>ERZ1032130.43-NODE-43-length-38590-cov-5.268847_pt1 | contig 38590 bp, 29 predicted proteins | sample MGYA00517879_ERZ1032130 | MGnify/ENA primary metagenome ERZ1032130 (study PRJEB33719, sample SAMN04262597) | wastewater metagenome | biome: rural village; feature: animal feces; material: feces | host: Bos taurus | place: El Salvador | collected 2012-01-31 ...
TTTTCTTTGTGTCCATATAGATTGTGGATTGTCGGTGTCAATACTGTGTGCAAAGGTAATTAAAAATCTTGAATTACATATAACAATATTCAAGATATATATTCCGCATTTAATGTTAATGAGGGTTAATTTTTGCTGTAATACAAAATAATTCTGCTACATTTGCACAGAATTGGTGCTGAGCCGGCACACTTTGCCGGCTCGAGCTTAATAGGGAATCAGGTGAGAATCCTGGACAGTCCCGCTGCTGTAAGTCGCAAAACAGCATCACCGGCACTCTATTCAAAGTCACTGAATCGCGAAAGCAATAGATTTGGGAAGACAGCATGGTGATGGCGATAAGTCAGAAGACCTGCCATTCAATAAATTTTCAATAGCTTACGAGGAATAGGCATTGGAGAGCAATTTATCGACTACATTGTGTGGCAAATAATCCATTTTTTTCGTATTGTTTCTGCCCATAAATTTGAAAGATTGACACATTGTCGCGCCATGCAGAGGTGTGTTTTGCAGTGTCGATGCCTCCGTAAGCTATTTTTTATCAACAAGTAAAAAAGAAAAATGGCTTATACCCAATCACTACGACAAATCACTCTAATAGCCGGGCTGACGCTACCGGCTCTTGTGGGACATGCTGTCGCCCCCGACACACTCGGTACTGTGGTAAAGTTGCAGGAGTTGTCGGTTGAAGTCTCAAAACGCAAGGTGGAAGTTATCCCAGCCCAGACACTTGGTGGGGAAGAACTGCGCAAGCTCAACAGCCAAAGCATAGCCGATGCCTTGCGCTATTTCTCGGGATTGCAAATCAAGGACTATGGCGGAGTGGGCGGCATAAAGACCGTGAATATACGCTCGATGGGAACCAACCATCTTGGTGTATCTTACGACGGCGTGCAGCTTGGCAATGCCCAGAACGGGCAAATCGACCTTGGGCAGTTTTCGCTTGACAACATAGAGCTAATCTCGATCTACAACGGACAGAAAAGCGAGATTCTACAGCCGGCAAAGGACTTTGGCAGTGCCGGAACGCTATATATCCGCACCCGTGCGCCGCAATTTGCAAAAGGCGAAACATATCATGCACGCGCCATGATGCGTGCCGGTTCGTCGGACCTGATTAACCCATCGGCGCTGGTTGAACTGAAACTGACGGAGCGCGTGAGTGCATCGCTCAGCACGGAGTGGGTAAATGCGAGCGGGAAATACAAATTCCGCTACCGAAGGGTGAATCCGGCAGGAGAACTTGCCTACGACACTACTGCAACGCGTGAGAATGGCGACATAAATGCCACCCGACTTGAACTTAACCTCAATGGAAAGACAGGCACCGGAGACTGGCAGGCAAAGTTCTATACCTACAGCTCAGAGCGCGGTGTGCCCGGAGCCATTGTGAACAATGTGTGGCGACGTGGAGAACGAATATGGGACACAAATACATTTGCACAAGGCAATTACAGGAAAACAATAGGGAATTTCATGACGCTTGCCACTGCAAAATATGCCTTCTATCACACTCACTATGTGAACAATGACGACAAGCAGGTGAAAATCGACAATCAGTATCGCCAGCGCGAGCTTTATGTCTCTACAGCCAATATGTATATGCCACGCCAGTGGTGGAGCGTGTCGCTGAGCTACGACTTCACATGGAATGAGCTGAATGCCGATATGTATGGCTTTGCGAAGCCCGACCGTTTCTCCCACATGTTGTCGCTTGCCACGGCACTTAGCTTCAGCCGCATAAAGATGCAAGGCAGCGTGCTCGGCACATTCGTTCACGACAATCTGCAAGGGCAGGAATCGCCCGACGACAAGCACGTGATAACCCCGGCAGTGTATCTGTCGGCATTTCCCCTGGCGCATAACGACAAGTTCTCACTCAGAGCTTTCTACAAGAAGAGTTTCAGAATGCCCACATTCAACGACCTGTATTATGCCGATATGGGCAACTCGAAGCTGAACCCGGAGCACGTGGAACAATACAACCTTGGCTTTCTCTACAACCATACGACCAACCGAGGCTTCATTGCAGCCGCAAGAGTGCAAGCCGATGCCTACTACAACCGTGTGAAAGACAAGATTGTGGCATATCCCAAAGGGCAGCAGTTCCGCTGGACGATGCTCAATCTCGGCTTGGTGGACATTCGCGGCATCGACGTGTCGGCACTAATCACGGTGAATCCTGTCGCACGGCTATTCTGCACGCTGCGCGGACAATACACCTATCAGCGAGCCATCGACATAACAAACCCTGAAGACAACTACTACCGCGACCAGATTCCCTATATACCGCACCACTCAGGCTCGGCAGTGGTGAATCTTGAATACGGCACTTGGGCACTCAACTACAGCTTCATCTATGTGGGCGAGCGCTATAACCAGCAGGAGAACATTCGCTACAACTACACCCAGCCGTGGTACACCAGCGACCTCTCGGTGAGCAAGGACTTCAACCTCGGCAAGGTGAAGATGCGCGGCCTGATGGAAATCAACAACCTCTTCTCGCAAGACTACGACGTGATTATCAATTATCCTATGCCAAAGCGCAATTATCGTTTCACACTCTCTATTGAACTGTGATTATGCGAAAAAAACTACCAATCTTAGCACTGCTGGCTGTGACAATGTGTGGCTGCCGGGAAGATGAACTTGTGGTACCGACGGAGTATGACATAATTCCAGAGTCACCTTCACCCACAACCGAGATACGTGGATTCTACCTGGTGAATGAAGGCAACATGGGGTCAAACAAGTGTACGCTCGACTATTTTGACTATCTGACGGGACTTTATGCACGCAACTTCTATGCTGAGCGGAATCCAACCGTAATAAAGGAGCTTGGTGACGTGGGCAACGACATAGGCATATATGGCTCGAAGCTATATGTGGTGGTGAACTGCTCGCACAAGGTGGAGGTGATGGACGCAAAAAGCGGCGTGAGGATTGGGCAAATAGATATTCCAAACTGCCGATATGTGCGCTTCCACCGAGGTTATGCCTATGTAAGCTCTTATGTGGGGCCTGTGCTAATCGACCCCGATGCCCCGCGAGGTGCAGTGTATAAAGTGGATACGCTGTCGCTCAACGTTATCGACAAAGTGACCGTAGGCTACCAGCCCGAGGAAATGGAGGTGGTAGATGACTATATGTATGTGGCCAATTCGGGCGGTTATCGCGCACCGGACTACGACAATACGGTGTCGGTGGTACAGATGATTGACTTCAAGCAGGTGGAGAAAATCCCGGTAGGCATTAACCTGCACCGGCTGAAAGCCGACCGATACGGCAAACTGTGGGTTACATCGCGTGGCGACTACAAGTCAACCCCCTCGCGCCTGTATGTGATGGACAAGAAGCCGGGTTACAACAAGATGGTTGTGACCGATACATTGCCAGTGGCTTGCTCAAACATGGCTTTCTATGGCGATTCGCTCTATTTCTATGCTACGGAGTGGAACGAATATACATCGGCCAACACCATCACCTATGGAATCATCGACATTCGCGCCAAGAAGCTGGTGAGTGAGAATTTCATCACCGACGGCACTGAAAACAACATTACCATACCCTATGGAATAGCCATACACCCCGAGACCGGCGACATACTGGTGACCGATGCAAAGAACTATGTATCATCGGGGACACTCTATTGCTTCGACCACCTGGGACGACGCAAATGGAGTGTACGCACTGGTGATATTCCGGCACACATAACATTCTTGAAACGATGAAAAAGAAGCTATACTACATATTATCACTCACTGCTGCGCTCCTCACTGCCTGCACACACGATGTGGCGATGGTGAATCTTGGAATCGACGACACCTACTATGTGGAGCGGATGTCAAAATTGCCACTGCAACCCGCATTTACCGGTGCTGAATATCGCTGGACTCTGCTTCGCGACAATGGCGCCGACTCCATTCTCGCCACCACGCGCGACTATATATTCCTTGCTCGTAATGAGGGTGTATATCGAATCGCATTCGATGTAATCGACAGTTCAACACCATATCACCACGAATTTGTGGTGAATGTGCTTCATGAGGAGGTGGAATATTCTCCCTATATCTCAAAAGTGCTTGAATACTGCCCTGCACCCGGACAGTTTATCAACACCATGCCTCAATATGACGAAGACGACACCTACGCCGACATGCTTAAGAAGTGCGAGGAATCGATTTCGGGCAAGAACGATGTGCTCGTATCGCTTGGCGGGTATGGCGGTTATATTACTTTCTCATTCGACCACACTGTGATTAACGTGGAGGGAGAAAGGGATTTTATGATTCTTGGAAATACCTTCTATGAACTGACCAACCCTGACAGGAAAGGCGGCTCAGCCGAACCGGGAATAGTGATGGTGAGCTACGACACCAATTGCAACGGCATTGCCGATGACCCTTGGTATGAGCTTGCAGGCAGCGAATACTACAAGCCTACCACATGGCATAACTATAGCATCTGTTATGAGCGCCCTGACGCCAATAAGGCACCTGTACCCGACAAGATAGGCGTACTTAGCGACACAGAGTATATCAAATGGACCGACTCTGACGGCACTGTGGGATATATAGCAAAGAACATCTATCACACACAATCATATTACCCTATGTGGATTGATGATGATGTGATAGAATTTACCGGAAGTCGCTTGCCCGACAATGGAGTGGACCAAAGCGGAATAGGCTCCTACTACATTCTCTACTCCTATGACTGGGGATATGCCGACAATCACCCGAATGAATATGAGGATCTGAACAGCTTCGACATATCGTGGGCGGTAGATAGTTTCGGCAAAAAGGTGCATCTTCCGGGCGTAGATTTCATCAGGGTCTATACCGGGGTGAATCAATATTGTGGCTGGATAGGGGAGACTTCCACTGAGATTTGCCGAGGTCAAGACCTTCACATCGGCATGAAAAGTGATATGCCCGATGACCCGATAAAGGATTGAACACTGAGAGAAAAAAAGAGCCAATAGTGCTCGATATAGTTAATAACTTAATAAATAAACAATTATGAAAAAGAGACTTTACTTTTTTGCGCTACTGTTATTGGCAGGAATGGCAACAGGGTTTGCTGCGCAACCGAGAGTTCAAGGTATTCCTCACAAGAATGCTGTAACTCCTAAGCCTTTGGGTGTAACACCTAACATTGATTTCGGTGAAATCAAATATTGGGTGGGAGAAGGAACCAACCAGTCGGCACTTGTGGTGAAATGGTGTGACGGCAAAGGCGGTGACACCAACCTGGTATGGGGCTATAAGTGGGACGAAGATGCTACTGGCTATGAAATGCTAAATGCAATAGCTGCAGCCGACCCACGATTCTATCTTCTTGTGTATGCTGGCACGCAGTATGGAGCGGCTATCGGAGGTTTTGGCTTCGACCTCGACCTTGATGGAAACATAGCCTTGGTCGATGGTGATGGCATAGCTCATGACGTGGAAAATGGTGTCTATGACTGTCAGGATTATTCATTCGATGATTTCAGTGCCATTGATGCCGATGACCACTGGGGCTCAGGCTGGTATTCTGGATACTGGAGCTATTGGGTTGCCGACAATGTAAATTCCAGCTTCGGTTATTCAGGCGTAGGTGCTTCATCAAGGAAGTTAAGCGATGGCAGTGTTGATGGCTGGGTGTTTATGGCTAATTTTGCTTCACAGGACATGACCGGTGAGCCGGAATACGTAACAGCCCCAAAAACTCCGCTTGCTGATTACACACAGGGTGTATTTGTGGTAAATGAGGACTGGTATGGGCACCAGAACTCAACAGTCAACTTCCTGAAAGATGACGGCGAGTGGATCTATCGCGTTGTGCAACAGGAGAATCCCGGTGTGGAACTTGGCTGTACCAATCAGTTCGGAGCAATCTATGGCAACAAGTTCTATTTCATTGCAAAGCAGGACAAAGACCCCGGAGCAAGCATCAACGGAGGCCGTGTCACAGTGTGCCGTACATCAGACATGACTGTGCTAAAGCAAATACGTATTCTTTCGTCGGACCCTACAGCTACAAGCGGTGCCGACGGACGAGGATTTGTGGGTGTGGATGAGCACAAGGGTTATATCGGCTCAAGCGATGGCATCTTTGTGTTCAATCTCGATGACCTGACAATAACCGGAAAAATCACAGGAACAGAGAATGGTGCAGACAATGCCTATGATGAACTCTATGGCGGACAGATTGGCACGATGGTGCGAGTGAATGAATATGTATATGCCGTGCATCAGGCTAAGGGTCTGCTCGTTATTGACCCGACAACCGATGAGGTGATAGAGGTAATCGAGGCGCCTGCCGGCAAGGGCTTTGGCTCGGTAGTTCTCTCGAAAGACGGCAATCTGTGGCTCAGCATGACACTCGACAACTATGGCACAGCCGACAACAGCATCATGAAGCTTGACCCTGCAACACACGAAACCACTGTGATTGCATTGCCCGACGGAATCAATGGCCCTGCCAACTCATGGTATGCGTGGACTCCCGACGGTTTCTGTGCCAGCACACAGAGCAACGTCCTCTACTGGAACGGAGGCGACAGCTCTTGGTTCAGCGGACAGAGAGTGTTTAAGTTTGACATCGACAATGGCACGTTCACCAAGATAATCGACCTTGAAGCCGACGGAGAGGACTGGCAGATTTATGGCTGCTCAATGCGTGTGGATCCTGAAAGTGACGACCTTTATACATCATTGTACCACTCGTGGGGTGACCCGACCTACATTTTCCGCCAATATAATGCTGATGGCAACAAGATTGAGGATCACAGCATGATTGAAAACTATTGGTTCCCGTCGTTGCCCGTATTCCCCGATGTGGCAGAGCCTGAAATCGCCGACTTTGAGGCTACAATCGGCATGAGTGAGCCTACTACGCTCAATCTTGATGAAATCGTAAGCGATGATGACAATATTCAGGCTTCGATTGTGAAAACTGTGAAATCGGTTGATAATGGAGCCAACAGTGAAATAAGTGCCGAAGTGGTAAACGGGAAACTGCTTATCACGCCGGTGAAGGCTGCTGCTTTTGAAACGTGCAAGATTCTGCTTCAAGCTAACAGCAACGGTAAACTATGCGAGAAGTATATCAATGTGACATTTGATCCTAACACAGGCATCCTCGATACACAAGTGGCAAGGAAATCGCTTGTTGCAGTGTATGGCAACGAAGTGACGGTGAATGGAGCTGCTGCCGGAAGCAACGTGATGGTCTATTCGGCATCGGGAACACTTGTGGCAACTGCCAAGGCATCGGCAGGAAGTGCCCAGTTCACATTGCCTACAGCCGGAATCTATATTGTGAAGGTGGGAGGCGAGACCACAAAAATCGTCATCAGGTGATTAGCACAATAAAGTGTGATATATAAATAAGTTAATAAGCAAGAGTCCCGGTGTAGCTGATGCTAAACCGGGACTCTGATTATTTTTTTTGGGATATTTCCTGATTTACTTGATGAGATATTGCGAGCTGATAGAGCGGTTCTCATGCACGCGACGGATTGTGTCGGCGAAGAGGCTTGCGATGCTGAGGATTGTCACCTTCTTGCAATCCTTGTTGAGAGGAATGCTGTTGGAGAAAATCATCTCGGTGAGAGCACTGTCATCGATACGCTGCGAAGCGGGGTCGCTCATGATAGCGTGAGAAGCGAGTGCGCGAACCGAGCGGGCACCATTCTCCATCATGAGGTTGGCAGCTTTGCAGATGGTTCCTGCAGTATCAACCATGTCGTCAACGAGGATTACGTCCTTATCCTGGACGTCGCCAATGATGGTCATGTTCTCAACTACGTTGGCCTTGGCACGCTGCTTGTGGCAGAGCACGAGGGGAGTATTGAGATACTTGGCATAAGAGTTGGCACGCTTTGCACCACCCACGTCGGGCGAAGCGATAACCAGGTCTTTGAGGTTGAGCGACTGGATGTAGGGGATAAAGCAGGAAGACGCATAGAGGTGGTCAACAGGGACGTTGAAGAAACCTTGAATTTGGTCGGCGTGCAAGTCCATAGTGATGAGGCGGTCGATACCTGCGGTGCTGAGCAAGTCGGCAACGAGCTTTGCAGCGATAGAAACGCGAGGCTTGTCCTTGCGGTCCTGACGCGCCCAACCGAAATATGGAATTACGGCGATAATCGACTTAGCCGAAGCACGCTTAGCGGCATCAATCATAAGGAGAAGCTCCATGAGGTTGTCGCAGTTGGGGAAAGTCGATTGGATTAGATAAACTTCACATCCTCGGATAGATTCCTCGAATGATACTTCAAATTCACCATCGGCAAAACGCTGGATATTCATTTTGCCAAGTTCTACGCCAAGATCTTGGCAGATTTGCTCGGCTAAATATTGCGATTTAGTGCCCGAGAAAACCTTGAACGGAGTTAAAGAGTCACACATAATGTTTTTATGTAGATAGGCTGTTTTGAAATTTTCTGCAAAGTTACGAAATTTTATGGAACTTTCTAACTATTTAGCTTAGAAAAATACAAGTCACTTGGCCTGACGAGATGTGCGGGGTCGGGAGGTGCGGCGGAGTGGGGTTAGTTTCCAGATGACGGCGCCGTGGGCTTCGATGTCGGTGTGGAATGGAGTTCCGGTTTCGAGCATGGCTGTGGTGCTGCGGTCGCTGAGAAGATCTACGGCAGTGACTTCGCCTTGCTTTATTCCGAGGCACTCGAAGGCGTGGATGGGAATGTTGATGTCGATGCTGCAAGGTGCGTTGTCGAAGTTGACGGCGATGAGCAGAGTCTCGTTCTTGTAGCTTCGCAGATATGTGAACTGGCGATGTGGATTGAGGTTGCCATAGTTCACATACATCAGGTCGAAGAATGCACCTTCGGCGATGGCTCGCTCGTTGTTGCAGATGAGGAGCACTTTCTGGTAGGTGCGACGCAGGTTAAGCTCGAATCGTGAAAGGTGTTCGTCGTCGCATTTGCCGTGGTTGTACCAGCGGCGTACGGTGGGAATGCTCCAGTAGTCGAAGATTGTGGTGCGTCCGTCGCGCCCGCTGAAGCCTTCGGAGTCGATTGCGCGTTCACCGAGTTCCTGACCTTGATAGATCATCATTGGTCCGGTGGCAAAAGTGGCGCTGACCACGAGTGAAGGCAGCACGAGAGAAGCGTCGCCGGCATATTGCCAAGAGGCAAAACGCTGCTCGTCGTGGTTTTCAAGGAAATTGAGCATGTGGCAGGCAATTCCATCGACGGTCTGCCAGCAGTTGGTGAGGCTTGCAGCCGATACGTTGTTGCACTGTATTCCGCGGAGAGTATCGTAGAGGTTGACTTTGTCGTAGAGATAGTCGAAACCGCCGTTATAGATGTAGTCGCGATAGAGGCCTACGTCGTAGATTTCGGCGATGAATATCACATGAGGGTATTTTTCCTTCACAAGAGGTACTGCCCACTTCCAGAACTCCACGGGCACCATGTGAGCCATGTCGCAGCGGAAACCGTCGATTCCTTTGGAGCACCAGAATCTGAGGATGTTGAGCATCTTGAACCATGTGTCAGGGGTGGGAGAGAAGTGCCGGGAGCCGTTGCCGTAGTCGATGCCATAGTTGAGCTTAACGGTCTCGTACCAGTCGTTGCGTCCAGGGAAAGCGGTGAAGCAGTCGTTTCCGGTGGCTTTGGCAGGAAATTCGCGATATTGGTCATCGCCTTCGCCGAGATACACGTCGTGTGGGGCGAATTGCTGACGTGATATGTAGTAGAAATTGTTGGAAGGCGAGAACTGCATAGTTGTGTCGTCGCTTTCGCCCAGGTCCTCGATTCCGGCAGGCTTCGCGTCGGAGTGGTACTGGCGTGCCACGTGATTGGGTACAAAGTCGATGATTACCTTCATTCCGGCAGAGTGTGTGCGCTTCACGAGGGCTTCAAACTCGTCCATGCGGTGCGGCACATCGACTGCGATGTCGGGGTCGATGTCGTAGTAGTCGGTGATGGCGTATGGCGATCCGGCATTACCCTTCACGATGTAAGGGTTGTCGGGGCGAATGCCATATGCTGAGTAGTCGGTGGTGTGAGCGTGCTCGATGACACCTGTGTACCACACATGAGTTATGCCGAGGTCTTTTATTTTAGAGAGGACAAAATCGGTAATATCATTCATTTTGCCCACGCCGTTTTGCTCGATGGTGCCAAAAGGAACACACTTGTCGCAAGTGTTGGTGAACAGGCGCGGGAACAGTTGGTAAATGACCGGCTTGATAGATTTACGTTCAGTCGTTGCCATTGTTTCTGTATAAGTTATTCTGTTTTAATATTTTAATAGTTTCGTTATATCCTTTGTCGGCAATCTCCCACATAGCTTTGATGCTGAACACCTTGTGATGAGCGATGCTGTCCATTTCTACCACAATGTCGCAGAGCGCCTTGTCGGCGTCCATGTTGCTGCGCGAAATCATCTTGTAGCTACGCTGAGCCACTTCGAGGATTGAGGGCTTGAATTTTTCTTCGTGGAAGAAAGGGCTGACGTTGATGCCGATGAGTGTGTCGCAACGGTCGCGAATGACGGCAGAGGGGAGATTGTGGAGCACGCCGCCATCAACATAGTAGGTGCCATCGATTTTCATAGGGCTGAATACGATAGGAATGCTACATGAGGCAGCAATCCGCTCAGCGATAGAGCCTGAGTGGAACACTTTGAGGGAGCAATGGTTGAGGTCGGTTGCGCATATCAGGGTGGGAATTGGCAGGTCTTCAAGGTTGGTGTATGGGATAGACTTGCGCATGAGGCGTATGAAGTCGTTCATACGGAAGAATCCGTCTTTTGGGACGCTCAGCTCGGCAAGGTCGTTGAATGATTTGTCGGCAAAAGCACGCATCATGTCATCGACCGACAGCCCGGCGGCATACATGCAGGCGATGACACTGCCGGCACTCACTCCGGCGACAACCGATGGCTTTATGCCACATTCGTCGAGAGCCTTTAGTGCACCCACGTGGGCAAACCCGCGTGCACCTCCGCCACTCAGCGCGATGCCGAATGTGCCGGTGAGATTGCTATTGAGATTGAGGTGTGTCATCAAGCCTTTTTGAAAACCTCTACAAATTTAGCTATAATCTTTCATACTTGGGCGATTTTTGACGAAAAAAAAGGTGATTTGAGCCATATTTCACTGATAAATGGGATTGGAAATGACAGAAACGTGAAAATATTTCGTGAATTGAAAAAGTTGTTGTATCTTTGAATGTTTAAACCGAAGCCAACGCTGTTTGCGCAGCCATTGATGCGCTGAGAGCAGGCGTTGACAAAAGCAACTGACAAATAGCAATTTTTGAAGATGGAAGAAGATATAAAGGCATGTGTAGAGGTGTTGCGTAAGGGGGGAGTGATACTTTACCCTACCGATACCATTTGGGGTATAGGCTGTGATGCGACCAATGCCGAGGCGGTGAAGCGTGTGTATGAAATAAAGCGTAGAGCCGACAACAAGGCGATGCTTGTGCTTCTCGACAGTGAGGCACGTCTGGAGCGATATGTGAGCGAGGTGCCCGAGATAGCCTACCAGTTGATAGAGGTGGCTGTGGAGCCGCTCACAATCATCTATGATGATGCACGCAACATTGCGCCTAACCTGATGGGCGATAACCACAGTGTGGGCATACGCATCACCGGTGAGACATTCAGCAAGCAGCTTTGCCGACGCTTCGGGCGCCCGATAGTATCTACATCAGCCAATATCAGCGGCGAGCCGTCGGCTCCCACATTTGCCGATGTGAGCGATGAGATAAAGAAAAGAGTGGATTATGTGGTGAAATACCGGCAGAACGACACCACCGAGGCCAAAGCATCGAGCGTGATAAAGCTCTCAGCCGACGGAACATTCAAGATTTTGCGCAAATAATAAACAAAGAAGAGAACTGAAAACGTGACAAATATCCAACTACAACGGCTAAAATATGTTGCGGGCGACTTTGTGTCGTCGGCGGTGGCTGTGTTGCTGTATAATATTGCACGATACTACATAGGAAGCAACAAGATTGCTGCTATGCATGGCTTTGCAACGCTGCAATCGTTTCTGCGCGATGACAGCGTGATATTGGGGCAGATTCTGTTCCCGATAGCGATGATGGGTGTGTATTATCTCTCGGGATACTATACCGAGGTGATACGCAAATCGCGCCTGCAGGAGCTTGTGACCACGCTTATCACATCGCTGATATCGGCATTGATAGTGTTTTTTGTGGCAATTATCAACGACTTGGCAAGAGAGCGAGCCTATAACTATGAGCTTATTGCCGTCTTTTGGCTTATAGCCTTTGTGATGGTGTATGCTGTGCGGTTGTATTTCACCAACAAGATGGCGCACAATATCAGATCGGGGAAGTTGCTCACCAATGTGATGATAATCGGAGCAGGAAGCAAGGCGGCTGCATTTGGCGCGAATCTTAGCGGTAAAAACCGTAAACTTGGCTACAATGTGGTGGGATATGCGACAATTGATGGCGAAAAACAAGGCAAGGATATTGATAAGCCGGTGTTTGAGTTATGCGACTTGAAAGATGTGTGTGAAAAGATAAATGTGAGTGAGTTTATCATCATTCCTGAGCATCACAATACCAAGACCATACTCAACACAGTGAACACGCTGTTTCCGCTAAACCGTCCGATAAAGATTAAGCCCGACATATACAATATACTTGTGTCGCGTGTGCGCCTTAGCGACTTCCACGGAGAGCCACTGATTGACATCTCGGGAAGTTGCATGGGGCATAGCGCAACGAATATCAAGCGCGTTTCCGACTGTGTGCTGTCGGCACTGGCACTTGTGATGCTGTCACCACTGTTTCTTTATGTGGCATATCGCATCAAGCGAGAGTCGAAGGGAGGGGTGCTCTATAAGCAGACGCGCATAGGGCTTCACAACCGCCCTTTCACCATCTATAAGTTCCGTACGATGCGTGAAGATGCCGAGAAAGACGGCGTGCCGCGACTGTCGAGCGGCGACGATGAGCGAATCACGCCATTTGGAAAGGTGATGCGCAAATATCGCATCGATGAGCTTCCGCAATTCTGGAATGTGCTCAAGGGCGATATGTCGATAGTGGGGCCGCGCCCCGAGCGAGAGTATTTTATCGAGCAGATAACACAGCGAGCACCCTTCTATACACTGCTGCACCAGGTGCGCCCCGGAATCACTTCGATGGGTATGGTGAAATTCGGCTATGCCGGTAGTGTAGATGAGATGGTGGAACGAATGAAATATGACTTGATTTACTTGGAGAATATGTCGCTGATCAACGACCTGAAAATAATGGTCTATACGGTGGAGACGGTTTTGACAGGTAAAGGAATATAAAAAGAGAAAATCTAAGGAAATAATATGCAGAAATTCATCACTGAAAGTGAAAAGATAAGAGGCCCTTACATGAAGATGCTGCAGTGGCGTGAGAAGCACATCACTGAGCGGAATTTTGTACTCATATTGGCACTTGTGGTGGGACTGTTGTCGGGATTTGCGGCACTGCTGCTGAAACTGATAATTGAGGAGATAGCCTCGCTGCTGACGGCACACGTCTCGATCACGCAGGGCAACTATTCCTACTTGATATTCCCTATTGTGGGTATATTGATAGTGAGCCTCTTTGTGCGCTATGTGGTGCGCGACAATATATCACACGGAGTTACGCGCGTGCTCTATGCCATATCGCAAAAGAAGAGCCGCTTGAAGGTACACAATATGTGGACATCGCTTGTGGCAAGCTCGGTGACGATAGGCTTTGGTGGATCGGTTGGAGCTGAGGGCCCTATCGTGTTTACGGGAGCGGCAATAGGGTCGAACCTTGGAGGTGCGTTCCGCTTGTCGCCGCGCATATTGATGCTGCTTGTGGGCTGTGGCGCGGCAGCCGGTATTGCCGGAATCTTCAAGGCGCCGATTGCCGGAATGCTATTTACGATAGAGGTGCTGATGCTCGACCTGACGGCAGCCTCGGTGATGCCACTGATGATAGCCTCAATCACCGGAGCAACGGTGGCATACGTGTTTACGGGCTACGATGTGGAGTTTTTCTTCTCGCAAAGCGAGCCGTTTGTGACATCGCGCATACCCTATGTGATATTGCTCGGAGTGTTCTGCGGCTTTGTGTCGCTCTATTTCACCAAGATGATGAACATGATGGAGCGCACCTTCGGGAAACTGAAGAATCCGTGGCTTAAGCTGCTCTTCGGAGCTGTGATACTCAGCTCGCTGATTTTCCTCTTTCCACCGCTATATGGTGAGGGCTATGGACCAATCAACTTGCTGCTTAACGGACAGTTTTCGCAGATATTCGACGGCAGCCTCTTCTATGACTACCGCAATGATGTGTGGATGGTGATATTGTTCATAGGAATGATAATACTCACAAAGGTGTTTGCCACCAGTGCCACCAATGGTAGCGGAGGAGTGGGCGGAACATTCGCGCCGTCGCTCTATGTGGGTTGCATGGCAGGATTCTTCTTTGCCATTCTGATAAATACGCTTGGACTCTGCGACGGCGAGCTATCGACGAAGAATTTTGCGCTGATGGGAATGGCAGGCGTGATGTCGGCGGTGATGCACGCACCGCTGATGGCAATCTTCCTCACGGCAGAAATGACGGGAGGCTATGAGCTGTTTTTGCCTCTGTTGATAGTCTCGACGATATCCTACGGCACAATACGCCTCTTCTTGCCGTGGAGCATCTACACAATGCGACTTGCACAACGTGGCGAGCTGCTCACTCATGAGAAGGACAAGACGGTGCTCACACTGCTGAAGATGGACAGCGTGATAGAGACCGACTTCATCGAAGTGCACCCCGACATGACGCTGAAGGAGATGGTGGGAGTGATTTCGCGATCTAACCGCAACCTTTTCCCGGTGACCGACGACAAGGGCTCGCTGCTTGGCATAGTGCTTCTTGATGACATACGCAACATCATGTTCCGCCCCGACCTGTACCGCAAGATGCGCGTGAGCAAATTCATGGCAATGGTACCGGCAAAGATAGAGGTGGGCGAGTCGATGGACAAGGTGATGAAGCTCTTCGACGACACCAATGCCTGGAATCTGCCGGTGGTTGAGAAGGGCAAGTATGTGGGATTCGTGTCGAAGTCGAAGATATTCAATTCATATCGCCGTGTGCTGAAGCATTACACCGACGACTAAACAAATCAACGAAGAATAACGTCATAGAAAATAAACGAGATAACACACACAACAAAAAAACAGAGAACATGACAAGGGATAAAAAGGATTTAAGAATAGTATTTTTTGGAACACCGGAGTTTGCGGTGGAGAGCCTTGACCGTCTTGTGAAGGGCGGCTATAATGTAGTGGGCGTGGTGACCATGCCCGACAAGGTGGGAGGCCGAGGCAACAAGGTGGTGCAGTCGGCAGTGAAGCTATATGCTGTGGAGCATGGGCTTAACCTGATGCAGCCCGAAAAGCTGAAAGACCCGGGCTTCATTGAACAGCTACGGTCGCTGAAGGCCGACCTTCAGATAGTCATTGCCTTCCGCATGATGCCAGAGGTGGTGTGGGCAATGCCGCCGCTTGGCACATTCAATCTGCACGCATCTCTGCTGCCGAAATACCGTGGTGCCGCACCTATCAACTGGGCGGTGATGAACGGAGACACAGAGACCGGTGTGACTACATTTTTCTTGAAACATGAGATAGATACCGGCGACGTGATTCAGCAGCGCAAGCTGCCGATTGCCGAGACCGACAATGTGGGCGTGGTGTATGATCGGCTGATGATGATGGGAGCCGACATGGTGATAGAGACCGTAGATGCAATATTGCGCGACGATGTGCGCCCCATTCCGCAAGAAGAGCTGTGTGACAGTGGCATGGAAGCTACGCCCGCGCCCAAGATATTCACCGAAACCTGCCATATCGACTGGAACCGTGACTCGCGCAGCATCTATAACCAGATACGCGGCCTGTCGCCCTATCCTGCAGCATGGACCGAGATTGCCGATGTTGCCGGGAAGTTGCACCATGCCAAGATATATGCCACTGCACTGCCAAGTGATGATGCCCTGGCTCGCATAATATCGACCGACGGAGCCGTAAAGCCCGGTGTGATGACCACCGACGGGCGACGCCTGAAGATAGCCTGTGGCGATAACCGATGGATTGAGATTACTTCGATTCAGATTGCCGGTAAACGCCGCATGACCACCGAGGAATTCCTTCGTGGATTTCGGCTATAATGCAAAACACACAAATTACATATACATAATCTGAATAGAAAACGAATGAAACCATTAAAGAAAATATTATCATGGCTAAATAATCAGCAGGTGATATTCTGGATTTTTGTCCTGACGATATCGCTGCCTAATTTTGTGCTCTTTTTCACTGAGCGTATGCCCTTGCTCACCAAGGTGTGCAACATTGTGCTGCCATTCTCGGTGTTCTGGGCACTGTTTACGCTCACACGCAAGCCCGGGAAGATGTTCTGGATATTGTTCCTATTCATTTTCTACGATGCTTTCCAGATAGTGCTGCTTTATCTATTTGGAGAATCGGTGATAGCAGTGGATATGTTTCTCAATGTGGTGACTTCCAACTCCACAGAGATAAATGAGCTTCTTGGCAACCTTATACCCGGAGTAGCTACAGTGTTTATCATATATGGAGCCACTATCTTCCTTGCCATACGCTCGCTGCTGAGCAAAAAGACACTTGGAACGGAATTCCGCAGGCGTCAGCGATGCTATTCGATGGTGGGAATAGGAGCCGGAATGGTGCTGATGGCGTGCTGTGCATTCTTCGTAAAGGGATTTGATGTGTTTCATCACATCTTCCCGGTGAATGTGACGTATAATATGTGTCTTGCCATCGACCGCCAGATACGCAACGACAGCTATCTTGAGACATCGAAGGACTTCACCTTTGGTGCATCATCGAGCCATGCAGCCGATGAGGAGGAGACGTATGTGATGGTGATAGGGGAGACAGCCCGCGCAATGAACTTTGGCGTTTATGGCTATGAACGACCCACTACGCCCTATCTTGAGCGCGACAGCAACGTGGTGGTGTATCGCGATGCCGTAACGGAGTCGAATACCACGCACAAGAGTGTGCCAATGCTACTATCTGCAATATCGGCGCAGAATTTCGGCGACATATACAAGCAGAAGAGCATAATCACAGCATTCAAGGAGGCCGGGTTCCACACTATTTTCCTCTCAAACCAGCGACCCAACCACTCATTTATCGACTATTTCGGGGAGGAAGCTGATTACTCGGAGTTTATCAAGGAAAATATGCCAGCCGATGCCAATGTGCTCGATGCGGCATTGCTGCCGATGCTTGAGAAGCAGCTTGCAGCCACAAAGAGCAAGAAGACATTTGTGGTGCTGCACACCTACGGCTCGCACTTCAACTACAGGGAGCGCTATAAGCAGGAAGATTCCTACTTTAAGCCCGACACGGCGATGGACGCAAAATACAAGAACAAGGACATGCTGATTAATGCCTACGACAACACCATCAGATATACCGACAAGTTTGTGGGCAACCTCATAGAGATTATGAAAAAGCGCGGAGGTGCGGCAGCACTCGTCTATACAAGCGACCATGGCGAGGATATATTTGATGACGACCGCCGAATGTTTCTGCACGCATCGCCGATTCCTTCGTATTATCAGCTGCACGTCCCGCTGATTTTCTGGGCATCGGGCGAATATGTTGCCAATTATGGCGCGGAGTGGGAGGCATTGGAGAAACATAGCGGACAGGCAGTGTCGGGAAGCAAGGAGCTGTTTCACACCATGCTTACCCTTGGCGGAATTGACACTGATTTCCGTGTGGATTCGTTGTCGCTGGCATCGCCCGATTTCAAGTCGGGGAAACGCTATTATCTAAATGACCACAATGAGGAAATTCTGCTGAGCGAGACCGGTATGGGAAGGCTTGATGAGGCGATGTTTGCCAAAATGGGACTACGCTATCCGTAGCGACAATTTGGCAGACATGCTAAAGGTGACAAATTGGCAACCGGTGAGTGACAAGAATACTTTGGCACACTATGTGCTATTGTCAATAAGCGGAAGCCGCACAGCAAGCGGCACAACAAAAATTGAATTATAACTAAAAAACTTATAACTATGAACGTTAAACCATTATCCGACAGAGTTCTTATTGAACCAGCACCCGCTGAGGAAGTAACAAGCGGTGGCATTATCATTCCTGATTCAGCAAAGGAAAAACCACTCAAAGGCACAGTGAAAGCCGTAGGTAACGGCACAAAAGACGAGGCAATGGTGGTGAAGCCCGGTGATACAGTTCTTTATGGCAAATATGCCGGAACAGAGCTTGAGTTCGACGGAGTGAAGTATCTCATGATGCGCCAATCAGATATTCTGGCAGTTGTGGAATAATCACTGACTATCAATTTTCTAAGAATCTTAAAAACACAAAGAATCATGGCAAAAGAAATTAAATTCGATATCAAGGCTCGTGAAGAGCTGAAGAAAGGCGTTGATGCACTTAGCAACGCAGTGAAGGTGACACTTGGCCCGAAAGGACGCAACGTGATTATCGAGAAGAAGTTTGGTGCTCCCCACATCACAAAAGATGGTGTGACAGTAGCAAAGGAAGTGGAGCTTGAGGATCAGTTCCAGAACATGGGCGCACAGCTCGTGAAGGAAGTAGCCTCGAAGACAGGTGACGATGCAGGTGACGGAACTACTACTGCAACCGTGCTTGCACAGGCAATTGTGAACACCGGACTGAAGAACGTGGCAGCAGGTGCAAATCCTATCGACATCAAGCGTGGTATCGACAAGGCAGTTGCCAAGGTGGTTGAGGCTATCAAGGCACAGGCTGAGGAAGTGGGCGACGACTTCGAGAAGATTGAGAATGTGGCACGCATTTCAGCCAACAACGACTCTGAAATCGGCCAGCTCATTGCCGAAGCAATGAAGAAAGTGAAGAAAGAGGGCGTAATCACAGTGGAGGAAGCTAAGGGTACCGACACCAGCGTAGATGTGGTGGAAGGTATGCAGTTCGACCGTGGTTACATCTCACCGTACTTCGTTACTAACTCGGAGCGTATGGAGTGCGAGATGGATCACCCCTATATTCTTCTCTACGACAAGAAGATTTCATCACTCAAAGATATGCTCCCAATCCTCGAAGCAACAGCACAGAGCGGACGTCCGTTGCTCATCATAGCTGAGGACGTAGATAGCGAGGCGCTTGCAACACTCGTGGTGAACCGTCTGCGCGGCTCACTCAAGGTGTGCGCAGTGAAGGCTCCCGGCTTTGGCGACCGTCGCAAGGAGATGCTTCAGGATATCGCAATCCTTACACAGGGCGTAGTAATCTCTGAAGAGAAGGGCTTGAAACTTGAAAGCGCTACTATCGACTTGCTCGGTAGCGCAGAGAAAGTAACCGTGAACAAGGAGAACACTACTATCGTGAACGGTGCCGGAGAGAAAGAGTGCATCGCAGAGCGTGTGGCACAAATCAAGGCCCAGATTGAGACTACCAAGTCGAGCTACGACAAGGAGAAACTCCAGGAGCGTCTTGCAAAGCTTGCAGGAGGTGTGGCAGTTCTCTACATCGGAGCACCGTCGGAGGTTGAGATGAAGGAGAAGAAAGACCGCGTAGATGATGCATTAAGCGCAACACGTGCAGCCGTAGCCGAGGGTATCGTACCCGGTGGTGGTGTAGCATATATCCGCGCAATCAAGAGCCTCGACGGCTTGAAGGGTGATAATGAAGATGAGACCACCGGTATCGAAATCATTCGCCGTGCCATTGAGGAGCCTCTTCGCCAGATTGTGGCAAATGCCGGACTTGAGGGCGCTGTGATTGTTCAAAAAGTGAAAGACGGTGAAGGAGACTTCGGTTACAATGCCCGCACCGACCAGTATGAGAACCTTTTCAAGTCGGGTGTAATCGACCCTGCTAAGGTAACTCGTGTAGCACTTGAGAACGCTGCATCAATTGCAGGAATGTTCCTCACCACAGAGTGTGTGATTGCCGAGAAGAAGGAGGAGAATCCTGCTCCTGCAATGCCAAATCCGGGCATGGGCGGCATGGGTGGAATGATGTAATAAATCCACGATTTCCGATATAATAAAAAAAGAGGCTTTCGGGCCTCTTTTTTTGTACCATTATGTGAGCTAATGTGAAGCTGTGTCATTTGTTGAGCGGGATTATGCTACCGGCTTGGGAAAGCGGAAGATGATTGAGAGAGCCACCATTAGCACAAGGAATGCGGGATAATACATATATTCCACAAAAGAGACCGGGGAGAGACCCGAAAGCCCGGCTGCGAGGAGAGCCTGTGCGCCGTAGGGGAGAATGCTTTGCACGATGCACGAGCAGGTGTCGAGAATGCTCGCCACTTTGCGCGGTTGCAGGTGGAATTGGTCGGCAATGCGCTTCGATAGTTCACCTACGGTAATTATTGCGATGGTATTGTTGGCAGTGCATACGTTCACTACACTCACGAGCAGTGCTATGCACGACTGTGCTCCGCGGGCACCGCTGATGTGGCGTGTGAGCCAGTTGATGATAAAGTGTATTCCGCCATTGTGCTTGATTAGTCCGAGAAGCCCCGAGGCGAGTAGAGTGACAACGATGAGGTCGCCCATTCCGGTGATGCCTTCGCCCATAGCCGTCATCATCGCAATTGAGCCAATATCGGTGCAGCCCATAGCGATAGCGATTGATGTGATGATGCCGAGAAGCAGCACGATGAGAACGTTCACGCCGGCAGCAGCCGTTACAATCACCACGAGATATGGGATAATCAGAGCGTAGTTATGCCCTTCAGGGATAGATACTGTAGTAGGCATCACGCTTATCACGATGTAGAGCAGGAGAGTGAGCAGAGCGGCAGGAATTGCTATGAAGCAATTGGCGCGGAACTTGTCGCTCATGCGGCAATCCTGGCTGCGGGTGGCAGCGATAGTGGTGTCGGAGATGAAAGAGAGGTTGTCGCCAAAGAAGGCACCGCCTATGACTACGGCAACGAGAAAGGGCGTTTCAACACCGATATTCCCGGCAATCTCGGTGGCAAATGGAGTGAGAGCCACCACAGTACCCACCGATGTGCCTATGGAGACCGAAATGAAGCAAGCGGAGATGAATATTCCGGGGATAATCAGCTGTGTGGGGAGCGTCTGCAGCGCAAGAGCCACGGTTGCATCAATTGCACCGATGCTTTTGGCAAGGGAGGCAAAAGCACCTGCAAGAATGAAAATCCATATCATATATAATACATTGGCATTAGCAGCTCCACGCGAGAAAATCTCAATTCGCTTCGACAGATTGATACCATGGGTGGTGACAACAGCCCAGGTTACAGCCAAGATGAAAGCCACCGAAACCGGTACTTTATAGAAATCGCCTACGGCAATTGAAACACCAAGGTAGAACGCCAGAAAGACAAAAATAGGCGATAGCGCCAGAAGTCCTTGCCGCTTGGTAGGTGTAACATTGATAGTCATAATCTCTCTAAAATTTACTGATTTGGTTGCAAAATTAGTAATTTTTTTGATTAAGTGTAACAACAGGATTAAAATGGGTGGCATAATGTGTGTAATTTGTATTAAATATTTCCATATTTGGACATAAGATATTAACTTTGTTTGTCAAAAATGTAAGATCGGTAGAGTATCGGCAGGCATCTTGATGAATTGCAGAATTATCACTCGGTAGAGTTTGAAATGTGACTGAATTATGCTAAAAAAGTTTTTTTTATATAGCTTGTTATTAGTTTTGGTTAGCATCGCGACTGTGAAGTCTCTTGCTAATGAGGCGTTATCAGCAGATATCAGAATTGATAGCATACAGACTTCCGGTATCACCGATGATTCACAAATAAGCGACACCACGGAGAGTGAAGCAGCGAAGCAGGTGATTGACCACAAGAAATCCTATTCCTACAATGTGTCGAAGCGAGATTTCTACAAGATGCTCTATGCCGGAGTGCCGCTGATTGGCGCAGGGCTGTCGGTGCATGCGTCGAATGAGAATTTCAAGAGCTTTCGCAATGAATATGCCAAGCAATATAATACGCACTATGATGATATCTTGCAATATACACCCGGCATGGTGATGCTGGGCATGAAGGCATTGGGGGTGAAAGGTCGTAGCTCGTGGGGCAGAATGGCAGTATCCGACGCTTTTTCTATAGCTTTGATGGCAAGTGTGGTGAATACGCTGAAGCACACCGTGCATGAGAGGCGCCCCGATGGCTCCAACAGTCGCTCTTTTCCGTCGGGACACACGGCAACGGCGTTTATGTGTGCCACGATGCTACACAAGGAGTACGGGCATATCAGTCCGTGGATTAGTATAGGTGGATACACGGTTGCTACGGCAACAGGCGTGAGCCGCATATTGAACAATAAGCACTGGATTTCCGACGTAATGGTGGGAGCCGGAATAGGAATACTTTCAACAGAAATGGGCAATTTCCTTACCGACTTGATTTTCAAGGACAAAGGATTGCATAAATTTGAGCTGCCCGAGCGCTATGACCGCTGGCATAAGCCATCGTTTTTAGGTCTGTATGTGGGCTATAATATTTCGGGGTCGAAATTTGACACACCGGTGGGGCAGATAAAGATGAAACTTGGCATGAATGCCGGATTCGAGGGAGCTTATTATTTCAATCCCTATCTTGGCGTGGGCGGAAGAATCAACTTTGCCGATATGCCGCTTCAGCTGAACCGCGAAATTCTGCCACATGACATTGAATTTAACTCGGCAAGTGCCGGAGTGTATCTATCCTATCCGTTCTCGTCGTGGATTCATCTGAGTGCGAAGGTACTTGGCGGTTTCAATCATTTCTCGAGATTCTCGATTGCCGAAGGCTATCGCATCGGCGGCAACAATAGCGGTGTGTTCAGCACCGGAGTGTCGGTGGTGCTGATGACCAGCCGTGCTTTCAATTTACGTTTCTTCTGCGACTACAACACAATGCACTCATTTGTTCATGAAGCCGACCACAGCCTGCACACTGTCACGGCAGGAAGTACGCTGGGCGTGAATTTCTGAGTGAATCTTATCGCATCGGCGAGCACATATAGAGTTTTGACAACATACCCCTGCTACACATAGCTGTGGCAGGGGTAAGTGTTTCTATTTGTCCACGATGATACCTCGGTTTTATTGGTAGCGCGATAGCGATGCGAGGGTGGCGTGGTAGGAGTGCTCAAGGTCGAGATATTTGTTCTTGGCATCGAGAAAATAACGAAGCTCAAGCAGGTAGTTGAGCAGGGTTATTTGACCACCGTCGAGTGCTTTTCGCAACACGGTGAAATTGTTGTCGTCGGCAATAATATCGAAATATTGCGTGAGCTGCGACTTCAGAGCTACGGCTTGTGCATAATCGGCTTTGAGCTGAGCCTCTACATCGTTCCGGTAGGTGTTGCGGTTAAGCTCATTGGTGATAGCTTCAGCCTTAGCAGCAGCCACTTTGCGCTTGTTTGAGAACAAGGGAATCGAAGCGCCCACTGTTACGCCATTGAATCCGTCGCCCAGCTCGTTGGTGTATTGGTAGCCGAGTTCGAGCTTTGGAAGCCACCCCATACGAGCCACTTTCACATCGCTTCGGGTAGAGTTGTCGATGTGTGTGAAGTATTCAGCCTGAGGGTTGTTGGTTGCATACAGGCTGCGATATGCTTCGATAGCAGCCAATTCATCGGCGGGATAATCACGGAGAGCATCGAGGGAAACGCCCTCAATCGGCTTGTTTCCGTTCAATCCTATGAGCTGCTCCTTGAGAGAGTTGCGTTGCGACTTCAGTTCATCGAGTGCTTGCACTGCAGCGATACGCTCGATTTTGATTTTGTTGATGTCGATAATCGAAGCCTCACCATGCTCGAAAGCCTTGTTGTAGAGATTGTAAAGCTCATCTACATTCTTCAGGATAAGGTCTTGAGCCTCAATCTGGCGGTTGGTGTAGATGAGGTCGAGGCAGAGGAGTCGTGTGTTGAGAATCACGTCGGCTCGTTCGGCTCGTTCGGCAGCCGAGAGTGCATCTATGCGGTGATTGTTGGCGCGGTTGCGTTCTCCGTATATAGTTGGCCAGTCGAAGCCTTGCGATACGCCGATAGCCCACTTGTCGCCGACGCTTTTGCTGCCAAAGTTATATTCAAAGGCAACTCGGGGGTCTTCGAGGTTGTTGCTTGCGCGTAGTGCGATGCTGTCGCTCGACACGCGGGCACGGGCAGCCTTCAATCGGGCATTGTTTTGCTCAACCGAAGCTACAACATCGGAGATAGAGCCTTGTGCCGCAACTGAGAGCGAAGCGGCACAGGCAATTATTGACAGAAATATTGAGTGTTTCATATTTGAGTGTTATTCGGGTTTTTCTTAGCTTTGCGAAGCTCGGCAAGATAATAGAAAATAGGAACTACAAACACATTGAGCGTGGTGGAAGAGAACAGACCGCCGAGAATGACGATAGCCATAGGACTCTGAATCTCGTTGCCCGGTTTCGAGCCGCTCAAAGCAAGTGGGATAAGGGCGAGGGCAGAGGTGAGAGCCGTCATGATGATAGGGCTGAGACGGTCGGCAGAACCGATTGAGATGCGTTCCATTAGGCTCTTCCCTTCATCACGCAGGGTGTTGTAGTGCGACATAAGTAGCATTCCATTACGGGTGCTCACGCCAAGCAGTGAGATGAAACCGATGATTGCAGGGATATTCAGCTCACCCGAGGTGAGGAAGAGAATGAACACACCACCAATCATAGCCAGTGGCAGATTGATGAGAATGATAAGCGACTGAGTAGTGTTCTTGAACTCATTGTATAGGAGCAGGAAGACGATGATAAGAGCCACGAGAGAAGCTATCGCAAGAGTGCGTGTGGCTTTCTCCTCGCTTTCAAACTGACCTCCGTATTCCACATAGTAACCCTCGGGAATATCAACATTGGCGTTTATGGCGTCTTGAATGTCGGTGACTGCTCCACGCAGGTCGCGGTCGGCAACATTGGCAGAGATGATGATTCGGCGGCTTACGTTCTCACGATTGATGGTGTTCGGTCCATCGGCCGACCGTATATCGGCAACTTGCGAGAGCGGAATCTTGCCCACATTGCTGTCAATCATCAGGTTGCGAATCTTCTCCATGGCGTTGCGGTCGCCATCGGCAAGACGCAGTGTAAGGTCGTAGGGCAAGCCATTTTCATAGACTTGCGATACTACTTCGCCTGAGAGAGTAATTTCAACAAAGCGTGCGAATTGCTCCATGGTGATGCCGAAGCGTGCGAGAAGGTCGCGGCGGGGGGTGATGTGGAGCTGCGGGCGTGACACTTGCTGCTCAACATTCACATCGACAACACCCGGAATCTCCATGATATTCGCCTTAACGCTGTTTCCAAGACGGTAGAGGGTGGGGAGGTCGTCGCCGAAAATCTTGATGGCAATCTGCGCTTTTGCGCCCGAAATCATTGCATCAATGCGGTGAGAGATAGGCTGTCCAATCTCAATGTTGGCACCGGGGATTAGAGCGAGCTTTTCGCGGAGTTCCTTGATGACTTCCGACTTAGAACGGTCGGTAAGTTCGTAAGGAGCTTCGATTTCAGAGGCATTCACGCCGAGAGCGTGTTCGGCAAGCTCGGCACGACCGGTCTTGCGCGAGAGGCACTTGATTTCGGGAATGGTCATTATGAGTCGTTCAGCCTCGGTAGCGATGCGGTCGGACTCTTCAAGCGATACACCGGGCATGAGGCTCACATTGATTGTGAACGAACCCTCATTGAACGGTGGCAGGAAGCTGCGACCCAGAGTGCAGAGCACCACGAGAGCCACCACGAGTAGAGCACCGGTGGTAGAGAGAATGGCTTTCTTGTGTGCAAATGCGATATTGAGCAGGCGCAAGTAGGCAGCTTTCATCTTCAGCATGATTCGTGACTCCTTGTCGCTCTCCTTGGGATTGCCAAGCAGAATGCTGCATAGCACCGGAGTGACTGTGAGGGCAACAAAAGTGGAAGCCATGAGTGCAACAATGAACGCGATGCCAAGCGGAATGAGCAGACGTCCCTCCATGCCGCTCAAGAAGAACAGCGGGGTGAAGCTGGCAATGATGATGAGCGAAGAGTTGAAGATAGGCATACGCACTTCCTTAGAGGCTTCATATACCACGTGGAGCACCGATTTGCGCTTCTCGGGAGGCAGCTGCTTGTTTTCGAGCAGTCGCTTGTGCACATTCTCCACATCGACAATGGCATCATCGACGAGTGAGCCGATAGCGATGGCAAGACCGCCGAGAATCATGGTGTTGATGGTGTAATCGAAGAGGTGCAGAATGATAATAGCCACAATCACCGATAGAGGCAGTGCCATGAGTGATATGAAAGTGGTGCGCATGTTCATGAGGAAGATGAAGAGCACAATAGCCACACAGATGCCACCCTCGATGAGCGACCGGCGAATGTTGCCGATAGAGCTGTTGATGAAATCGCTCTGTCGGAAAGTGTCGGTGGAAATCTTCAGGTCCTTGGGGAGGGTGTTTTTCATATCGTCGAGAGCCGCGACCACATTGTCGGTGATAGTGTTGGTGTCGGCTTTAGGTTGCTTGGTGACGGTGAGCAGTACAGCAGGCTTAGCGTTCTCGGAAGCGAGACCAAGCTTTGGCGACTTGGTGCCGAGCTGCACACCGGCGACGTCGGAAAGCAGCACGGTTCCGCGCTCATCGGAGCGGACAACGGTGTTAGCAATATCGGTGAGGCTTGTGGTGTTGATGTTTCCCTTGATGATGTATTCGTTGCCATATTCATAGAGGATGCCACCGCCCACGTTGTTGTTGACGCTGTTTGCAGCCTTCTCCACTTCCTCGATGCTTACATCGAAATGTTTCATTCGGTCGAGGTCGAGGAGAATCTGGTATTCCTTAATGCCACCGCCAATCACCTGCACCTCGGCAATGCCACCAAGAGAGAGGAGGCGAGGGCGGATAGTGCGGTCGGCGATGGTGCGGAGGTTGTCGAGCGAAGTGCTGTCGGCAGTAAGACCCACAATAAGCATCTCGCCGAGAATCGACGATTGCGGACCAAGCACAGGCTCTTTCACGCCATTAGGAAACTGGCTTGACACTGAAAGAAGCTTCTCGGAGACAATCTGGCGGTCGAGATATATGTCGGTCCCCCAGTCAAATTCAACCCACACCACCGAGAATCCTGTAGATGAAGAAGAACGCACACGGCGCACGCCTGTGGCACCATTCATCACAGTTTCGATGGGAAAAGTCACGGTGCGCTCAATTTCCTCGGGCGCATAGCCCGGAGCCTCGGTCATGACCACTACGGTTGGCGCATTGAGGTCGGGGAATACATCGATGTCGGACTTCAGCACGTAGTAAGAGCCACCCGACAGCAGGAACAGAATCATCACTAAAATCATGATTCTGTTGTGCAGAGCGAAATTTATAGTCTTGTTTAGCATAGTTTCGGAGTGAGATTAGTGGTTATGGTCATGTCCTGGTACAGCACCGGCATTAGATGCCATCTTAATCATGATTGCACCGGTGGTGACAAGGTCATCGCCCTCTTTGATGCCGCTGAGCACTTCCACCTGCTTGCCGTCGTTCATGCCAAGAGTGACGGGATTCTTCATGTAGCAGTCTTCATCGAGGCGTACATAGACGAAGAAGTTGCCCTGTTCTTCGGTTATAGCCTCAATGGGAGCGACTATACAATCGTGCTTTACCGAGCCGATGAGGAACACCTGGGCATAAGAGCCTGGAACTACCTTGCCATCGTTGGTGAACTCGAAAGCTATAGGAATGTAACCCGGAGTGGCAGTAGCGGCAGTAGCAGCCGACACGCGACGACCGCCCATCTCGCGAAGGTCGAAAGCCGTGTCGCTGTAGGTGGGCTTGAAGGTTGCCGTGGTGAATTTGGGCAAAGCCGAAGCATAGCGCTCGGGGAGGTCGGCACGGAGAATGAGGCGAGTGTTCTTCGACACCACAGCAATAGGGGCTCCGGTCTCTACATAGTCGCCATCGGCAACGAGCAGAGAGGTGATAGTGCCCGCAATAGGGCTTGCCGCAACGCTACCGGCAGGGCTGTGGCTATTGTAGGCAATTGAGGCTTTCTCGAATGCTTCTTTTGCTGCATTGTATTCCTTTTGTGTGACGATTTTATCGTGATATAGAGGAGTGATGCGCTCCAGCTCGCGGCGTGCAGTTTCGTAGGTGATGCGTGCATTCTCGTTCTGGTCGCCACCCACGATGTTTTGGGCAGAAATGTTGCCTAAAGAGCCGCCCTGGTTTACAAATGACCCTACAACGACATTCCTACCAAGACGTATTACTCCCGAAGAGCGGGCAATTACTGTGACTTGGTCGCCCTGAGCCGGATCGATGCGACCCGACACGCTTAGCACCTCATTGAAGTCGGTTTTTGCCACTTTTGTAGTCTTTACACCGAAACGCTCGGCTTGTTCGTGAGAAAATTCAATTTCACCGGCAGCGTGTTCGTGCTCATGCTCGCCCTCATGGTCGTGCATCTCGTGGTCATGGTGGTGTGCGTCGGTCGAAGTGTTGCTTCCACCACAGGCAAATAGGGCAGGCATCATCGACAATGCTGCAAAAATTGACAGATAATTGATTTTCATAATGTCTTTATGAGAAGTTTTTAGTTAATATTACAAAGATTGTGAATTATAAAGAGATAATGCCACTGCATAGTTATGCCTTGACACTCACAAAAAGAAATATTTAGGGGGTATTAGTGGCAGTAAGGAGGCGCACGAAGCCCTACTATATGGTGCTTTATGCTTGATAACGAGCCTATTATGCGCTGAATGAAATGCGGAGTTGAAGCATCGGCAAACAATTCGCCGATGGTGTGGTTGAGAATGCCGATGAACAGGAGCGAGAAGCAAAGCTGGTCGCTTTGGACGGTGGTGGGACGCGAGGCTTTCTGCGTGCTTAGCTTCAAGGTGCAGCAGTCGTCATCGTGATTAGAGTCATGGTCGGCGCAGTGGTGATGCTTGCAGAAGCTGTGACTTTCGATAGAGAAAGGCGCATTGACATCATAGACGACAACATTGCCGTCGGCATCGTGATGGTGGAATTGCAGCACAGAGCTGAACATGAACACAGCCACCATGCAAAGAGACACTATGGAAAACCACTGTTTCATCAACCGACAAAATTACAATCATTTCGCCAATTCTCCAAACAAATTAACTATATCGTTACAATAAAATCGGCGAAAGGAGAATTTTAGCGGTGGCAGAATGCTGCATACTTGCAGTAAGAGCAGTGGCTGGGACTGCCGGTTTGCTTGAATTTCGTATCTTTGGACAAAAGTTCATCCTTGATCGCATTGAGCACATCAAGGAATTCTTTATTGATGTCGTAATAGTTGGTGATGTCTTTTTTATCGACTTTGAAGCCCGAATCGCTCATTTTCTGCACTTTGTAGATCACTGGCTGTATGGGAGTGTCGTCCAATCCTTTGTCGTGGGCGTAAACGTTGCAGTAGAGCATTAGCTGAAGCATCGCCTTGCAGCGCTTCCCACCTATATCAGTAATAAAATGAGCAACTGAAGATGCTGAGGTGGGGTCGGCGCCTGTCTTGTAATCAACGATGCGAATGTGCTCATTCCCATTTTCGTCGATAATGGCATCTACACGGTCGATATATTGGCGAATGTTCATACCATTCCAGTGGACCTTCTGCTCCTGCTCGCCCATGATGAAGCGGAACTTGCCGAGGTTGCTGTCGTAGGTGAGAATGCTGTTCACAAAATAGTTGATTGCCTGACCGACGATTTCGGTTTCTCCGGTTTCTTCATCGCCGTTTTCATTATGGGTGTAGTGCTCGTTGATATACTTTTTCACGAGGGGTCCGACTTGAGGTCGGAGGCTATCGATAACTGCTTTTGTGATAATTCTACGGTTTGAGTAGAGGTCTTTCATCACATCGTGCACGATGGTTCCGAGGGTGCTGGCGTCCATAAACTCCTTCACATCGTCGGCAATCTTGAAATCCTCGACTTTCTCAAAGTAGAACGAAAGGGGGCAGTTGATATACTTGTTGATAGCGCTTGCCGAGAGGTAGTAGCCTGACCCGGGGGTGAAATAGCGGTTGATGCGCTCCATGATACGGTCGTTCTTCTCCACTTCAATCTTGAGGTCGCCCGGGGCATTGATGGAGAAATCGAGCACCTTGTGGCTGACAGGTGCCTTAGGATAGAGAATACGGAGCTGCTCGATGTAGCGTGAATACTCGCCCGATCCGATTGACTGGCGGCGTGCATCGTAGAGCAGGGTGACGCGCTTTGCGCGAGAGATGAGGCGGTAGAAGTAGTAGGCATACATGCAATCTTGAAACTCTACGGTTGCCATACCGAAGCCGCGCCGCAAGTTGGCAGGAATGAAGGAGCGTGAATAGTGCTTGCGAGGGAACACGCGCTCATTCATCGAGAGGATTATCACGTTGTCGAAGTCGAGGCAACGGGTTTCGAGCACTCCCATAATCTGGAGACCATGAAGTGGTTCGCCCTCAAAGGCTATTGCAACCGACGAAACCGTGCGGCCAACGAGATAGAAGAACGTGTTCTCGTTCATTGCGATGTCGTATTTGGCAATTGTTCCCGAGAGAATGGTGAGGCTATCCATAAACTTGGAAATCATACCCATAGTGACCGATTCGGCGGGAATCCGGCCGTTGGCAAGCAGCCCGGCTTCCACGAATTTAAGAATCCTGTTGATGAAGGCGAGCAGCATATTGCTTGTATATTCTGAAGGAACGGGCTTAAAGATAATCTCAAGTGAAGCCGTATCGGAACTTTCGTTTTCGGTGTGTTGGCTTAAAAGCTCTTGGATTTTTGAGAATGTTATATAGAACCGCCCGCTGACTGCCATATATTTGCTGAGGTATGCGCACTGCTCCTCGTTGATAAGCCTCATGAAAGGGTGGGAGATAAGGTCTTTAACGTCTTCATGGAAGAAAATAACGTCGTTGCCACTCTTGCGTGACTGCTTGTGGAGGTGCGCAATGCGATTGACGAGGACTGCAATGTCGGATAGGCGCAAGGGATATCCCATGGTGATGTTTACGCCTGTGATGCGGTCGTTGAGAGAGTCGAGAAGAGGCATAAACAGTCCTTCGTCGGGAAGAACGATGGCTGTGTTGATGGCATTGTGAGTGTCGGAGATAGCCCCGGAGTCGATAAGCTCATCGAGCACACGAGATGTGTATTTCACCTGACCGATGTTTGACGGAACACCAATCACATCGATAGGGCAGAAATCGGTTATTTCGGGTTGGTCGATATGAAGCTTTGAACGGAACTTTTTCATGTTTCTGGAAATGAACCACGAGGCCTTGTTGGCAGGGTCGCGCAAGGCAGGTGAGTTGCAATCCCAGTAGAAGTCGGCAATGCCCTTGTCGTCGAGAGCCCCGAAAATCTTTATTTCGGAGAGCGAGAGCACATTGAAGCCCACGAAGACATATTTGCTGAAAGCAAAATCTTCAGCACCCATACTCGAAACACGCTGCACTGCCTCACGGTAGATTCTACCGGAGTAAGACAGATGCTGCTCACTCAGGCGACTATTGAAACTGACGTAAATTTCATAGAGTTTGTCCCAAATCTTCACAAAACGGTCAACCGCCTTCTCGCCATATACTGATGGGTCGTTCCAGAATTTGTCGTCGGTGACACGATGGTTGTCGGTGGTACCAAAATACTCCTCAATCACCTGAATCTGCTCCTCGGTGAGGAAATTGGAAGATATGTTCTTGAGGTTGCGAATGTTATTGAATATTCTCTTGGGCTCAGCGAGGTATTTATCCACGTCGTTGAAGTCGTTAAGGATAACATCGCCCCAATAGGAGAAGCGATCGAATGGCTCGGCACTTTCGCTCATGATGCGCTGATATTCCTGATATAGGATAAATAGCTGCTCTATCTTCGATGGCTCTACGCTGTCGGTGAGTTCGGTGAGGAAATCGTTGATGCTTGTGACGCAAGGCGAAAGCATGGTGTTCCCTGCGATTTTCGACAATTCTTCGATAAAGAAGACGCTGCTGCGACGGTTAGGAAACACGAAGCAGAAATTGTGTAATTCGCCGACATGGTTTTCAACAAAAGCGCGTGCCACAAAGCGCAAGAAAGGGATTCGGGCAGAGGTATCCATCGCAGAGGTAAATAAAGGGTGATACTATTTTTTGATAAGAATAGTGATTTTAATTGCAAAATCAAAGAGGACAATCTTGCCGTTGGCGTTGCCTTGAATGTCGGCATCGGCACGCTCAATTTCGGCAATCATTCGTTCCACATTGGCTGCGTTGATGAAAGGCGCGAAGCGGGTGCTGAACTGCTCCTCCGACTGGTTGAGATAGTTCAATCCTGGGGTGTGGAGGTTGTAGATGAAATTCTCGCGAATCATGCGTGCGCAATATTGGAGGAAACGGCGGGTCTTTTCGCGCTTGAAAGCGTGCACTTCGTCCGACCACTTTTTCAGTGCCTTGAGGTCGCGAGAGTAAGCCTGGCGCATGAGCGTGGTGAAGTATTGGAAAAACTCCTTGTTTTCGCTGTCGAGCGAGATGCTTTCTTCTGCGGCAAGGATATTGCCATCGGCTGGAGCAGCCACAGCGAGAGCGTCTTGCTCGCTAAGCGAGTATCGTGCCTGAAGATATGCTGCGACCTCGGGAGTGGAAAGTTTTTTCATCTCAAGACGCTGAGTGCGCGAGAATATGGTGGGAAGAATCTCCTTGGCATTATCGCTGACGAGGATAAAGAGCGAGTCGCTGAAAGGCTCTTCAAGCAGTTTGAGGAGCTTGTTGGCGCAGTCGTCCTTCATTTTCTCGGGAAGCCACATTATCAGAATCTTGTACTTTGAAGAATAGCTCACGTAGCTCATTTTGCGGAGAATGTTGTCGCTCTCATCAACGTAGATCATAGGCTGTGAGTTTCCGGCATCGAGTTCGTCGAGCCAACGCTGGAAGCCTTCAACGGGGTTGTTGAGCAAGAACGTCTTCCACTCGGTGATATAGTCATCGCTCAGACGACAACCCTGGGTTTTCACGTATGGGAACGAGAAAAACAGGTCGGCGTGATTGAAGGTGAGGTGCTGCTTGCACGAAGGGCACACACCGCAAGGCTCGCCATTTTGGCGGTTGGTGCAGTGAATGTATTGAGCCATGGCGCGGGCAAGCGAAAGTTTGCCTGTTCCGGGTGCTCCGTGAATGAGGAGGGCATGCGGAATGGTGTCGGTATCGACGATGTGCCTTATATAAGCCTTTGCAGCCTCGTTGCCTATGATGTCGCTGAAATTCATTGTTGAGGATAGTTTAGTAGATGTTTTTTGCTACTTGGCGCACACTCTCGGTGGCATTGTGAGAATAGAAATGAATGCTTGGCACGCCGTGAGCGATAAGGTCGCGAGCCTGCTCGGTGCACCACTCTATGCCCACCTGCTTTGCGGCATTGTTGTCGGAGCAGCGGCTGAGTTCAGATGCAAGTTCGCTTGGAAGATCTACATGGAAAATCTTTGGCAACACGGTGAGCTGGTTGCAATTGACTATTGGCTTCACTCCCGGCACAATGGGCACGGTGATTCCGGCAGCACGGCAGCGGTCAACGAAATCGTAGTATTTACGGTTGTCGAAAAACATCTGAGTGACGATGTAGCTTGCACCGAGATCGACTTTGTTTTTGAGATAAGCGAGGTCGATGTCGGCATTTGGAGCTTCGTCGTGCTTCTCGGGGTATCCAGCCACGCCGTAGGAGAATTTGTTGTCGCTCACGATGTCAATTTTGGTGCCATCGGCAAAAAATCCGTCGTTGAAGGCATTCACTTGCTTCTCAAGCTCATAGGCGAAAGAATGACCGTTCTCCACCGGCACAAAGCGGTTCTCGTGCTTGGCTTTGTCGCCGCGGAGAATCAAGAGGTTGTCGATACCGAGGAAATTGAGGTCGATAAGCGCATATTCGGTTTCCGATTTCGAGAAACCGCTGCAAATGATGTGAGGCACGGCAGGCACGCCATATTTCTGCTGAATTGCAACAGCTACAGCCACAGTACCCGGGCGGCTACGCTCGGTGATGCAGCGATAGAGCCCGTCGGCTGTGCTCTTGAATACCATCTCGCTACGGTGGGTGGTGATGTTGATATATAGAGGGTTGAACTCCATCAGCTTGTCGATATTGCTGAAGAGCTGATTTATGCTTTTGCCTTTCAAGGGAGGAAGCACCTCAAATGAAAAGCCTGTAGATTGGCGGTTAGATAATATTTCGCTTACGTTCATTTGGTGTAGTTGAATATAGTTTTTGCAAATTTAGTCAAAATTTCCGGGCAATAGTGGAGATTCAGATAAAAGAATTACAGTATTTGCTGAATTTCGCTGAGCGATGCTACGATAAAGTCGGCATTGGGGCAGTTTTCAGCAGGAGAGTTGTCTTTGTTGAAGAATATAGTGCGCCAGCCGGCAGAGTGGGCGCCGCATACGTCGGCTTCATAGTTGTCGCCAATCATTACGCTTGTATCAGCCATGGCGTTACATTCCCTGAGCGCATACTCGAAGATGCCCGGCAGAGGCTTGGTGATGCCACAGTCGTCGGAGAGTATAATGCGGTCGAAGAGGTGGATTACACCCGCCGAGGTTAGCTTCTGAGCCTGCACCTGCTTGAAACCGTTGCTCAGTATGTTCACACTGTAGCCTTCGGCATTGAGATATTCAAGCAATTCGCGTGCTCCCGGCACTAACTTGGATTGCAGGGAGAGGAAGTGCAGATACTCCTTATCGACCGTTGCTCCCATGGCAAGGCAGTCGCCGGTGTATCCGGCTTTCTCGAGAGTGAAGCGGAAACGCTCGGTGGTGAGGAAATCTTTTGTGATTTTGCCATAATGATAAAGCTCCCAAAGTTCCTTGTTCTTGGCGAGATAGATTGCCTTGAAAGTGTCGTAATCGGGGCAGAAACCGGCAAAGCCGAAGTGGTCGAAGACGTGACGTAGAGATAGCTTGGAATTTTCGGTAAACCACCATACGGTGTCGTCGAGGTCGATGAAAACAGTGGAAATATTCTTCATGTGCTGATGCTGAAAAAAAAATGTGGGTAGAGGGCTAAGGAATTGACTGTGGATAAATACAACATTCCCGGCAATGGCGTAGAAGCGCATTGCCGGGTGTGTTGCTGTATTTGTTAAGCTCTTATTGCAGGAGCGATTACATATTCATACCGCCACAGCAGTGGATAACCTGACCGGTGACATAAGAAGAAAGGTCGCTGGCAAGGAATGTAGCCACATTTGCAACGTCTTCGGGAGTTCCACCACGGCGCAGAGGAATCTGGGCAGCCCACTGCTTGCGAACGTCCTCGCTGAGGGCAGCAGTCATGTCGGTGATGATGAAGCCCGGAGCGATAGCGTTGGCGCGAACACCACGAGAGCCAAGCTCCTTGGCAATAGACTTGGCAAGACCAATCATACCGGCCTTAGAAGCTGAGTAGTTGCACTGTCCGGCGTTACCCGAAACACCTACTACTGAAGCCATGTTGATGATAGAGCCACTCTTCTGGCGCATCATGATAGGAGTGAGGGCGTGAATGAAGTTGAAAGCCGATTTCAGGTTTACGCCGATAACAGCGTCCCACTGAGCCTCGCTCATACGCATCATCAAGCCGTCCTTTGTGATTCCGGCGTTGTTCACGAGAATGTCGATGTGTCCGAAGTCGGCATGAATCTGCTCCACAACCTTGTGAGTATCTTCAAAGTTGGCAGCATTAGAAGCGTAACCCTTAACTTTTACACCAAGAGCAGCTATTTCTTCCTCAGTCTTTTTTCCGTTTTCGTCGATTACGAGGTCGGTGAAAGCGATGTCGGCACCTTCCTGTGCAAATTTAAGCGCAATAGCCTTACCAATGCCACGAGCTGCACCGGTGATGAGCGCTACTTTACCTTCAAGTAATTTCATTATTCTATAAGTTTTATTTATGTGAATAAAAAAGTATTTTATTTCTCAACAAGGAATGCACCGCAGGAGTATCCACCGCCAAACACAGTGAGACCGAAAGTGGTGCCCTTGGGATAATTGTCGCGGTTTTGTGCGAGTACAAGTGCTGCGCTTGCCGAACCGGTGTTGCCAAGCTCCTCGATGTTGTTGATAAAGCGGTCGTCGGGCAGCTCAAGCTGGTGGGCTACGTTAGCCACGATGCGCTTGTTGGCTTGGTGGCAGATGATGTAGCTTATGTCGGTTACAGCCATACCGAAAGGCTTTGTCACCTGCTCGAGGGCATGGATCATGTAGTTGCAGGCACGAAGGAACACGTCCTTGCCGTAGGGCATGGAGATTCCGTCTTCGTGCGGACGGAGCTTAACGCCATCTGGACCTTTGCCGATGTTGCCCAAGCCACAAGTGTAGATTGCCTTGATTGTCATGTCGGTGTCGGCAACAGGCTCTTTAGATATGAAGTATGCCACAGCAGCATCGCCCCAAAGGTGACCGCACTTGGGGTCGCTCTCGTTGCGGTAGTAGGTGTTGTGTTCAGAGCAGATGAGAAGAGCCTTTGTGGCTTTTCCCATAGCAAAATATCCTTCAACGATTTCAAGACCGTTGACAAACGACGAGCAAGCCGATGAGCAATATACAGCCTTTGCGCCATCAATATTATATTTCTGCTGTGCTACATGAGCGAGTGTAGCCACTGTATCATAGGGAGAGTAGCAAGCCGACACGATAAGGTCGATGTCGGTGATAGGATAAGGAAGAGATGCCAGCGCATTGTCGATGGCAGCGAGTCCCATAGAGTCGGAGCCTTCACCTTCGCCTACAATAGAGCGTGTGCGAATGCCGGTGCGTTGCACAATCCATTCGCTGGTGAGACCATTGATTTCGAGGAAATGGTCGTTATCGACACGTCCAGATGGAACATAGTAGCCTGTTGCGTTGATATACATAAGTGTTAATTCAAATTATTATTATGTTTCTATTTGTTTTTTATGCCATTCATGATGAAGGCTTCAATATATTCGCGGAGTTTCAGCTTCTCAATGCCAAGCTCGGAGAAATTGTCACGGATATAAGGCACGTCGAGACCTTGCAGCGAGAGGAGCATCACCATGGCAGTTTGCTCCACATGGCGAATGTGAAACACGCCCTGGTTTACACCCTCAAGAAGAATCTGCTTGAGCATATTGGCTTCAGATGTGGTGTTGCTGCGCCGTGCGCGATCTACTTTACGGACGTCGCGGAAAAAGCCTGCTTTGAGCGTGCCGTTACGGGAAACAGATTCCTTGATAGCCTCGAAGCGAGCGAAAATGAAGTCCATAAGCTTCTGCTGAGGATCAACGGGCTGCGCAACGATAGCCGACAACTTGTCGATAATCTTGTCGCTCTCGGTCTTGACGACGGCATTATAGATGTCGCGCTTGCTGCGGAAGTAGGTGTAGATAGTGCGGCGACCTTTGTCGGAGGCAGAAGCGATATCGTTCATAGTGGTATTCTCAATACCTTTATGAGCGAATAGCTGGCGAGCAATTTCTATGAGTTTATCTCTTGTCTTTAACACCTTTAGCCAATTTAAATAAAAATATATAGAGATGCAATAATCTGAAATGCGTAACAAAAAATATGTGCGCACTTCTGCTATTTGTGTGCGAATTTACAGAAAATAGTTTATTCTCGCAAATAAATGCACGGATTTTGCACAAAACAGTGAGAAAAGTGCAAAAGAAAAAGCTTAATGGAACACTTGCCGCCTCGCAAACTGTTGGAGCAACAGATGATACCGCATTGGTAGTGTTGAGGCTATTATTCCCGGGTGTGGAGAATGTCGAGCAGGCGTCGGCGGTCGCTTACAAGGATTTCGGTAGGCGTGAACTGAATGATTCCCTCGTCGTGAAGCTTGTTCATAGCTGTGATGAACGACGTGCGTTGAGCCGAGAGCAAAGAGCATAGGTCCTTCTGCTTATATTCAATGGTGATGTGTGAAGAGTTGTTGCCTGTGAGGGATAGAATGATGAATGCCAAGCGCTCGGCAATAGAGCCCGATGTGATGGAGAGTAGATTCATGGTGCCGTGCTGGGCTTTTCGCGAGAGAATATTGAGAACATTGAAAAGGAAAACCTTATCGCTGTGAAGAATGTTGATGTAGTCGGCTTTTGTGATTTGCAGTACGCCACAATGACCTTTTGCCGTGACACTGAAAGGATAGGAAGTGTCGAGACCGAAAAGGAACTCCGGACCTATAACGGCAGGGGCAGAGAGCGTTTCCTTGATGGTTACGCGCAACGATTTCAGTGAAGTGACGGCAACAGCCTCGCCCGATATGATGAAACGAATGTGCGTGCAAGTGTCGCCGGCAGCGGCGATAGCCTCACCGTCGGAATACTTAAGGAAGTGGAAAGGAGTCTTTTCGATTAACTCCGAAAGTTTCTCACGACTAACCCCCTGGAAAAGGGGTAGGTCCATCAATATTTCAAAAATACTATCCATTAGCGTCGAAAAATGAATCGTCAGCAATAAAGTGCAAAATTTGAGTGCAAATTTAATAAAATTTCCTTAAATGTAGCACCAAAAAAGGGTAAAAAAACCATCATGATTCCGCTGAACCTAAGGTGGAGCATGTGTGTAGAGTCCAACAGCAAGTGCAAAGTTAGTAAAAGTGATTGAAGAAGCAATTTT
>ERZ1032130.44-NODE-44-length-38546-cov-12.320491_pt1 | contig 38546 bp, 34 predicted proteins | sample MGYA00517879_ERZ1032130 | MGnify/ENA primary metagenome ERZ1032130 (study PRJEB33719, sample SAMN04262597) | wastewater metagenome | biome: rural village; feature: animal feces; material: feces | host: Bos taurus | place: El Salvador | collected 2012-01-31 ...
CAGCGGCCTCTCACGCCGTTAACATCGGTTCGAATCCGGTATGGGTCACCAAAGAAAATAATGGTAAAAGCCATTAAGATAGTTCGTGTTGATTGTCATGTGGGTCCACCTGTTCCCATCCCGAACACAGAAGTTAAGCACATGTACGCCGACAATACTTGGCGGGTGACTGCCCGGGAAGATAGGTAACGCGAACACAAACCTCCTACGAAAGTAGGAGGTTTTTTCTTGCTAAAACATGCCACCGGCATGTTTTTACGCAAGGACAATACGTGGGCCTATTTGGGAAGGTGCAGTAACGCGAACATATGAAAGCCCTAAAGTCAGTTGTTGACAAAAAAGGATCTTGCCTGTGTTATACAAGCAGGATCCTTTTCTTTGGGATTTACTTGCAAGATGTCTCCCTATTTTCCACCTGCAGCTGACGATAGAAGGCTGCTCGGGCGGCAGCAGTGTAGGGATTCAGAAATAGGTAACCGAAATTCAGCCGTATTCCGTTGAAGCTGAAGCCTGCCAAGATCTCCCAGCCAATGAAGCTTAGGTTCAGAAGGAACAGATCCATTTTATGTCCTTCCATCATCTGCTGGGACAGTTCGATAGCCTGAGATACAGTTAGATTTGGATGCTCTGCCAGAATGAAGGGCGTCATGGAATAACTGTAGGATTTGACGATGCCGGGAATAACCAGCAGAAGGCTCCACAGCGTCGTATATACGCTTCGGAGGAATATCTGGGCAAAACCAGTGCCGAATCGGTCAAACTGGGAGAAGATATCCCGGAACTGAAAGTCTTTTCCGTCATGTTGGTTTAGCAGAAGTTGGGCATACCCCAGCTGGATCACACCGCCTAAAATAAAGGTTGCCAATCCCAGTGTGCCGGAACGCAGGGAAAAGGTTATGGGACCGATTTCTGTTTTCCAGTTCAGGGCATTGCTGATCGTTTGCAGTGTTGGACATCTCGCCAGTGCTTCTGTGCCGATACTGGGCCAGAAATTGGATCCTGTGAGCTGGCCGCCCAGCAGAAAGGCTACTGCGGCGATACCGATGGATATCCCCCATTTTCCTGCCAGATTGGCTCTGGCTCTTGCCCGCAAAATGCTCGGTTCCATAGTCATACCTCCCCAATTTTATTTCAATTTCATTATATCGTATCCTGGAGAGAATCCATGACGAAACTGTAAATTCTGTCAAATATGGCCGCATCCTCACGGGATGCGGCCTGAGTTCTTATCTTTTCTTCAGTGCGGAGATGGTGTCGGTGATTTTTTTCTCGCTGTAGCCGTTCCCCACAGCCAGCTGGGTATAGCGCTTGGAGAGAATGGGATCCTTCATCAGACCATAGCAGATAGCAGCGGTAGCCAGGGCAGAGGCGTTTGTTTCCTCCTTTTCCAGAACCAGCATAGCCTGATCCAGTGCAGCATCATAGTCTCCATCAGCAACATAGGTGGTGGCGATGCGGCTGCGTGCCTCCAGATGATTGCTGTCCAGCTCCAGTGCAAACTCATAGGAATCCCGGGCTTTCTTCAATTCTCCCTGTCGCTGATAGCAGGAACCAATCTCCATGGCCAGCGCTACAGAGGGATGGAGAACGATGGCCTTGTTGTACTGCCGGATGGCTTCCTTGTAATTCTGCTGCTGGATGGCACACAGGGCGGTTGCCATGGCGACGACATAAGTTTCCTGGTCATTGCGACACTGTGCGGCAAGTTTCCCCAACTTGTTCAGTGCGGATTTGGGGAGATTCTTGCTGTAATCACTGAGAGCAGACAGGAACTTTGCATTTCTCTGGGGATCATCCGCAAAGGCATCCTTGGCAAAATCACCCCGGACAGTTTCTTCCACATCCCGGGCGGGCGCAGAAGCCTTCTGCTTTGGGCGGAAGGAAAAAGCCATGAAGCAGAAAAGGGCTATAATCAGCAGTAAGGTACCCTTATTGGCTCCGCCGCCTGCGGCAAACATCTGCGGTAGCAGTGTAGAAAGGCCGATGAATAAAAGAATGGGAATCAGAAAACCTAATTTCTTCATGAAAACGCTCCTTTTTTGTTTATGGAAGTATTATACAGGATAATTCCCGAAATGAAAAGACTTTTTTCACACGATACAGAAAAAGCAGGACGAAGAAATTTCTTCGTCCTGCTGCTTATCTTTACTTACCGGGCTTGAAGGAATCCTTCAGGCTGACGCTTCTGTTGAAGACCAGATGGCCGGGGACACTGTCCTTGCTGTCGGGGCAGAAGTAGCCCAGACGCATGAACTGGAAGCTCATGGGAGCCTTGGCATCTGCCAGAGATGCTTCTACCTTGCAGCCGGTGAGGACTTCCAGAGACTGGGGGTTCAGGCAGCTGAGATAATCCTTGCCTGCGGCATCGGGGTCGGGATCGTCAAAGAGGTTGCTGTACTGACGAACCTCTGCATCCACAGCGGTCTCGGCATCCACCCAGTGAATGGTAGCGCCCTTGACCTTGCGGCCATCGGCGGGATCGCCGCCCCGGGATTCGGGATCGTAGGTTGCCAGAACTTCCACCACATTGCCGTTTTCGTCGGTAACACAGCCGGTGCACTTGATGAGATAAGCACCCTTCAGCCGGCACTCAGGTCCGTCGGGATACAGGCGCTTGTACTTGGGGATGGGCTGGGCAAGGAAATCGTCAGCCTCGATCCACAGATTCCGGGAGAAGGTGACTTCCCGGGTGCCATCCTCAGGACGGTTGGGATTGTTCTCCACGGTAACGGTTTCGCTCTTCCCCTCGGGGTAGTTAGTGATGGTCAGCTTCACGGGATTCAGAACCGCCATGACACGCTGTGCGGTTTCGTTCAGGTCTTCCCGCAGGCAGAACTCCAGAAAGGCGTAGGGGATGGTGTTGGGGCTCTTGGCAACGCCTACGCGCTCACAGAAGTTGCGGATAGATGCGGGGGTATAGCCCCGGCGGCGCAGACCGCAGAGGGTGGGCATCCGGGGATCATCCCAGCCGGAGACATAGCCATTTTCCACCAGGTTTCTCAGCTTGCGCTTGGAAAGGACAGTGTGGTCGATACCCAGACGGGCAAACTCAATCTGACGGGGAGCATGGGGAACGGAGACATTTTCCACAACCCAGTTGTACAGGGGACGGTGGTTCTCAAATTCCAGAGAGCACAGGGAGTGAGTGATACCCTCCAGTGCGTCCTGAATGGGATGGGCGAAATCGTACATGGGGTAGATGCACCACTTGTCACCCTGGCGATGATGGTGCATGTGGCGAATACGGTAAATGACCGGGTCGCGCATGTTGAAGTTACCGGAGGCCAGATCGATCTTGGCTCTCAGGGTATACTTGTTATCCTCAAATTCACCGGCGCGCATCCGGGCGAACAGGTCCAGGCTTTCTTCGATGGGGCGGTCCCGGTAGGGGGAGATGGCGGGGGTATTCAGATCGCCGCGGTACTCCTTGAACTGCTCAGGGGTCAGTTCACAGACATAGGCCAGACCCTTCTGGATCAGTTCCACAGCATACTCATAGTCCTTCTCAAAGTAGTCAGAGCCGTAGTAGAAACGGTCATCCCAGTCAAAGCCAAGCCAGTGGATATCCTCCTTGATGGCTTCCACGAACTCCACATCTTCCTTGGTGGGGTTGGTGTCGTCCATACGCAGGTTGCACAGACCGTTGTACTTTTCAGCGGTACCGAAGTCGATGATCAGGGCCTTGCAGTGGCCGATGTGCAGGTAGCCGTTGGGCTCGGGGGGAAAACGGGTATGGACGGTCTTACCGGCGTAGCGGCCGCCCTCGGCGATGTCCTCGTCGATAAATGCGTGGATGAAATTCTTGCTTTCCATGATTTCAGCCATATCGTAACATCCTCTCTTGTAGGTTTGTTTTTCCAATAATATGCCATTATAACCCATTGCACAGAGATTTGCAACAAAAAATCCTGCCCAAATCCGGTTATTCCAACAGTTTCCTTGTGTGGAAAATGTACACACTGACAAAAATTGTGAAAAAGAAGAAAACAATTTCAGAAATCTTCAATTTTATGGTTGTCATTTTGCTTATCTTAAGGTAAAATAGGAAAGGATATGAAGAAGACAAGGAGAGTGAGACAATTGTCTGAGCTGAAATACAAGAGAATCCTGCTGAAAGTCAGCGGCGAGGCATTGGGCGAGAAAACAGCCGCAGGTGACGGCTTCGGTCTGGATTTTTCCAAGATCAATGCAGTTTGCGCTTCCATTAAGGAATGTGTGGATATGGGTGTTCAGGTAGGTCTGGTCATTGGCGGCGGCAATTTCTGGCGCGGTATTAAGAATGGCAGCGGCAAGATGCAGCGCTCCCATGCCGATGCAATGGGTATGCTGGCCACCGTTATGAATGCCATTGCCGTGGCAGATGCCCTGGAAGAGCATGGCATGGATGCCCGTGTACTTACCGCTGTGGAAATGCACAAGTTTGCAGAATATTTCACCCGGGATACCGCAAACCGCTACTTAAACGAGGGTAAGGTTGTCCTGTTTGCTGCAGGCACCGGAAACCCCTATTTCTCCACCGATACCGGTGCAGTGCTTCGCGGCGTGGAGATCGAAGCAGATGCCATCCTGATGGCAAAAAATGTGGATGCCATCTATTCCGCAGACCCCAATAAGGACCCCAATGCCATCCGCTATACCCATCTGACCTACAGCGAAGCACTGGCCAAGAACCTGAGAGCTACGGATATCACCGCAATGGCACTGGCAATGGATAACAATATGACTATGGTCTGCTTTGGTCTGGCAGAAGAAAACAGTATCATCCGTGTGGTTCGGGGCGAAGCCATCGGAACCACCGTTACCAATTAACATTTAGGAGGAAATAATCATGGCTGTTGATTTCAAGGATTACGCAAGAAGAATGGACAAGGCTCTGGAGCATCTGAATGAGGAATTTGGTGCGGTCCGCGCAGGCCGTGCCAATCCCAAGGTTCTGGACCGCATTACTGTGGAATACTATGGCAGTGAAACTCCTTTGAACGGTGTTGCCACCATCTCCACCCCCGATGCCCGTACCCTGGTGATCCAGCCCTGGGATACCAAACTGCTGAAGGACATTCAGAAGGCTATTCAAACCTCCGATCTGGGTATCAACCCCCAGAACGACGGCCGCGTCATCCGGCTGGTGTTCCCCCAGCTGACTGAGGACCGTCGTAAGGACCTGGTCAAGCAGGTTAAGAAGTACGCCGAGGAAGCCAAGGTGGCTATGCGCAACATCCGCCGCGACGGCATGGACTACGTCAAGAAGCTGAAGAAGAATTCCGAGATCACCGAAGACGATCAGAAGAAGGCTGAAAAGGACCTGCAGGATCTGCTGGATAAGAACATCAAGAAGGCAGACGCAGCTCTGGCAGCAAAGGAAAAGGAACTGATGAGCATGTAATATTACGGAAAAACCGTAATATCCGTGTATTTACTGCAGGGCGGGCTGCTCTCAGCCCGCCCCTGCCATTCATGAATGCTGAACAATGCATAAAAGAATCTTTTACGTATTGTTCAGTATTTAGAAACTAAGGTATAGAAAGAGGTGCGCCTGTGGCACATCCTGAGAAACAAAATCTGCCCCCCCTGCAGCATATCGCCATCATCATGGATGGCAACGGCCGCTGGGCAAAGCAGCGGGGCCTGCCCCGGACTGCCGGTCATGCGGCCGGTGCGGAATCCTTCCGCCGCATTGCCAATTACTGCCGTACACTGGGGGTCAAATATCTGACGGTTTACGCCTTCTCCACAGAGAACTGGAAGCGTTCCCAGGAGGAAGTGGCAGGTATTATGCGCCTGTTACGCCGGTATCTGGAGGAAGCGTTGCAGGACATGGAGAAAAACCGGGTCTGCTTCCGGTTCTTTGGCGACCTGAGCCGACTGAGCCCGGAACTGCAGAAACTCTGCCGGGATGCGGAAAGCCGGTCTGAAGACTATGATGTGCAGGTGAATTTCTGCCTGAACTACGGCGGCCGGGATGAACTGGTTCACGCAGCCAGAGCCTTTGCAGCCGATGTGGCGGCAGGGAAGTACAAGGCAGAGGACCTGACAGAGGAGCTTCTGTCTACATACCTGTATTCCAGGGATGTGCCTGACCCGGAGCTGATCATCCGGCCCTCCGGTGAGCAGCGGACCAGCAACTTCCTGCTGTGGCAGTCCGCTTACTCGGAATATGTTTTTATGAATGTGCTGTGGCCTGATTTTGCTCCAGAGCATCTGGATCAGGCCATTGCGGAATATCACCGGCGTAACCGCCGCTTCGGAGGAGTATAAAGAGAAATGAAAACCCGAATTTTAGCGGCGGCAGTGCTGATTCCTGCGCTGTTCTTAGTCGTTCTGGTATTGCCCAAGGAACTGGCAGCGGTCCTTATGGGTATCCTGCAGGCGGTAGCCGCCTATGAACTGCTGTACCGCACCAAGCTGGTGACAAAGCCCAAGCTGGTGATCTATTGCGCACTGATGGCTTTCGCCATTGCGGTGTGGAGCTTTTACGAAGCGGTTCACGCCTACTTTGTTCTGATGATGCTGGTTTTCTTCCTGTTGATGTTCTCCGAAATGATGCGGGACCATATCAAAATGCGCTTTGAGACCTTGTCCATGTGCTTCGTGGGCGGTCTGGTGGTACCTTATCTCATGAGCAGCGTGGTGCGCATTTTGTCTTCCAACACGGGCCGGTATGTGATTCTGATCCCCTTTGTCATCGCCTGCTGCTGTGACGCCGGTGCCTATTTTATCGGTATCCACTTCGGCAAGCATAAGCTGGCTCCCGTGGTCAGCCCCAACAAGACCATTGAAGGGGCACTGGGCGGCATGGCAGCCGGTATTCTGGCTATGCTGCTGTATACCTTCATTCTGGATGTCCCTCTGCGCTTTGATGTCAGCTACGGTGCCGCGATCCTGTACGGCATCCTGGGCTGCCTGGTGGGTGAGCTGGGAGACCTGTGCTTCTCCGTCATCAAGCGCCAGACCGGCATCAAGGACTACGGCAATCTGATCCCCGGCCATGGCGGCGTGCTGGACCGGTTCGATTCCATTCTGGCAGTGGCCCCTCTGGTGGAAGCCATGCTGCTGATCATGCCTGTAATTATTTTATAAGACAGAAACTGTAGGGCGGGGGCATACTCCCGCCCTACAGATGCATTCCCTTTTGTTGTGAAAGGAGCTCTTAATGGTAAAAAGTGTCAGCATTCTCGGTTCTACCGGTTCTATCGGCCGCCAGAGCCTGGATATCATCAGCCGTCTTCCGGATGTGAAGGTGGCAGCCCTGACCGCAGGAACCAGCGTGGAACGGATGGCTGAGCAGTGCCGCCAGTTCCTGCCGGAGCTTGCCGTTATGGCATCCGAAGAAGCGGCAATAGCCCTTGCAGCGGAAATCAAGGATCTTCCCACCCGGGTCAGCTGGGGCGAAGCGGGCCTGATTGAAGCGGCTGCGATTCCTTCTGCGGAATGTGTGATCACCGCTGTGGTGGGCATGGTAGGCCTGAAACCTACCCTGGCTGCCATCCGCGCAGGCAAGCGCATTGGCCTTGCCAATAAGGAAACCCTGGTCTGCGCCGGTGAACTGGTAATGGCCGAGGCAGAGAAGTACGGTACCGAGATCATCCCTGTGGACTCTGAGCATTCCGCCATCTTCCAGTGTCTGATGGGGGCCGGGGAAAAACGGGAGATCAAGCGTCTGATCCTGACCTGTTCCGGCGGTCCCTTCTTCGGCATGGACAGAGCGCAGCTGGAAAAGGTGACAAAATCCGATGCCCTGAAGCATCCCAACTGGAAAATGGGCGCCAAGATCACCATTGACTGCGCAACCCTGATGAACAAGGGTCTGGAAGTCATCGAAGCCATGCGCCTTTACCGCATGCCCATTGAGCAGGTGGATGTGGTGGTCCACCGGCAGAGCATCATCCATTCCATGGTGGAGTTTGTGGACGGCGCTGTGATGGCACAGTTGGGTGCTCCGGATATGCGCCTGCCCATTCAGCTGGCTCTGACCTACCCGGAGCGCAGGGAATGCCCTGTGGAACCCCTGGACTTCCTGACCTGCGGCAATCTCACCTTTGCCAAGCCGGATCTGGAAAACTTCCCCTGTCTGGCACTGGCTTACCGCTGCGGCAAGCAGGGCGGAACAGCCTGTCCTGCCATGAACGGCGCCAATGAGGAAGCCGTTGCCATGTACCTGCGGGATGAGATCGGTTTCTACGACATCTACCGTCTGGTTTCTCAGGCCGTGGACTGCGTGCCCTTTATCGAAAACCCCACTCTGGAAGAAATTCTGGAAGCCGACCGCATGGCCCGGGAAGCAGTCCGGCAGTTGGCAATATAACCCATGTCATTGCGAACCTAGTGGTGTGGCAATCTCCCTCGGAATTGGGGATTGCCACGTCGCTGCGCTCCCCGCAATGACAGTGCAATTATCTAAGCGAGGCAATTTATGACCATTCTTTTTGCGATCCTTCTTTTCAGCATTCTCATTTTTGTACACGAACTGGGTCACTTTGTGGCAGCAAAGCTGTCCGGTGTCCAGGTCAACGAATTTTCCATGTTTATGGGCCCTGCCCTCTGGAAAAAGCAGGTGGGGGAGACCCTGTATTCCGTCCGTCTGATCCCGATAGGTGGTTACTGTGCCATGGAGGGTGAGGACGCGGACACCGACAGTCCCCGGTCCTTCCAGAAGGCAGCCTGGTGGAAGCGTCTGGTCATTCTGGTGGCCGGCTCCTTTATGAACTTTCTCATCGGAGCAGTGCTGATGGTACTGGTGTATCTGCCTGCACAGCAGGTGGTGGACCCGGTGATCGATTCTTTTGAACCCTTTGCAACCGTGGACGATGGTGCCGGCCTGCAGACCGGTGACCGGATTCTGGAAGTGGACGGGGAGAAAATCTATGTCTACTCCGACTTTTCTATGATTCTGGGCCTGAATCCCGGCGATTACCATGACCTTGTGGTGGAGCGCAGCGGCCAGCGTGTGGAACTTCCCAATTTCCATATGGAAAAGCACGAAGTAACCAACGAGGACGGCACGAAGCAGCTGCTCTACGGCATGAATTTCACATTGAAGGACCTGACCTTAGCCGGAAAGCTGGATTATGCCTGGCGGCAGTGTCTGGACACCGTGCGGCTGGTGAAGCTGAGCCTGCAGATGCTGCTGACAGGGCAGGCGGGACTTTCTGAAATGTCCGGACCTGTGGGCATCGTTCAGCAAATGACTGTGGTGGCGGAAAACTCTGAAAGTTCTTTGGATGCCCTGCTGAATATGGTGTATTTTGGCGCATTCATCGCCATCAATCTGGCGGTAATGAACCTGCTGCCCATCCCGGCCCTGGACGGCGGCCGTGTGGTGGGCCTGCTTCTGACCACAGCGGTGGAAGCAGTGACGAAAAAGAAAATTGACCCTAAGTACGAGGGCTACCTCCACGGTGCCGGCATGATCCTCCTGCTGGGCCTCATGGCGGTGCTGATGTTTAAGGATATATTTGTGATCATCAGAGGGTGAAAATATGACAAGACAGATAATGGTAGGCGGCATCCCCATTGGCGGCGGTGCTCCCGTAGTGATCCAGTCCATGCTTAACACCAAAACCACCGATGTGGAAGGCAGTCTTCGGCAGATCCGTCAGCTGGCCTCTGCCGGCTGCCAGATTGCCCGGCTGGCGGTGCCCAATATGGAAGCCGCCCGCTCCTTTGCGGACATCTGCAAGGAAAGTCCTCTGCCGCTGGTGGCAGATATTCATTTTGACTACAAGCTGGCCATTGCCGCTGCTGAGGGCGGTGCCAGCAAGATCCGTATCAACCCCGGTAATATCGGCGGCGAGGACCGGGTCAAGGCTGTTGTGGATGTGTGCCGGGAAATGCATATTCCCATCCGCATCGGTGTCAACGGCGGCTCTCTGGATAAGAAGCTGCTGGAAAAATACGGCCATCCCACGGCGGAAGCCTTGGTGGAAAGTGCTTTTGAACACCTGGAACTGTTGGAAAAGCAGGGCTTTTATGATACCTGCGTGTCCATGAAATCCTCCACGGTGCCCACCATGGTGGCAGCAGCCCGGCTGTTCCGGAGCCGCTGCGACTATCCCATCCATATCGGCGTGACGGAAACCGGCCCCGTGCGGCAGGGCCTCATGAAGTCTGCCATGGGCATCGGCGCTCTGCTGCTGGATGGCATTGGCGACACCATCCGTGTCAGCCTGACGGACGATCCTGTGGAGGAGGTCTATGCCGCTAAGGACATCCTGAAAGCCGCAGGCCTGCGGAAAGAGGGCGTGAATATCATTTCCTGTCCCACCTGCGGACGGACCCGCATCGACCTCATCGGCCTTGTGAATCAGGTGGATGAAGCCCTGAAGGACTGCGTCAAGCCCATTACCGTGGCGGTCATGGGCTGTGTGGTCAACGGTCCCGGAGAAGCAAGAGAGGCCGATATCGGCATTGCCGGCGGTGACGGCTGGGGTATGCTCTTTGAAAAGGGCGAGCCGGTAGAGAAACTGCCCTATGAACAGCTCCTCCCCGAACTCCTTCGCCGCATCGATAGACTATAATGAAATGGATGTCATTGCGAGCCAGTGCGCACACTGGCGTGGCAATCTCCTTTGGCTCAGGAGATTGCCACGTCGCTACGCTCCTCCCAATGACAGAAAGCCATTGAGGTACCTATGAATCAGCAAATTACCTTATTTCATATGTTCCCGGACTATGTGCCGCCTGAGGAGCTGTATGCAGCCCTTTCTCAGACGGCCATTGTTGCTGCGGATATCGACCCGGAAGAGGGAAGGGTCCAGGCAGCGGTCCACAGTGAGCAATATATTCCGCAGCGGCTGCTGACACTGGCGGAGAAGGACATCTCCCAGCTTTACGGACTGCGGAAACTGGAGCTGACAGCCACCCATCCGGCTTCGCAGCTCCAAAAGATCGAGCAGGAAGAGCTGATGCAGCTGTTTGTCAGCCGCAATTCCATGGCCCGGGGTGTTCTGGCAGGTGCCAAATGGAACTGGAATGGAGACACGCTGCAGATTCAGCTGGTAGCCAATGGCAAGGATGTGCTGACCGAGCATGTGGGTGCCATCCAGCAGACCCTGCGGGAGCGGTTTGCAACCCCTGTGACCATCTCCATCGAAGCGGGACAGACCCTGGAGGGAAAGGCTCTCTTTGAGGCTATGAATACCATGCGCAGCGCCCAGCTGCAAAAGATGCCTGCCGGTGGTGCGTCTCAGCCCAAGAAGGAAGAAAAGGCCGCACCTCCAAGTGAAGCCCTTTACGGCAAGCCCTTCAAGGGCAATCCTGTCCCCATGAAGGACCTTTCTCTGGATATGGGCACTGTCATCGTGGAAGGCCGGGTCTTCAACATCGACCATAAGGAACTGAAAAAGCGGAACGCCTGGGTGGTAAAATTCGACCTGACAGACAATACCGGGTCTATCCGCATCAGCCGTTTCATGGAAGCAACAGAAGCCAAGCCCTTCCTGGACAATGTGAAGATGGGCGCCGTGCTGAAGCTCCAGGGAAAGCTTATCGAGGACCGCTTTGAAAACGAGACCGTCCTGAAGCCCTATGCCATGATCCCCGGTTCCATGCCCAAGCGGAAGGACACCGCAGAAGGCATGAAGCGGGTGGAGCTGCACCTGCATACCTCCATGTCCAACATGGATGCCCTTACCTCCACCGATGCCGCCATCAAGCAGGCTGCTGCCTGGGGTCACCGGGCCATCGCCATTACGGACCATGGCTGCTGCCAGTCCTTCACCGATGCCCTGCATACGGTGGAAAGCTGGAAGGGTCCTCCCAAGGTGGCAGGCACCGACGATACCATCAAGATCCTCTACGGCTGCGAGGGATATTATGTCAACGATGTGGATGACCGTATCGTGGTCCACGGAACCAAAGACATGAGATTCGATGAAGAGTTCGTGGCCTTTGACCTGGAAACCACAGGCCTGTCTTCCCAGACAGACCGGATCATCGAAATCGGCGCTGTCATCCTGAAAAACGGAGAGGAAGTGGACCGCTTCCAGACCTTCGTGGACCCGGAGCAGACCCTGGAGCGGAAAATCGTGGACCTGACAGGCATCACCGACGAAATGCTGGTGGGCGCACCCAAAATCGAGGAAGCACTGCCCAAATTCCTGGAATTCATCGGCGACCGTGTGCTGGTGGCCCACAATTCCGACTTCGATACCGGCTTCATCCGGGCGGAGTGTGCCCGTTTGGGCCATGAATACAACTATACCGCAGCAGATACCCTGATCCTTTCTCAGAACCTGCTGTCCAACCTGAATAAATTCAAGCTGAACATCGTCTCCAACGCCCTGTCCCTGCCGGACTTCAACCACCACCGGGCCGGGGACGATGCTAAAACCTGCGGCCTCGTCATGGCAAAGCTGATGCAGAAGCTGGAAGAGGAGCACGATATCCACAATCTGCAGGCCATCAATCCGGCCATGATGAGCCTGCGGGCAGGCGGTCACATCAAAGACCGTCAGGCCCGGCATATTATTCTCTTTGCCAAGAACCAGGTGGGCCTGCGAAACCTCTACCATCTGATCTCCCTGTCCAATCTGGAATATTTCCGCCGGGTGCCCCGCATCCCCAAGTCGGAGCTTTTGAAATACCGGGAGGGCCTGATTATCGGTTCTGCCTGCGAAGCCGGCGAACTGTTCCAGGCCATTCTGGACCGGAAGAGCGACGATGAGATCAAGCGCATTGCCTCCTTCTATGACTTCCTGGAAATCCAGCCCCTTGCCAACAATATGTTCATGCTGGCAAAGGGCATGGCGAAGGATGTGGAGGAGCTGAAAGAATACAACCGCCGCATTGTCCGCCTGGGCGAGGAACTGGGTAAAATGGTGGTTGCCACCGGTGATGTCCACTTCCTGAATCCCGAGGACGAGATCTTCCGCCATATCCTTCTGGCTACCAAGGGCTTCGACGACGCGGACAAGCCCAACCCCCTGTACTTCCGTACCACCGACGATATGCTGCGGGAATTTGCCTATCTGGGCGAAGAAAAGGCCTATGAGGTGGTAGTTACCAATCCCAACCTCATTGCGGATATGTGCGAGACCCTCCGTCCCGTTCCCCACAACCTGTTCGCACCCAAGATCGAAAACTCCGTGGAGGACCTGAAGGATTTGGTCTACGGAAAGCTCCACCGCCTGTACGGCGAGAATCCCCCGGAGCTGTTCACCAAGCGCGTGGAGGTGGAGCTGCATGATATCATTACCTGTCACTACGATGTGATCTATATGTCTGCCCAGCGCCTGGTGCAGAATTCTTTGGAAAACGGCTATCTGGTTGGCTCCCGCGGCTCTGTCGGCTCCTCTATTGTGGCCTATATGTCCGGCATTACCGAGGTTAATTCCTTCCCGCCTCACTACCGTTGTCCCAATCCGGAGTGCAAGCACACCATTCTGGATGTGCCCAAGGAGTATAACTGCGGCGCGGACCTTCCCGATGCTCTGTGTCCCAAGTGTGGGGCCCAGCTGGAGAAGGACGGCTTCAACATCCCCTTCGAAACCTTCCTGGGCTTCGGCGGCGATAAAGTCCCCGATATCGACCTGAACTTCTCCGGCGAATATCAGGCCAAGGCCCACCAGTACTGTATCTCCATGTTCGGTTCCTCCCACGTCTTCCGTGCCGGCACCATCGGCACCGTGGCGGAAAAGACTGCCTTCGGCTACGTCAAAAAGTACCTGTCGGAGCGGGGAAAGACCGCATCCCGGGCGGAGGAAGCCCGCCTTGCCACCGGCTGTGTCGGTGTCCGCCGTACCACGGGCCAGCACCCCGGCGGTCTGGTTGTCATCCCACAGGAAAATGAGATCTGGGACTTCTGCCCGGTGCAGCATCCTGCGGACGATCCCAATTCCGACCAGATCACCACCCACTTCGAATATCACTCCATGGAGGAAAACCTCCTGAAACTGGACATGCTGGGCCATGATGACCCAACCATGATCCGCATGATGGAGGATATGACCGGCGTGGATGCCAAGACCATCCCTCTGGATGATAAGGGCACCATGTCCATCTTCACCTCCTCCAAGATCCTGGGCTATGAGAATGACAAGCTCCTGGGCCCCACCGGCGCTGTGGGCGTTCCGGAGTTCAACACCCGCTTCACCCGTGGTGTTCTGCTGGATACCCTGCCTGAGAAGTTCGACTTCCTGGTGCGAATCTGCGGCTATACCCACGGCACTGACGTGTGGCTGGGCAACGCCAAGGACCTCATCAATTCCAAAACAGCCACCGTGGACCAGACCATCGGTGCCCGTGACGATATTATGCTCTATCTGATTTCCTGCGGTATGCCGGACAAACGGGCCTTTAAGATCATGGAGTCCGTCCGTAAGGGCAAGGGCCTGCCTCCCGGAGCGGAGGAGGAAATGGTGGCGGCGGGTGTGCCGGACTGGTACATCGGCTCCTGCAAGAAGATCAAGTACCTGTTCCCCAAGGCTCACGCCGTGGCCTACTGCATGATGGCTTTCCGCATTGCCTGGTTCAAGGTTTACCATCCTCTGGCCTTCTACGCGGCATATTTCTACCGCCGCAGCCAGAAGGGCGGCTTTGACGCAGGTCTGATGACCGGCGGCATGGAGACCATCCTTGCCAACATCGAGGCCATCGACGGCAACGAGGATGCTACCGCCAAGGATGAAGACCTGCTGACTACCATGGAAGTGGTCTACGAGTTTTATCTTCGTGGCTTTGAATTTGCGCCCATCGACATTTATGAAAGCCACGCCATCAAATTCCTCATCAAGGACGGCAAGATCCTGCCTCCCTTCGTGGCCATTTCCGGTCTGGGCGAAAGCGCTGCCTGGGACCTGATGGAGGGACGGAAGGGGAAAACCTTCCTATCCATCGAGGAAGTGTCCCTGGCTTGTCCCAAGGTCTCCAAAACCCATATGCAGATGCTCAAGGATGCCGGTGCCTTTGGCAGCCTGCCAGATACCAGCCAGGTCAGCTTCTTTTAAACACCGGCTACCAAACATACAACACGGAAGAGCGGGAACGGATTTCCTGCTCTCAGCTTGTCGAAAAAGGCCTGCGGCCTTTTCCGCCAGTTTTTTGCAGTCTGCTGCGCGCACTCCTTGTGCGCCGTTGGCGCACAACTCGTACACTTGCAGCCTGAGAAGTATTTTGTGTCAGGTACACGCCCTGACACAAAATGTTTTAGACTTTGTTTTTCGCTTACGCGAAAAATTCTGCGAAGCTTTTTCAACAGTCTGAGAGCAGGAACGGATTTCCTGCTCTTCCTTTTTGCGTGTTTTGATGGGATGTACAAAAATCCACAGTATACGGACGGAATCTTCTCTCGGTCTGTGGTAAATTTTTCTTGCATTTCTGTATACAATTTAGTATAGTAAAGTGGACACGAAAAAGAGAGGAAGATTCTTATGACTTTGAACGAGATCGTCAACTATCTCAACGGAATTGCATGGGGTCCCTGGATGCTGATTCTGCTGGTGGGCACCGGTATTTTTCTGACCGTAAAGACCGGTTTCCTGCAGTTTGCCAAGTTCGGTTATGCCATGAAGCATACCGTTGGCAAGGTTTTTCAGAAGCAGACTGCCGGTAAAGGTGAGGTTACCCCCTTCCAGGCTATGACCACAGCTCTGGCAGCCACTGTGGGTACCGGCAATATTGCAGGTGTCACCGGTGCTATCGCCGTGGGTGGCCCCGGTGCGGTATTCTGGATGTGGATTTCCGCCCTGTTCGGAATGTGCACCAAGTATGCCGAAGTGGTGCTGGCAGTCCGCTACCGGGAACGCAACGCCAAGGGTGACTACGTTGGCGGTCCCATGTACTATATCAAGAACGGTCTGGGCCAGAAGTGGAACTGGCTGGCTGTGGCCTTCAGCCTGCTGGGTGCCCTGGCAGCTTTCGGCATTGGCAATATGACCCAGGTCAATACCATTGCCGGTTCCATCAACAACGCCATCGATGCCTTCGGCGGCAATACTGCCGCTGCGGCTATCACCTTGTTCGGTCAGACCGTCCCTGTTTCCAGCATTGTCATCGGCTTGCTGGTTGCCATCATCGTGGCGCTGGTGCTCTTTGGCGGCATCAAGCGCATCGGCTCCGTAACGGAGAAGCTGGTGCCGGTCATGGCTGCCGTTTACATCGTCTGCGCCCTGTGCGTGGTGTTTACGAACCTGGGCTCTCTGGGTAAGATCTTTGCCATGATCTTTAAGGGTGCTTTCAGCGCCGAAGCAGCCCTGGGCGGTGCCTTTGGCATCACCATCATGACCACCATCCAGAAGGGTGTCGGCCGCGGTGTCTTCTCCAACGAGGCAGGCCTTGGCTCTGCACCCATGGCCCACGCAGCCACTTCCGAGACCGATCCTGTCAAGCAGGGCCTCTACGGCATTTTCGAAGTTTTCATGGATACCATCGTCATCTGCACCCTTACCGCATTGACCCTGCTGTGCGGCGTGGAGGCCGGTGTGGATATTGCATGGGGTCAGAGCGCCGGTTCCGAGCTGATCGCAGCGGCCTTCTCCACTGTCTTCGGCGGCAAGGCAGGCAGCCTGATCATCGCCGTGGGCATCGGCCTGTTTGCCCTGTCCACCATCCTCAGCTGGTCCCTGTATGGTTCCCGCTGCTTTGAGTTCCTGTTTGGCACCAAGCTGCTGCCCATCTACCAGTGTGTGTTTGTGGCCATCGTGGTCATCGGTGCAACCCTGGAGCTGGAACTGGTGTGGAATATCGCCGACACCCTCAATGGCTTCATGGCTATCCCCAACCTCATCGCACTTCTGGGCCTCAGCGGTGTGGTCGTGAAGCTGACCCGGAACTACTTCGAGAAAGAAAAGCTGGCAAAGTAAAGGGAAACGATATGTCATTGCGAACCAGTCCGCAGACTGGTGTGGCAATCTCCTTCAATTTAGGCGATTGCCACGTCTGCCTGCGGCCTCCCCGCAATGACATTTTCCGTTTTTTCTGTAAGATTTCATCTCTCCATTGCGTCTAATAGGTGAAGGAGGTGAGACCGTGACTGAATTTGAAACCATCTACCGCCGCTATTTCACGGATGTGGAGCTGTATTTACGGGCCATCTGCCATGATGAACCGCTGGCGGAGGAGCTGACGGAGCAGGTATTCTTTCAGGCCCTGAAAGCTCTGCCGAAATTCCGTGGGGACTGCGATATCCGAACCTGGCTGTGCGCCATGGCAAGAAACTGTTACTTAAGCCATCTGAGAAAAAGCAAGCCAGCCGAGGATATCAGCCAGCTTCAAATTCCTGACCCGCGGCGTTCTGTGGAGGAGCAGGTGGAAGACAAAAGTCAGGCCATGGCCATCCACCGCTGTCTGCACGACCTGCCGGAGCCATATAAGGAGGTCTTCTCCCTGCGCATTTTCGGTCAGCTGTCTTTCGGGGACATCGGCTCCCTCTTTGGACGCACCGCAAACTGGGCCTGCGTGACCTACCACCGGGCCCAACAAAAGATTCGGGATAAAATGGAGGTTGAATCATGAACATAACCTGTGACATCATCCGTGACCTGCTTCCCCTGTATGTGGAGGATATGGTCAGTGCGGACAGTAAAAAAATGGTGGATGAGCATCTGTGCACTTGCGAGTCCTGCATCAAAGTTCTGGAATCCCTGAAAAAGAATGTACCCATTCCCATGGAAGCAGACCCGGAGCCTCTGAATAAGGTAAAGAAAACGATACGCCGCCGCCGTATCATAAGCGTTATGGCGGCAATGCTGACATTGGTAACATTGGGGGCCTTTGTCATCACATACCTGTTTGCCCCCTTCCAGCTGACCGCGGAACAGGCCTTGGATGATTTTTATATCGAAGACGGCGATATCATTATCGACTATTCTCCCTATGTGACCGGCCGCTCCATGTCGGGCCTCAACGACAACTGGTTCATCAATCAGTATTCCACCCGCTATGATATGTGGAAAGGGGACAACCGGAAATCCATAGAGGAACTGTTTGGCGGGGATGGCATCATTACGGAGGAAGAACAGCAACGCTATGAAAACATTGATATTGTTGATGGCAGGGGAAAGTGGTTATCCTCTGACGGAAAGATCCTTTCCAATGCCCCAATTCCGGAGGATGAAGGCAGCGTACAGTTGACCGGAGATGTAGAGAAAAATTGGTGGTATTCAGATCCAACAGGACTTGGAAATGATACCCTGCTGTATGATGCAGGAAAGGAGATACCCGCGAAGGAGGACCGCTATCAGTTTGCGCCCATCTATCCCATGATCTTCTTCGGCGGCCTCCTTGCTGCTGCCGTGCTGCTGATTGTGAGAAAATTCGTGAAAAAGCCATGGACAAGAGAACTTATGATCCGGCTGCTCACAGTTTCCGGCAGTCTCGTCTTTGCCACGCTGTTCGTATCCTCCGGCAGGATCTTTACGTCCTATGTTGGTGTCATCAACCAGTACTGGGGCCGGATGATCGGCATCAATGCAGTCTTGCTAACCCTGACAGTCCTGTTCTGGCGGCAGTTGTATTTGCTGAGTAAGCAGGACAGGGGAGAATAGGTGTGTGCAGAGCGGCTTGCCCTCAGCTCGCTTTATGGGTGTCATCTATTCAAAAATTACCCGGGAAGCGGCTGCCTCCCGGGATTTTTCTTAAAAATCGATGCTGTCGATCTTGTTGGAAATGGTATCGCCCATTTTCCATGCCACATCCTCCATCTTGTTGGCGGCCTTGGCAGCCAGACGGCGGGTGGGGTTGTTTCGCGGCATCATCAGAACAGCCACGGCACCGGCAGCAGCACCAACTCCCGCCGTGATCGCCCATCCTTTGACATTCATGCTTCTCCCTCCTTTCGACATTAGTATACCCTGCAAAAAAGATTTCCTTTCTGGAATCTTTTTGTCTTTTCACAGAAGAAATATTATGATATAATAACAAAAAAATCGGAGGCGGCACTATGGCGATCGATGTATTACAGGAAAAAATCCGAAAGACCAAAAATCCTTCTGTTTTGGAGCTTGCTCTGTCTGTCTCCGATCTGCCGCCCCATCTTCTGGAGGAAGAGGGAGTGCCGGGAAAGGCCTATGCCCGGTTCTGCCGGGAAATGCTGGAGCATCTGAAGGGCACTGTTCCCGCCGTGCGCCTCAGCTTTACCGCCTTCGCCCTGCTGGGCCATGACGGATTGTACCAGCTAACGGAAACCCTGAAGCGGGCAGGGGAACTGGGGTATTATACGATTCTGGATGCACCGGAACTGCTGTCTCCCGCCACGGCAAAGCACACGGCAGAGCTGATTTTTGGCGCTGACACCCTCTATCCCTGCAGCGGCCTTGTGATCGGTGGCTATCTGGGCAGCGACATCATCAAGCCTTTCCTGCCCTTGTGCAAGAAGGAAAAGAAAGACCTCTTCATAGTGACCCGCACTGCCAATAAATCCGCACCGGAGCTGCAGGACCTGCTGGCAGGTTCCCGCATCGTCCATGTGGCGGCTGCAGACCATGTGAACCGTTACGGTGCCGATACCGCCGGAAAGTTTGGCTATACCCAGGTTGGTTTGCTGGCGGCTGCCAGCAGCGCTGAGAGCCTGCGTTCCCTTCGCAGCAAGTATCCCAAGCTGTTCCTGCTGCTGGATGGCTACGATTATCCCAATGCCAACGCCAAGAACTGCTCCCACGCTTTCGATAAATACGGTCACGGTGCCGCTGCCTGCGGAAGCACCGGTATCACCGCAGCCTGGAAGGACGCCGAAAGCGATGGCCGGGACTATTTAGACCACGCCAAGGCGGCTGCCGAACGAATGAAGAAAAATATTACCCGATATGTTACCGTCCTGTGAGGAGGATTTATGCTGAAAATTTACGGAACCCTTCGCTGCCCCGACTGCGTCGAATGTAAAGCAGATTTGGACAGGGCAGGGGTAGAATATACGTTTCTGGACTTTGACACTGATCTGAAACTGCTGAAAGAGCTGCTGAAGCTCCGGGATTCCGATGCCGTTTTTGAAACTGCCCGAAAAGAGGGCAATATCGGTATCCCCTGCATCGTCAGGGAGGATGGCACCGTCACCTTAAGCTGGGAAGAATTTATGTAAAAAGGATGTCATTGCGAGGAGCCGCAGGCGACGCGGCAATCTCCTTCGATTTAGGGGATTGCCACACCAGCCTGCGGGCTGGCTGGCAATGACATCGTATTTTTTTGTCAGCCTGCTTTCTGTTATTTGCTGCCAGGCATCATACCGCGGCTGCGGCCTTCTGCAGCACCGGCAGCTTCCGTGCTGCCGGTGGTCCCAGTGACATCGGTGCTGCCGGGGATCATGTCTTCCAGAGGACCGTTGCCCCGGTCATAAGTTTCCCTGGGAGTGGTAGGTGCTGTGGTTGCCCGGGTAGTGGGCGCGGTGCTTTCCCACAGTTCCTCGTTGGTGGGCAGTACAGTAGGCTCGGGCATGCCGCCCTTATTTTTGTTGGTGCAGCCGCAGCCCACCAGCACGGATGCGGTAAGGACAAGGATTAAAACCAGAGATGCGTACGTTTTCATTTTCTAACCTCCAGATTGGTTTGGTTTCAACGGTAGTATTTCCTGTTTTTCATCCCTTAGACAGAAAAACGAAACGGAAAATGTTAGCAAAATAAAGTAAAAAATGTGAAGTTAGCCTTAGCTAACGATAAAAAGTATAAAATTTCCTGTTTTTTTCGTTGCATTTTTATCGATACACATGTATAATGGATTTGTAAAATAAAAACAAAAGGAGAATTCTTTTATGAAGAAGCTCACTGTTAAAAAGAATAGCGAATGTATGGCATGCCTGCAGTGCGTTCAGGCCTGCTCTGAGGCTTTCTATAAGGTCAACGATGTTACCCTGAGCTGCGTCCAGGTTGTAGCCAAGGGCACCGGTGCCAAGCCCAATGTTTGTATCCAGTGCGGCAAGTGCATGAAGGCTTGCGAGCACGAGGCTATCACCCAGAATGCCAAGACCGGCGTGTACATGATTAACAAGAAGAAGTGCGTCAGCTGCGGCAAGTGTGTCGAGGCCTGCCCCATGCATGTCATGGTCCTGCCTGAGAACGGCCCTGCTTCCAAGTGCATCGCCTGTGGCATCTGCGTCAAGGCCTGCCCCATGGAAGTTCTGGAAATCGTGGAAAAGTAAGCTGTAAAAGCATAGAAAGGACAGCCGGGAGGCTGTCCTTTTTTTGCACCGTAAGAAAAACTTAATTTGCCTTTTTCTGTTGAGTGTGGTAGACTTGCAGCGTATCTTCAAACGTATGCCCTGTGGAGGGAATATGAGTATTTATAAACGAAAAAAATGGATTCAGCGCATTCTGCTGATTACCGTGTTGGCGCTGTCCGTGCTCTTTCTGGCGGCAGTTGTCTATTGGAACAGCATGCTGGGCCTTCTGACCCGCCCCGAGGAAATACAGTCCACTGCGCCCCACCAGGAGACTGCGGCGGAAATATCTGCTCCCGCGGAAACCATTCCGGAAACGACCTCTCCGGAAGAAACCTGGCCGGAGGTAGTATCCGATAAGGCAGTGACCAATATCATGCTGGTGGGCCAGAACTGGCGGGAGGACGAGCCCAATAAGCTGTCTGACACGATGATCCTGTGCTCCATCAACCGCAATACCAGGACCATGACCATGATTTCCATTTTGCGGGATCTATATATTGACCTGCCCGCCTATGCCGGCCATGGTCCCGGCAGAAACCGGATTAACGTCTGTTATGCATTGGGCAGCAGCTGGACCGGCACCTCTCAGGGTGGCATGGAAATGCTTGCAAAGTGTGTGGAGCAAAATTTCGGTGTCCGTGTGGATCATACCGTCGAAGTGGGATTCGATGCTTTCAGTGCAATCATTGATGCGCTTGGCGGTGTAAAAATCGATGTGTCTCAGGAAGAAGCAGCTTATATGACGGAGAAGGTAGGCTACATAGGAGCGGTAGAGCCGGGGGTACAGACGCTGGATGGTATGGAAGCGCTGGCCTATGCCCGCATCCGCAAAATCGACAGCGACCGCCAGCGGAGCGTCCGTCAGCGTACGGTAATATCCTCACTTCTGGAGAAATGCCGGGACCTGAGCCTGATTGAACTGCATCGAATGGCAACTGCAGTGTTTCCGTACATTATCACAGATATGACCAATGAAGAAATCACCAATTATGTATGGGAATTTCTTCCGATGGTAAAGGATTTGCAGCTTGCCTCTGTAACCATCCCTGTGGATAATGAGACCCTTCCCGGGAGTATGTGGCATAAGACCATCGATTTATATGGCTATCCTTCCGATGTTGTGCAGTGTAATGTTAAGCTGAACCGTAATTATCTCCTTGCTCTGCTTCTTGGCAAAGGGGAAGAAAAGATTCCTGCCGGACGATTTCAAAATAGGTCTTGTAATCCGGTAGAATCCATGATAAAATAAACGATGAATGTTGCAAAAATAAGAAAGATTCTGTCCATAGGAGGTAAATATGGGTTATCATGGACGTTTTGAAAAGCCCCACAAGAAGCGCGGCGGTAAGATCGCACTGATCATTGTGCTGGTATTGCTGGTGCTTGTGTTGGGTGTCGCTGCCATACTGTGGCTGTATATTGATTCCAAGCTTGATAAGCTGGATATTGTAGAGGTACCTAAAGTGGTATATACGGAAGAGGCCACTGAGCCGACTGCAGTTCCCCAGACAACAACGGTAACGGAGGCAGCTACTACCGAAGCCACCACCACCGAAACCACGGAGCCTCCCCATGTGGCTTCCAGTGAGGATTACATCAATATCCTGCTGGTAGGACAGGCCTCCCGCGCCGGTGAGGATGAGCGTTTTGCGGACACCATGATCCTGTGTACCATCAACAAATATGAGAAGACCCTCCGCCTGACCTCCTTCCTCCGTGACTCTTTTGCTAAAATGCCGGATTATAAGGGAAAAACTGGCGGTCGGATCAAGCTGACCACCATTTACCACTTGGGCTCCCATTACAGCGGCGGTGATCCCGCCGGTTCCATGGAACTGATGAATATGGCCCTGTATAATAACTTCGGCGTAGAGGTGGACCACAATATTGAAGTCGATTTTGATGGTGTCATCAAGGCTATAGACGTTATGGGTGGCGTGGGCATCGAATTAACTCAGGCTGAAGCAGACTATCTGAATGATCCCAGTCTGGACGGTTGGAAGCCCTATAAGGTGGAACCCGGTTATTTCTGGTTGGATGGTGCCGGCGCTCTGTGCTATGCCCGTATGCGTAAGGCTGAGGGCGATGCAGATAGTGACATTACCCGTACTTCCCGCCAGAGAAACTTGATCAATGCCCTTTTGGACCGGGTTAAGTCCATGAGCCTTTCCGACCTGAACAAGCTTGCAGATGAAATCCTTCCCATGATTACAACCAGTATGTCCAAACAGGAAATCACAGATATGCTGAAGCTCATGCTTTCCATCCTGCCGGAACTGAAAATGGAAGCTGGTGGTACCTGTCCTGTAGAAGGCACCTACTGGGGTGATGAGGTAAATATATACGGAGATGGTATGTACCACAGTGTCCTGCGCTTTGAAACAGAACAGCAGAAAAAGCTGATGCGAGCCATTACCGAAGGCGAAATTGCGGAATAATCAAAGAAACGGTCAGTCTGAGAAGACTGACCGTTTTCTGTTCATTCCACCAACGAATATGCGGTATATTCCACCGCTGGTGGGATTGCTTGACAAGTATTTTCAGCAGTATTATAATGACCATAGTGCATTTACCTGTATGCTAGTCTTTCGGAATGCACAATTCGCTGTCGTTTGATAGGAGGAAAATATAATGAAGCCTGTTACAGCAGTTGTTTTAGGTACGGGAAGCAGAGGCAGTGTTTATGCCGGCTATGCAAAAGAACATCCCGAGCAGCTGCAGATCATTGCAGTTGCCGACCCCAGAGAAGACAGACGAAACATGCTTGCGGATAAACTGAACCTGTCAGAATCCGCACGCTTTGCATCCTGGCAGGCGCTTTTGGCACATCCCCGCATGGCGGACTGTGCTTTTGTATGTACGCTTGACGATGACCATACAGAACCTGCGATCAAAGCGATGGAATTGGGCTACCACCTCCTGCTGGAGAAGCCCATGAGCAACACGGAAGAAGAATGCCGGGCCATCGTGGCTGCTGCAAAGAGAACAAATCGTACTCTCGCGGTATGCCATGTGCTGCGGTATACACCATTTTATATGACACTGAAAAATCTGATCGACCGGGGGGAGATTGGCGAGGTTACCACCATCAATCAGATTGAAAATGTTGGTTACTGGCATCAGGCGCACAGTTTTGTCCGCGGAAATTGGAGAACGGTCCGGGAAACCAGTCCCATGCTGCTGCAGAAGTCCTGCCACGATATGGATATTATTCTCTGGCTGATGGGAAAGGACTGTAAGCGCGTTCAGAGCTTTGGCTCTCTCCGGCATTTTACTGCAGAGAATGCACCGGAGAGAGCACCGGAGCGTTGCCTGGACGGTTGTCCCCATGCAGAAAGCTGCCCATATTATGCACCTGCGCTTTATATGGATATGAACCGGACCGGCTGGCCCGTGGACGTTATTACAACGGATATGAGCGCGGAAGGCAGACGCAAAGCGCTGGAAGAAGGTCCTTACGGCCGCTGTGTGTACCACTGTGATAACGACGTGGTAGACCGGCAGGTGGTGAACCTGGAGTTTGAAGGCGGTGCGGTGGCAACGTTTACCATGACCGGCCTGTCTGCGGATTTTTCCCGACAGTTGAAGATTTTTGGAACCAGGGGACAGATCGAAGCAGATATGGGAACCGGAGAGATCATCCTTCAGCGTTTTGGCGAAGAGAAAAAGAGCATCCCAATCGACACGGATAAGGAAGCCAGCGGACACGGAGGAGGCGATTTCGGCATCATGCAGGACTTCCTCCATATCCTTCGCAATGGCGGGGAAAGCAGATCCTGCGCGGAGGTTTCCCTGCAGAGCCACTTGATCTGCTTCGCTGCGGAAAAATCCAGAAAAGAAAAAATCGTAGTGGAGCTTTCCTAAGGCTGACTTCGATTTCAGGATTGCATTACCAATAGCAAAAGCCACCCTTAAGGGTGGCTTTTGCTATTGGTGGAACCGACGTGGTACGGTATCCGAAATGAATATTGTATTTCGTGGTTAAGCTTTTTACTCCGTTTAAGATGATTATGAGGTAATCTATATTTGAACAGCCCACTTTTCTTTTTCAAAAATTTTTGTATACTGGTGTCATGTTTTTATGAGCTGAATCGTATTAAGGGCAGAGGACCTCAAAAAGACAAAAGGAAGGTGATGGAATTGATGGATGAATTTCAGGCACGCAGATTGGTAAGCACCTATGCGGATATGATTCTACGGATCAGCTATCAATATCTAAAACAAACCTATGATGCAGAGGATATCTGCCAAACCGTATTTCTAAAATACATAACCAACAATATGACGTTCGACAGCATTGAACACGAGAAAGCATGGATCATCCGCACGGCCATCAATGCCTGCAAGGACCATGTGAAAAGCTCCTGGTTTAAGCGGACGGTGACACTGGAAGATGCTGCTACAATCGCAGCTCCGGCAGTTCCCAATACCTGGTTGTTGGATGCCATGAAAGAACTTCCGGAAAAATACCGGATCAGCTTGTACCTCTATTACTATGAAGAATATTCCGCCCGGGAGATTGCAGATGTGATGGGTGTCAGCGAAAGCGCCGTAGGGCAGTATCTGACCCGAGGACGGCGGAAGCTGCGGACCATCATCACCGAGGAAGAAAGGAGAATGGCACTGTGAAGCACAATCTGAAAGCGGAAATGAGAGAATCCATGGATGCACTCCACTTCTCTCAGGAAGATAAAAACGCTATGATTTATAATCTGACTGCGCAAATGAAGGAAACACAGCCCCGAAAGCGCAGCAGCCGGAAGCTGATGATCGTGGCCCTTGCAGCCACCATGCTGCTGGCCACCCTCACTGGCGCGGCTGTATTCACCCGGTGGTCCACCACCGCCCAGATCCGTTACAATCCATCTGAGGATGTTAAGGAGCAGGCGGAAAAGTCTGGCCTCTCCGTAATGCTGGAAGAAACCAAAGGGGAAGAAAATCCCAACGAGGTACTGTCGGTCACCGATCAGGGTATTACCATCACTGCTGTGCAGACCATTGTGGACAATTATCATGCAGAGATTATTTTCCGGATCGAAGGTTTTGAACTCCCGGAAGATGAACTTCCTCATGTATGGCCCGTAGTCTCCATTGATGGAGATAAGCGCTTCGGCGGATCCCAGACCGGCTGGTTCTACAATGGCCTCACCACCAATGATAACGGAGAGACAGTCTATGCATCCACTGGTCTTCCTGTTCAATCTGATGAGGAAGGCTGTCTGATTCTGGATATGGTAGCCAATGATGGAAGTCTGGAATATACACATTATATCAACTTTGAGGAAACGGATGGCCGTTATATGGGCAAGAAAATCATTTGTTCCTTCCAAAGTGTAGGTTTTCAATCCCATCAGAAGGCTGGTATGCCTGTGCCGCAGGTGGAGGGTAACTGGGAACTGAAATGGACACTTACTGGTAACAGTGACAGTATAACTGTCACCCCAAATGCTGAAATCGGCGACAGTGGTGTGATCCTGCTTGAAGCAGAAATCGGACAGAAGACCATCTGTGCCCGCTATAAGGTGGACGAACTCTGGGAGGATTGGAATGAGCTAGGAATACTTCCTCAGGCAGTCTACGGTGTCCGAATGAAAGACGGTAGCGAGTATATCTGCGGTGCAGGAACCTCCGGATTCGAGGATCTGGAAAATATGATATACTTTACCGAGTACGATATTTCCGATGCCATTCTGGATATCAGTCAGGTAGAATCCCTGATGTTCCATAAAGGCTGGGATCTGGACGCTGAAGGCAAACCGACCATTCACACGTTCTATTACATCCCGATAAATACAAATTGATCATCAGTAAGCACTCAATAATCACCCGTCCGAAATAAGTTACAGCAGGGTCCCGTTTATGGGACCCTGCCGTTCATTCATTCAGTGAGAAGTTCCTGGCCAAGTCCGTTCCACATATGAAGCCTTGCAGGAACATATGGATCAAACGAACGCTCAATTTTGTATAGGGCTGATAACGCATGGTCAAATCCATGCAGGTCTTTTTATCTACAATGCTCTTGTAGTGCGTGAAGGTATCAAAGCCGATTTTTCTATGATATGCACCCATGCCGCTTCCTTCCATGCCATCGAATCCCGTGTTGGAGGTTGCAAGATGAATGATACCGTCATGTCCTTTACCTGTTCCAGCACAAGAGGATCACGGTAGGGAAGAATGGGAAGAGCCAGCCGCAGTACGATCTGAAAGCCGCGGCAAAAAATTTTCTTTGCAAAGATCATTTAGAATCGTTTCTGTTCATCCATTTGATCTTTCGCTCTGTACCGGAAAGCATGCGGCTGATATTTTCATGGTGCCGCAGAATAATGAGAACTGTCAGTATTGCCGTAGTCCAAAGCACGCTGCGATGGATATTGATATTCATGATGTAGATGACGGCAGTACAGGAAGAGAGAATGCTGGACAAAGAGACGATCTTAAATGCCGCTAAAACAGCGAGGAAGGCAATTAGCGGGAGAAAAAATACCAAAGGAGAACAATCACCGACCACCCAAAGGGCAAGCAGAAATCCATACAGTGCTGCAACGGCCTTTCCTCCGTGGAAACGGAGGAAAACAGGATAGCAATGACCAATGGCAGTGAACAGTGCAGCGAGGCCGACTGCCCAGGGGTGGGCTGAAATCTTGGTTGCCAGAAAAACAAAAAGCGTAGCCTTCAGAAGATCCAGGGTCATGACTGCAAGGCCGGCCTTCTTGCCTAAGACGCGGCTTATATTGCTTCCGCCCAGATTTCCGCTGCCATGCTGACGGACATCGGTATGATAGAATACTTTACCGATCACATAAGCAAAGGGCACAGAGCCGATGAGATAACCGATCAGAGAAACAAGGAACAATTCCATAGGGAACCTCACTTGCAGATCGCCTGGATGACAATGCATCCAGAACCGCCGTGAGTGGTCAGGGCGGGGGAGAGCTCCAGAATTTCAATATCGGAGGATACAAAATATTCCCGGACCTGCTGCAGAACCTGGTGTGCCCGCTGGGGCACACCTGCGTGGGAAATAGTGATCAGATGGTTGGGACCGACCTTTTTTGCCTGAATTTGCTGTAGGATGGTACTGAAAAAACTGTGAGATTAACAAACACCTGACCTAAGCACAACGGCATGGTCGGATGTTTGTGATTCCGTCACGGAAATCTATTCCAGAATGAGGTATCCTATAGAAAACAAAAGGGAAGGGTGATAAACCTATGGGTATTTTTGATAGTTTAAAACAGCCGGACATTCATGATGGCCTGCAGAAATTTGAGCAGACCCTGGGTGCAGTACTTTTGGATGTGCGCACTTCTCAGGAATACCGGGAAGGGCATATCCCTGGGAGTAAAAATGTACCGCTGCAGGAGCTTGACAAAGTTGACTCTGTAGCAGAAAATAAAGATACTATGCTGTATGTGTACTGCCGATCCGGTGCCAGAAGCCGCCAGGCCGTCAGTATACTCAAGCATATGGGATATACCAATGTTCATAATATCGGCGGCATAGCCGCATACTCCGGAAAGGTGGAGAGGTAACATGAAGGTTGTGATTGTAGGCGGTGTTGCGGGCGGAGCAACTGCTGCGGCTCGAATCCGCAGATTGGATGAGCACGCTGAGATCGTGGTATTTGAGAGATCCGGTTATATTTCCTATGCCAATTGTGGCCTGCCGTATTACATCGGCGGGGTCATAGAAGATCCGGAAGATCTGACACTGCAGACTCCGGAAAGCTTTTATCGGCGTTTTCACATTCATATGAAGGTTCATCATGAAGTTGTGGCCATCCATCCGGACAGAAAGACGGTTTCTGTAAAGAATCTGGAAACGGGGAAAGTGTTCGAAGAAAATTATGATAAGCTTTTGCTTTCGCCTGGTGCCAAGCCGGTTTGGCCCAATCTGCCTGGTATGGAAAGCAAGAAACTGTTTACCCTTCGTACGGTAGAAGATACCTTCCGGATCAAGGAATTTGTGGATGTGAACAAGCCAAAGTCTGCCGTTATGGTTGGCGGCGGCTTCATCGGTCTGGAAGTTGCGGAGAACCTCCGGGAGCTGGGGATTGAGGTGACCATTGTTCAGCGGCCAAAGCAGCTGATGAATCCCTTTGATGCCGATATGGCTTCCTTTATCCATAACGAGGTACGCAAGCACGGAGTCAAACTGGCTTTGGGCTACTCCGTAGAAGGCTTTGTGGAGAACGGAACGGGTATCGATGTCCTGCTGAAAGAGAACGCACCGCTGCATACCGACATGGTAGTGCTGGCGATTGGTGTTACTCCGGAATCTGCCCTTGCCGGGGAGGCGGGACTGGCGCTGGGAATCAAAAACAGCATCCTTGTCAATGACCGTATGGAGACTTCCATTCCAGATATATACGCAGTTGGTGACGCTGTGCAGGTAAAGCACTATGTGACCGGAGAAGGTACGCTGATCGCGCTGGCAGGCCCCGCCAACAAGCAGGGCCGCATCGCTGCAGATAATATCTGTGGCGGCGACAGCCGTTATCTGGGCAGCCAGGGCAGCTCTGTTATCAAGGTTTTCAATATGACAGCGGCAGCAACCGGCCTCAACGAAACCAATGCCAGAAAGTCCGGACTGGAGGCCGATACTGTTATTCTTTCGCCCATGAGCCATGCCGGTTATTACCCTGGAGGAAAGGTAATGACTATGAAGGTAGTCTTTGAAAAGGAGACTTACCGTCTGTTGGGTGCACAGATCGTGGGATATGACGGTGTTGATAAGAGAATTGATGTGCTGGCTACAGCCATTCACGCTGGCTTGAAGGCTACGGAGCTGAAGGACCTGGATCTTGCTTACGCACCTCCGTATTCTTCGGCTAAAGACCCGGTCAACATGGCTGGTTTTATGATTGATAACATTTCTAAGGGACTAAAGCAGTGGCATTTGGCGGATGCTGGGAAGCTGCCAAGAGACGGCAGTGTGACGCTCCTGGACACCAGAACGGCAGGGGAATATAGCCGTGGACATATAGAAGGCTTCCGAAATATTCCCGTTGATGAACTGAGGGAGCGAATCGCAGAACTGGAACCGAATAAGCCTGTCTATTTGATCTGCCAGAGTGGTCTGCGCAGCTATATCGCTACCAGGATCCTGGAAGGCTATGGTTTTGAAGCGTATAATTTTGCAGGCGGCTTCCGGTTTTATGATGCAGTGATGAACGACCGGTCCTTGGTGGAAAAAGCGATGAGCTGCGGAATGGATACATAATGAACCGAGCACCTGGTTACAGCTAACGCAGCAACCAGACACTTTTTAGAATGCAAAACGCAAAAAGTGTATAATATAAAAAGCGCATTGATGGGGCGGTGGACGCTGTTGATTGCTTTTCTTGAATGGTAAATTATGTACCGGATTCAATGAAAATCTTAACAAAATGTACACAGATGTTCATATTTCAATGATGGTTTGTTCAAAAACGATTCACAGAAGTCAATATACACCTAAAATAAGTCAATATTCCCTCTATCATTCAAAACGTGCGGGTGGTATAATGCCCGCATTCCAAGACAGACACAAAAACGAAATAGTGTATGTAATGGGAGACGGAATGTTAATTCTGAGAGTCAAACGCTAAAAAGATTATCATCAAGCCAAACATCAATAGGAGGTATTTTGCAATGAAGTTCTTTAAAGATCTGCATAAGTCTATGGCTCGTCATGTTGAATATCTTGAAGAGACCATGGCTGAGTACGTCGGTTTTCATGATCGCGTTCGCTGCTGATTAAAAGTGCAGCGTGACATTTGAACGTACTATTTTACAATAAATTATTATCAAAATCTGATTATCCTATATGGAGGTAACGAATATGACTAATATCGTGAAGAGTATGGCGAAGTCCATGGCTGAGTATGTTGAATTCATGGATCGCGTTCGCCGGTAAGGCATTATGAAATTGTTTTGAAAACTGCCATTGTGATCAGGATTCTGTCCTGCTTCACAATGGCAGTTTCTGTTTGGAATTTTTTCATAACGGATGAAAAATAAAAGCTGGATAATTTTGTGTATATCCAGGCAAGAATAAGCCATTTCCTTCTGAGACGGTTTCCGCTATCATCCTAGTAAACAAAGACAGAAACGAATGAAGTGCATCCTGAACATGATCTACAGCATTGCTGCTGGGTTTATCATATCTACGACTGCTATTTTCCCTCCTTACTTTCTTGTCAATGTAAAAGCGGGTACCGTTTTGGTATCTGCTTTTACATTTTTTGGGGAAAAGGTTTGGTAATGGACAAGCGCTGAAACAGGGCGAAATAAAACCTGAATGAATCTGAACAGCAGACGGAAGCATAGGGTGGTCTGTCATTCATTTTCATTCAGAAGCAGGCATCAGAATAGGGAAGAAGGGAGCCAAATAAACGATAGTTTTGTGTATATCAAAGCAAAGTTTGTTTATAGCAATCCTTTCCGATTTACACTATAATAAGGTCAAACAAAGGAAACTGAAACACAAAATTGGGGATAAAAATCCGGACCAATTTATAAGCCCTTTGTGGAATCGCGTAACACCAGCATATAAAAAATATATATTATTTATGGAGGAATTATTATGTCTGTTAAAGTTGCTATCAATGGTTTTGGCCGTATCGGCCGTCTGGCTTTCCGTCAGATGTTCGGCGCTGAGGGCTTCGAAGTTGTTGCCATCAATGATCTGACTTCCCCCAAGATGCTGGCTCATCTGCTGAAGTACGACTCCACTCAGGGCGCTTACGCCAAGCCCTTCGGCACCCACACTGTCGAGGCTGGCGAGGACAACATCGTTGTCGACGGCAAGAAGATCACCATCTACGCTAAGGCTAACGCCGCTGAGCTGCCCTGGGGCGAGCTGGATGTCGATGTCGTTCTGGAGTGCACCGGCTTCTACACTTCCAAGGCTAAGGCTCAGGCTCACATCGACGCTGGCGCTAAGAAGGTTGTTATCTCCGCTCCCGCTGGCAACGACCTGCCCACCATCGTTTACAATGTCAACCACGAGACCCTGACCAAGGACGACCACATCATCTCCGCTGCTTCCTGCACCACCAACTGCCTGGCTCCCATGGCTAAGGCTCTGCACGAGCTGGCTGGCATCGAGGCCGGTATCATGTGCACCATCCACGCTTACACCGGCGACCAGATGATTCTGGACGGTCCTCAGCGTAAGGGCGACCTGCGCCGCAGCCGCGCTGGCGCTATCAACATTGTCCCCAACTCCACCGGCGCTGCCAAGGCTATCGGCCTGGTCATCCCCGAGCTGAACGGCAAGCTGATCGGCGCTGCACAGCGTATCCCCACTCCCACCGGCTCCACCACCATCCTGAATGCTGTTGTTGCCAAGGGAGTTACTGTTGCTGAGATCAACGCTGCCATGAAGGCTGCTGCTACCGAGTCCTACGGCTACACCGAGGACGAGATCGTCTCCTCCGACATCGTGGGCATGACCTTCGGCTCCCTGTTCGACGCTACCCAGACCATGGTCAACAAGCTGCCCGACGGCAAGACCCAGGTTCAGGTCGTCTCCTGGTACGACAACGAGAACTCCTACGTTTCTCAGATGTGCCGCACCATCAAGCACTTCTCCACCCTGCTGTAATTCACGCAGGAACTGAAGAGCCTACCGCTGCCGGTCCTTTTGGACCGGCAGTTTTTTGTTTTTTGCTGCCCGAACGGCCTCTCTTCTCTACATTTTTCCCGAAAAAGGCTTGCAAAAACAAGGTGTGTAGAGTATAATGAGCCGATATAGAATGTAAACGTTTACATATTACGTAAACTGCGAAGGAGGGTCCGCCATGACCATTAAGGATCTGGCATCCCAAACCGGATATAGCGTCGGCACCGTTTCCCGGGTACTGAATAATCAGCCCCATGTCAGTGAGCAGGCAAGAGAAGTCATTCTCAAAGCCGCCGCGGAATCCGGCTTTCAGCTCAATACCAACGCCAAGCAACTGAAGCAGCAGCACGGCACTTCCATCCTTGTAATCTGCAAGGGCACTTCCAACGAGTTATTTGACACCCTGCTGGTGGCCATTCAGGCCCGGGTCGCCCAGACAAACTATCCTCTCATCGTGGACTACATCGACGAAAGCGAAAACGAAGTCCGGCGGGCAATTCAGCTTTGTCTGGAAAAGAAGCCCCTGGGCATTCTCTTCCTCAGCGGCAATCAGGAGCATTTTCTGGCAGATTTCCACCAGATCACGGTTCCCTGTGTTCTGGTGACCAATTCCGCTGCCAACCTGACCTTCCCCAATCTGTCCAGCGTTACCTCCGATGACATTCTGGCCGCCCGGTGCGCCATAGACCAGCTGATCCGGCTGGGCCATCGGGAAATCGCCGTCATCGGCGGCCACCGTACCTATTCCGACACCACACGATTTCGCTATCAGGGCTGTCTGGAGGCCTTCGCCGTCCATCAGATCCCATTCGACGAGGATCGCAGCTATGAGACTGCCCGCTTTACCTTTGATGATGGCTACCGGGCCGCAGCCGTCCTGCTGCAGCGCAATCCTGCTATGACCGCCCTGTTCGCCATGTCTGACGTCATGGCCATCGGCGCCATCCGTGCGATGGCCGATGCAGGAAAACGGGTGCCGGAGGATATATCCGTCATCGGTCTGGACGGACTGCCCATCGGAGAATATATGGTTCCCCGGCTGTCCACCGTGGCCCAGTCTTCGGAAGAGCTGGCCACCCAGGCATTGGAGTTGCTGCGCCGCAGCATTGAGGGCGAAGTTGCCCCCCGGCACGAAGTCCTGCCGGTCAAGCTGCTTCTGAAAGAAAGCGCCAAACATATCTGATAAATTGTAATTTATGGTGTAGTGGCGCAGGAGCGCCAAGGCTTCCCCCGGGGGGGAAGCTGTCACGAATCTCTGATTCGTGACTGATGAGGAATGCGGGCAGTAATGTTACGATTTGTACTATGTTTCAGCCCTTTTCCTGATTTGGAACTGCACGCCATCCCTCATCCGTCACGGCTTACGCCGTGCCACCTTCCCCCCGGGGGAAGGCTTTGGGCGCTCCCGCGCCATTTCTGCCCATTTACCAACAAACGCAGGGCGGGGATATCCCCGCCCTGCGTTCTTATATCATCTTTTCCGGATGGAATACTGCATCGAACTGTTCTTCTGTCAGAAAGCCCAGCGCAACGCAGGCTTCTTTCAGGGAAATGTTTTCCGCATAGGCTTTTTTCGCGGTTTTGGCTGCGTTTTCGTAGCCGATATGAGGATTCAGCGCCGTTACCAGCATGAGAGAATCATGGAGGTTTCGGTGCATTTTTTCCTTATTTGGCCGGATGCCCACCACACAGTGATCGTGGAAGGAGACCATGGCCTCTGCCAGCAGTCGCGCAGACTGCAGGAAGTTGTAGATCAGCACCGGCATGAAGACATTCAGCTGGAAATTGCCCTGGCTGGCGGCGATGCCCACTGCCCCATCGTTGCCCATGACCTGCACCGCCACCATGGTGACGGCCTCGCACTGGGTAGGATTGACCTTTCCCGGCATAATGGAGGAGCCGGGCTCATTTTCCGGGATGGTAAGCTCCCCAAGGCCCAGACGGGGGCCGGAAGCAAGCCAGCGGATATCATTTGCGATCTTCATCAAATCTGCCGCCAGGGCCTTCAGGGCCCCGTGGGCGAAGACCAGCTCATCTTTGGAGGTCAGGGCATGGAACTTATTGGGAGCGGTGACGAAATCCTTTCCCGTCAGCTGCGCTACTGCGGCAGCCACGGCGGTATCGAAGCCTTCCGGCGCATTAAGGCCGGTGCCCACAGCGGTGCCGCCCAGGGCCAGCTCCTTCAGTCCCGGCAAAGCCGCTTCCAGCAGCGCCTTATCCCGCTCCAGACTGGTACGCCAGCCGGAAATCTCCTGGGAGAAGGCAATGGGCGTGGCATCCTGAAGATGGGTGCGGCCGGATTTGACGATCCCGGCGTTTTCCTCTTCCAACCGGCGGAAAGCCGCCGTGAGCACATCAATGGCAGGAATTACCCGGTCCTCCAGGGCCAGGACAGCAGCGATGTGCATGGCGGTGGGGAAGGTATCGTTGCTGGACTGGGACATGTTCACATCGTCGTTGGGATGCAGCAGCTTCTCCCCCGCCAGCTCGTTGCCCCGGTTTGCGATAACCTCGTTGGCATTCATATTAGACTGGGTACCGGAGCCGGTCTGCCATACCACCAGGGGGAAATGGTCCAGAAGAGCACCGGAGATGACCTCATCGCAGGCATCGCAGATGTGCTGCATTTTTTTCCGGGTCATTTTCCCAGGACGCAGGGAGTGGTTTGCCATGGCAGCCGCCTTCTTCAAAATGCCGAAGGCATGGATGATCTCCCGGGGCATGGGCTCCCGGCCTACGCCGATGGGGAAATTCTCCACACTGCGCTGGGTCTGGGCGCCCCAATATTTGTCACAGGGGACCTTGATCTCCCCCATAGAATCATGTTCAATGCGGTATTGCATGGGATTACCTCCGCTTGTAAGGATTTATGAGCAGGTAAGCCTTCCCCCGGGGGGGGGAGGTGGCACGGCGCAGCCGTGACGGATGAGGGGTGGCGTGCAGTTCCAAGTCTGGAATACGCCTAACACGTGGTACAAATCGCAACATTACCGCCCGCATTCCTCATCAGTCACGAATCAAAGATTCGTGACAGCTTCCCCCCGGGGGAAGCCTTTGCGCCTGCGGCGCTTTTTGAAGTATTGAGGCTCCATCCCGGTGGGTGGAGCCTCGTATTTTTTAGATATTCAGCAGCATTTTGGCAAACATGAAGTACACCAGCAGGCTCAGGGCATCCACGATGGTGGAAATGAAGGGGCTTGCCATAACAGCGGGGTCCAGCTTCACCGCCTTGGCAGCCATAGGAAGCATACAGCCTACCATCTTTGCCAGCACAACGGTGACGCACAGGGCCAGGCACACCACCAGGTCCACCATCAGGGTAATGTTCTGGTTGCCCATCATCAGATGGTCCACCACCCAGATTTTGGCGAAACACACCACTGCCAGGGCAATGCCGCACATGAGAGCGGTGCGGATCTCTTTCCACAGAATGGTGCCGATGTCAGAAAATTCCAGTTCACCCAGACTCAGACCACGGATGACGGTAACGGAGGACTGAGAGCCGGAGTTGCCGCCGGTGCCCATCAGCATGGGGATAAAGGCCGACAGGGCAATCTGGGCTGCCAGAGCATCCTCAAAGGCCGTCATGATGAGGCCTGTGAAGGTGGCAGACACCATCATCAGCATCAGCCAGGGAATACGGTTCTTGAACAGGTCGAAAGCGGAGTTGCGCAGATAGGGCTTCTCCGAGGGGGTCATACCACTCATCAGCTCCATATCCTCGGTAGCCTCTTCTTCCATGACGTCCATGGCGTCGTCGAAGGTGACGATACCCACCATGCGGTTCTCGCCGTCCACAACGGGCATTGCCAGGAAATTATACTTGTTAAACAGCTGGGCAACTTCTTCCTGGTCCGTCTTGGTGCTGACGAAAATGAAGTCTGCCAGGTTATCCTGCATCAGTTCCGAGATCTTCATCTCGTCATCCTCCGCCAGCAGCAGGTCCTTGACGGTGACAAGACCCAGCAGAGTCCGGTCCTTGGCGGTGACATAGCAGGTATAGATGGTCTCCTTGTCGATACCCTGTCGGCGGATGCGCAGGATGGCCTCCTCAACCGTCATGTGGGGCCGCAGGGAAACATATTCCGTGGTCATGATGGAACCGGCGGAATTTTCGGGATAGCGCAGGATCTGGTTGATGGAATGGCGCATTTCCGGGTCGGCGTGCTTCAGGATACGCTTGACCACATTGGCAGGCATTTCTTCTACAATATCCGCCGCGTCGTCCACGTACAGCTCGTCCAGCACTTCCTTCAGCTCGTTATCGGAAAAACCCCGGATCAGCAGCTCCTGGGCATCCGCTTCCATTTCAACAAAGGTCTCTGCCGCCATTTCCTTGGGCAGCAGACGGAACATCAGAGGAATCTGCTTTTCCTCCAGACCGTCGAAGAGCCCCGCAATATCGATGGGATTCATGGTCACCAGGATATCCCGGAGCGTGGAATACTTTTTGTCTTCCAGCATCGCCAGAAGGGCTTTTTCTACAATTTCAAAACGCTCAGCCATGATTCTCCTCCTTATTTCTTTAAAAATAATGAGGCAATCCTACTCTGGCCGAAACAGAGTTACAGGCCCACCATGGTGGGCATTCGTCTACTTCGACCGGGTATATTGCCGCTACTGCCAGCTTCCATGGTGTTCCCTCCTTTATTATTGTAGCATAGTTAAGTTTATTTTAACCCTGTTTGCAGGAAATGTCAACCTTGACGATAGGAAGTTAGGGAAGTAAAATGAATATAAATACGGATGCACCAAAGCCTTCCCCCGGGGGGAAGGTGGCACGGCGCAAGCCGTGACGGATGAGGGGTGGCGTGCAGTTCCGACCTGCGCATAGGTCTGATACGTTATACAAATCATACCTTTACCGCCCGCATTCCTCATCAGTCAAAAATCAAAGATTTTTGCCAGCTTCCCCCCGGGGGAAGCCTTGGGGCGCTCCCGCGCCAGTACAACAGGAGGAATCCTTATGATCCGAATTGCTACCGAAGCGGACATTCCGGCTATGCTGGAAATTTACGGTCCCTATGTGGAAAACACCACCTATTCCTTTGAATACGACGTACCCTGCCAAAAAACTTTTTTACAGCGGTTTTACACCTACACTGCCCAGTTTCCCTGGCTGGTCTGGGAGGAGAAAGGACGCGTTTTGGGCTACGCCTACGGCAGCGCCCCCTTTGAGCGGGCCGCTTACCGCTGGTGTGCAGAGCCATCCATCTATCTGCATCCCGATGCCCAGGGCCGCGGGATCGGGCAGAAACTCTATGCCGCGCTGGAATGGATCTTAAAAGAACAGGGCTACCAGGTCCTCTACGCCCTGATCACCCAGGAGAATACACGCTCCATACGCTTCCACGAAAAGCTTGGTTACAAAACACTGGCCGTATTTCCTGACTGCGGCTTCAAGCAGGGCCGGTGGCTGGGCCTCATTTGGATGGAAAAACGCCTCAAAATTGTAGAAACGCCCAGTGCTTTCCCCAGGTCATGGCTGTCAATTGTGCAGAATGCAGAAAGATTTACAAATTTTTTAGATAGTTTGTCCCTTCCCTAATTGAGAAAAATATGATATGTTATGAACGTGGAAAAATGTGCCTGCTTGCGTCCATTTTTCATTGCTATGGAGCATCCATCAATTTATATAAGGAGCTGTGACCATGTATTTTCAGAAAAAACGCGTAATCGCAATGCTGCTGGCTGGTGGCCAGGGCAGCCGCCTGCATGTCCTGACCCGCAAGACCGCCAAGCCTGCGGTTCCCTTCGGCGGCAAGTACCGCATCATCGACTTCCCCCTGTCCAACTGTGTCAATTCCGGCATCGACACCGTGGGTATTCTGACCCAGTATCAGCCTCTGGAGCTGAA
>ERZ1032130.45-NODE-45-length-38371-cov-9.226694_pt1 | contig 38371 bp, 40 predicted proteins | sample MGYA00517879_ERZ1032130 | MGnify/ENA primary metagenome ERZ1032130 (study PRJEB33719, sample SAMN04262597) | wastewater metagenome | biome: rural village; feature: animal feces; material: feces | host: Bos taurus | place: El Salvador | collected 2012-01-31 ...
ATATATATAATACCCCTGTCTTAACAGGGGAATATTAGGGGATACTGCATAAGAATAAAAACAATCTGGGACCAATTTCAAAAAACATATTATAACATAAAACATGGTATGCAAAAAACAGCAAAAACGTATTCAGAGATTGCATACAAAAAAATGTTCACCCCTGTTAATTTGTATGCAGAGGGTTTGCATACATACCCACTTTTTGCATACAAAAACCCTATTTTGAACAATTTTTGTGCTCAAAATGTATGCAAAAGTATGCAAAAGTATTCATGGTTTGCATACATTCTGCATACCTTTTTGCATACAAACCCAACAATCCTCCAAACCCCTTGGGTCGTTCGCCGCTGACGCGGCTCACTCCACTGTGCGGCGTAGCCGTGAGGCTGAGACATCTGATGTTCTTAAATGAGATATCGGAGGTGGAGGAGGGTTGACAGGCGGTGGGGGTGGGGTGATATACTGGAGGTACACATTAACAATTAAATGAAAGGAGTATAGTATGGCAGACAATAAAGCTACGGCCCTAAAAGACACCAGCTATTCACTAAAACTTATATTACAGGGGGATATTGCAAGGGAGTCAAAGATCATCGACATCTCTGAGCCAGTGAAGGAGGCGTTGACGGTGGAAGACGTGGCCCCTGAGGACTCTTATATAGACCGAGGTATCGCTAGGAGGCTGGTCGGGCTATGGGAGCAGGGGCCAAACCACTGGCTGGAGACGGCACCGATGTTTACATACACCGACGATCTCTATCTGTTACAGGACATCAACCGCGTTATCGATGCGGCGATTGTGAATACCAAGCAGGCGGAGTCTGTTAAGGCTTTAATCGCTGAGACGTTCAAAAAGCGTAACGACCAGAGGATGGCTAAGATCGATTACACACTCGGTGAACACTACGGCTTTGTCACTTTCCCAAACAAGAAGAAGTGATATAATTAGGGTACAGCTGAGAGGCTTCAGGTGGCGGGACGAATGTCTTAAATATCGACCATCTTCGTAGCCTCGGCCACCGCCACCACTGGACTTTTATGTCGGGTTAAGTGCGGTGGTCTTTTTATGGTATAATTGGGGTATGAGATACGTAATCGAATAACTCATTGTCCTGTAGAAACCAAAGAGTCACTTGCAATGAGTGGTTTTTTGGTACTAACCTGTTCCATTTTGGAACAAGTTGTCCGATAGAACGTTCGCTTAACTGCTACTATAATGCTCTTAACACTGATTTAATAGGGGTACTATAAAAAAGCTATACGTTCGCTTATGCCCGATATAGTGCTTTTTTGGTATTGACATGTCAACTAATGTGGGTGTTATAATGAGAGTATCATTAACATTTTAATTGGAGGAATTCTATATGGAGAGCAGTGTACGACTCGCCAAAGGCAATATCAAAATAACTGGTGTGCAGAGAATCGATGAGGACTACTACGTCACATTTGAGTATCAGTGGCGTGACAAGAATCATAACGCCAGATGGTCAGCTGATTTTACCATTGTTCCAACTCACGGTGAGTGGGGCAACGGACCAGACCGAGACACAACCGATGACGACATCAGAGTATGGGTGCGTACAGAGGTTGAGGAACTCAGAATGGAGTTGGAGGACTAATCATGGGGGACGGACTTATTCAGGCAAGCAAAGCTATGGTGACACCTATGGGCCGTGTGCTCGGTGGCATTGACCCAGAGAAGGCACAACCATTTTTAGAAGAGTTGATTGCTCTTGGCCGCATCAATCAGAACGGCACTATCCCAGGTAAGATGGGGAAGGACTACAGACGTGACCTCGTGAAGAGAGTCGTGATGTTCCTTTATGAGTTTAGGCGTCATCCTGAAAACCCTAATAACTACTTCTGCAAGAGGTTCGATCAGGATATCTTCAAGCCGTTCGACAAAGACTCGAAGTTTATCAGTGATATCGTGAACAGAATCTTCGTGGAGCTATTCACTATGGCACCGCACACTGATGTATCAAATACCGTTGAGGAGATTATGGACTCAGTTCACACTCCTGCTAATCTCGACTCAGGTATTATCAAGGTAGCGGACAAACTCTACTGGTATCAGAAGGGTGGCTATCTTAAATCTGGAGAGCTTGGAGATGGAGATGAGTGTTTCTACGAACTTTTCGATTCTCCTATCTCAACTCAGTTCCCGAATATCAATCTTACATACGAAGATGGCCAGAAGATTTACGAGAGATACATGAAGGTATGGACTGACTGGATTCTTCCACACTATTCTAACGAAGAGGACTTTGGTGACTTCTATCATGACCTTCCTATGGAGTATGAGTTTATCAAGGTCTGGGCTGACCCATCGAAGGACGGTTCTCAAGATAGGTATTGGGACTTACTCCTCGCTGTAGTGTCGAGCTTTCTCTATAAGAAGCCAGTCGCATCTTACTTCTTGCTTGGTAATGCTCGTGGTGGTAAATCATCTTATACCAAGATGCTCCACCTTATCTTTGGCCGCAACAACACATCAACTCTCTGTCTTAGCGAGTTATCTGATAAACACAAGAACCTCGCTCTTGCATCTACTCTGTTAAATGCTCCAGATGAGGAGACTGAATCGACTCTCTCTCCAGAGGACATGAAGAACTATAAGAGTCTCTCTGCTCACGAGTATCTTGAGCTTCCAGTATTCTATAGCCAGAACCCAAAGAAGATTGCTACTAACTTTATGATGTATCTTCCATCGAACGCTCTTCCAAAGTTTAACGGCTCTGGTGCTGAAGCTTGTATGAAACGTGCGAAGGTCATTATGTTCAGTGCTGACCTCTCGAAGATGGACTCAAAACCAGGTAACTTCATCAAGGATACGTTCACCCATGAACTCCTCGATGACTTACTCGGAACTGTACTAGCATTTGCTAAGTTCTTTACTGAGAAGGAGTTTTGGTGGTCTCCTGCTATGCTCAGCTCTAATGAATTCGTGTCATCGACCGTTAGCCCATCTGAGATTTACTTCCATGAATGGAATAGATTTTTCGATGGCGTCAGTTCGGTTGGTGTTCTTTATAAAGATTACCAGATGTGGTGCAAGATGAACGACCTCAAGTGGGAACCTATGGATATTATCAAGAACAGGTTTATGTCGATTCTTTCTAAAAAACGTACCACATACTATGACCCAGACACTAAACAAAGGCCTACTGTGTATCGGGATGCCAGTGGTAAATATGTCATGTATGACGGCTTTGTTGTCCCTAGGGTGAAAGAGTCGATCTCTGACTTACACGATGTCGAAAAGAGTGCAGTGTACATCATGAAAGAACTCGCAGAAGCAGAACTCGCGGATGCGGTTGGGATGAAACAAGCTAGCATCATTGCTAAGGCAAGAGGGGAGGAATAAGATGGATTTAGCCGATAGGATTATTGCAAAGCAACAGGATGGGACCATCGACTCTCCAAATGCAGGTACTTACTATGATGACAATGGTATGCCATGCTGGTTGGAAGATGTGAACCATCCAGAGGTGTTATGGGATGACCCAAACTATGTAGCATCAAATATTATGGTACGTAGTATCTTGGGTTCTCAGAGCGGAAAGGCGGAACTCATCTATAAAAAGGATGGTGATTTGTACGAGGGGCATGAAATTCTACAACAGAATGATGCTAACTTATATCGTCTTTCTAAAGCCAAGAAAAATATCAAGGCTTTTGTAAAGCCTCAAGTGTGGAAGAGAGTCTATGAGCTTGCACCTACGCTAAATACTGATAAGATAATAGTAGCACCTGGTTTACTATGGAACTTCAAGACTGGTAAACTAGAAAGAACAGACGGTGAAGAATTATCAGTAAGGAGATACAATGGCTAGAGAAGCAGACTTTCAGGCAAAGTTTATAAAGTGGGCCAGAGGAAAAGGGTTCAAGTGCTATAAGCAACAGATGAACGCTACCACAAGAGCTGGCACTCCTGACTTGTTTATGTTCAAGGAAGGATGGTGGGGCTGGGTGGAGTTCAAAAAGAGTAAGAACTCCCCTAAACGCCCAGGACAACAACAAAACATTGACTGGGCTCAAGAGAATTCGTGGGGTAAATTCGTTTATCCTGAGAATTTCGATGAGACCAAGGAAGAACTAGAGGCAATGCTATGATTACAACAGGGCTATTCACATCTAATACCGATCAATGGGCTACACCGCAAGATTTTTTCGATAAACTAAACGATGAGTTCCACTTTACTCTTGATGTCTGTGCCGATGAGACTAACCATAAATGCGAGAAGTATTATTCAAAAGAAGACGACGGGTTGAAACAGGACTGGGGGGGGGGAGATTATATGGTGCAATCCGCCTTATGGCCGAGAGATTGGGAAATGGGTCGAAAGATGTTCAAAACACGATGGAGTTGCTGTGATGTTAGTTCCAGCTAGAACCGATACCAGATGGTTCCATGACTACATCTACGGCAAATCTGAGGTAAGATTCATCCGTGGTAGATTAAAGTTCGGCAATAGTAAAAACTCAGCACCGTTCCCAAGCATGGTGGTAGTATTTAATAAAGGAAAATGACAATGACAATCAAACACAGCAACATTCTTTACATTAAAGACATCTCAGAACTCGGTGGGGTGGAGACTTGGGCATACGAAATTGCTAAGAAATACCACAATCTTGACCTTGCTGTTGTTGTGAAAACGATTGACCCGAAACAATTGCAGAGATTATCTAAACTTGTACCAGTTTACAAACACGATAAGCAGAAAATCGAGTGTGACGTGGCTGTTATCAACTACGATACCTCGATTATCCCGTATATCGATGCAAAAGTAGGGATTTATCAGACAATCCACGGGGATTACGAAAACCCTGCGTATACATGGGAAAGCCCAACATCTCCTCTGATTAAGGAATACATCTGTATTACTAAATATCTTATGAAGAGCGTGAAACGTATTACAGACAATACGAATCTCAGACTTAGTTATAACCCATTGACGATTGATAAGACTGGCAAACCTCTGGTGCTTTTATCTGCAACCAGGTTGTCCCCAATAAAAGGGCTTGGTCGTATGAAGAAGCTAGCAAAGGAACTGGATTCTTTAGGTGTGAACTATGTATGGTTTGTGTTCACGAACAGTACAGACAAAATTGACAGTCCTAACGTCAAGTATTTCCCAGTAACTCTTGATATGGCGAAGTGGTATGAGCTAGCGGACTACGTTATTCAGCTCTCAGATACAGAAGCCTGTTCTTATACAATCGCTGAGGCCTTGTTCAGGAATACCCCGATAGTTGTCACTCCTCTCCCATATCTCAAGGAGATTGGAGTTCAGGAGGGGAAGAACGCATACATTGTTAAGTTTGATTGTTCCAATATCAAGGATGTGGCGAAGAAGATGATGCGTGTGCCAAAGTTCAAATTCGAAAAATGGGATGACGACTACGGTAACATCTTTACTACTAAGAAGAAGAAAAATACGCCAAGTGGTGACGTTGAAGTTACAGTCAAGAAGATATACAATGATATTGAACTGAAGAGAGTGTTCAGGCCTGGAAGTATAGTAACGATGCCAGCTAAAAGGGCTCTGTTCTTATCAGCACTAGGTTTAGTCGATATAAAGGAGGAAGATGATTAGTATAGTAACCTGTGATTGTGGCTCTAGCGAACAGTTAGTACGCCAACATCTACATAAGTATGAATACAGCAGATGGGCAACGGAGCCTATCTTGAAAGGCAAAACTAAATCGCTTGCAGAGGTAGAGAGACTCATCCGTATCTATCCAGATGAGCCAGACCTTAGAGCCTTGTTCTCGTTTATTAACAACACTGGCAAGTGGTGTGTGTTCATTGGGTACGATAACGATGGCAATGTCAGATGGTCTGATATCTCCCATAACGATATGAAATCAGATGTAGAAGCAGAAGCAATTGTTGCTAATTTTTCGTAGTTTGCATTTTTTTGTGCTCCATTATACAATAGCATTATAATAAGGAGCAATTTTACATGCAACCACAAAACGGACAACTCTCAAAAGGATTCATCACCCTTGAAGAGGCTATCAACTTAATCAACAAGGACACTCGTGAAAAGGCTGCCCTTGACCTTGATTGGATGGCAAAGAATATTGACTATATCCAGGAGTTCAAGAACTTCCAGATTCCTGCAGCTCGCAATGCTACGGAAGCTGAAATCAAAGAACGTATGGCTAAATTCCCTGGTAGACGCCCAAGCCCAATCACACGCCTTGAGCCACTCTATGTCTATATTGCTAGTGTGTATGAAAAAGAAACTCTAAAGCACGCTATCCGTGAAGCATGGAAGAGCCGTGTTGGTAGAGAGCTTACAGAAATCAAAACTAAAAACAGAACAACAGTTTATGACCCAGACCATAACACGCTTGGTCAAGGTAGAGCAATCCAGTCTAACCCTAACCCACAAACTCAACCTGGACAAGACCTCGGTCGTGGAGAAATCTAATGAGGGCAGAAGCATCGGGTGCCATTGATGCTTTGTTGGATACGGTAAAGAGTATCAAAGCGGAACTCGAAGAAATCAGAACAGCTAAAGACTTGGGCACGATCAACCGTCTCGAGGAGAGAATCCGACATGAGTGTCAAGTCATTGAGGCTATGCCTGGTTATATGGGCCAGGAGATTTATAGACAGGTGCAAATCCGTCGTGCTCAACTTAGAGCTCAAAACTACAACATGGCGGTTAATGCCGTAAAGGAGGTAATAAATGGAAATAGTGGAACCAACGGAGATACTGGGGGGGCCGACAAACCTGGAGGGGCTAAACAAGAAGGCGATACAAAAGCTAAGCGACCTTCTCGACAATCTAAGTCCAAAAAGTAATCCAGATATGATTACTGCTGTCACAGATGCTGTGGCTAAACTTAATACGTCTCTTAAAAATTCTGACATCCTTCCTAAAGAAGAGACTGCAGAAGAGAGAAGAGAAAGGGAATTAAAAGATTCCCTAGCTAATGCAATGAAGGGTTAAATGATAGAAACAATCATAACAGAGATGGGCCGTGGTAACTTCAGCTTTTTGATTCTTGTTGTTGGCATAGCCCAACTCATTGTTATGTGCAGGAAAAAGAAGTGACAAATGGCTAAACAACTTGTATCTGATTATCAGCTTACCTATGACCACCTTACACCAGACCAGCTCAAGAGGGCTCTGTCTGGGGACCTTGAGGGGTTCAGGTATTTTTTTGAGAACTGTATGCAACTTCAGGATAAGGAGACACGCCAGCTCATCCACCCGAAACTCAATAAAGGGCAGGAGCTGATTGCTGGTACTATCTTGAAACACGTTGGTAAAGAGACCCGTGCAGAAACTCACAAGGAGATTGTTATCTGTGGTCCTCGTCAGTTTGGTAAGTCTACATTGATTACCGCAATCTCGAACTATATGGCAGCATATGTATCTGGACTTGAACGTTCAAACATTGTGCATACACTCCATACTGGTGGTGCCGTGGACAAGTACTATCGTCAGAAGATGTCTCCGATTGTGACTGGTGTTCATCCAGATATTTTCCCTACCATTGAGAGAAACTCTCTCGGTCCCTCGACTCAACTTCTTTATAGAGATGTTAAAGGAATCCCGAGAGGAAGTTACTATGAAATCCTCTCTGCAGGTTCTAACTCTGTACGTTCTGGTACAGTTACAGTCTGGCTCTGTGATGAGCCCTCTGAATACCGCAACCCAGAGGTGACAGAGGATGCTGTATCTGGTGCTATTCCAGACCACGGCTTCTCCTTCACTGCCTACATCGGTACATTCTCTGACCGTATCTCATCTTACTTTATTGATAAAATCCAGATGGCTCTCGATAACCCAAAGGAAATGGAACTGGTCTTTGTGCCTTGGTTCTTAGTCTATGGTGGTGAACAAGATATCGGTGACTTTACAGAGGAACAATATAACGACTATGACAAGGATGTGATTCTTCCAGCACTCGCAAAGTATGGATATTCTTCGAGGGAGGCCCTTGGCAAAGTTGCTTGGTATCATAGGCGTGCTCTCCGTACTGCCCATATGAGATACGAATTCCCGACGTCGGTCGATGATATTATGGCTCTTACTAAAGACCGCTGTTATTTCTCTGAGGAAGCTAGAAAGATGCAGGAGCCTAACCTCTTAGCAGGAGAACCTACGAGAATAATCACCGACCAGTTTACTAGAAAACCAGAGATGCAGAAAGTGGAAGAATCTCCGTTTACTGTGTACAAACACCCACAGGACGGTCATAAGTATCGTCTTGTAGTGGACGCCATCACATCAGTTTCTGGTGAGTCTGACTACTTTGCCATGACTGTGTTCGACGAGAAGAACAATGAACAGTGTGCAGTATTCTATGAGAATGGATTGGCACTCGAGGACTATGCTGATTACGCAGTTCAGATTGCGAAGATTTACAACAGGGCTATGATTGTGCCAGAGCAGAATATGGCTGAAGGTTTTATTGCCTTAGTATGGGAAGGGCAGAGGTACTATAACTTCTATTTCCAAGACCAGGCTGCTAGAGCCAGAAAAATGCCTGGCATCCGTACTACTGCAACATCGAGAGATGGTATGCTTGATACCCTCACTCTTCTTCTTGAGTCAGGCCGTATCATCATCCACGACCAGAAAACCTTTGACCAGATGTCATGCTTTGAACGTAAGGTCAAGAAACGAAGGGACGGTACTGAAACTGTGCGTATTGAAGCAAGGGCTGGTCACCATGATGACTTGGTTTCTAACCTATGGATTTACGCAGGTAGCCTCGATCGTTCACAGGTCGCTGGAAAGAAGAGGGAGGTACACTGGCACGTAATCTAATTTTTATGATAACAACATAAACTGTGCCATAATTAAACTATGAATGGTTATAATGAATACTCTGGTATAGATTGGAATTCGGACTACGCATATCCACTTCAGTGGCTATACGAATCTGAGCTCGCTCGTAGAGCATACATGGAAAAAATCCACCGTGTCCAGATTGCTATGCAAGGCGATGCTTGTGAAAATCTTTACGAAAAAGAACTGATGTCTATCATCGGCAGAGTTGAGGATGTTGAACAGAAGAAGATACTCGAGAAGAAATGTCTCCCTATTCCTATGGTCAAATCTTTTGCTCTTGCTAAAGCGGTGGAAACTCGTGCAACTCAGATGTCCGCTGGTGTTGACTCGTATGAATATACTGTTAATGACCCGTACATGCTCATCGACAATGAAACTGAAGATTTGCTTGCAGCTAAATGCGAAGAAGACTATGTCGAGAATAAGTTGAACTTCCTATCATCTACTGTGTCGTCTGACCTTACCAAGTATGGTCTCTTTGCGTGTATTATTGATTACGACCCATGCAAGGATAAAAACATCATCAGACGTATCAATCCAAAGAACGTTTGGTTCGATACTAAGTACTCTGCTACTGGAGAGGAACGCTTCCGTGGATATAGCAAGATGATTTCTTGGGCCAAACTCAAGAAGATTTTGAATGATGACCCTAACGAGGAAATCAACCTTGATATCAAAGCACCAGATCGTTCTGTAGTATCTGGAGAAAATCACAAATGGGTTGTCGACGAACACGCCAAGTATTCTAACCATAAGATTCGCTCTCTTAACGGCCTTGATATCTATGTCCAAGATATGAACAAACTCGCTGAATCTGGTTCTCTTCAAGGTTGGGTAGATACATTCCCAGAATATGCACATGACCTTGGTGGATGTTACAACCTCGGTTGGTACCGCTCTTATGCTACTGATGAACGCAAACGCACAGAATGTGGATACAACGGTGACGATGTAGAGCTTACTGTTATCTATGACCTTGACCGCAAGATTGAGTTCAAGATTATTAACAGACGTTATGTTGTCTCTGCTAACTCAAAGGCTTTCTGCCGTAAGATTGACTTCTCAATCACAGACCCAATCACTGGCGAAGTACGCCATCATTTGGATGACTTCCACCTAGATTGTCCACTCAAGTTCCAGTATGAAGAATCAAGTGAACGTGACCTCAAGCCGTACCCAACTACGCAGTTATTCAATCTGCTCCCACTCCATGACAGACTTGTATCTTGGAGAACAAAACGTGAGCACGTAGCTAAGCTTCTCGCTACACTTCGTATTGAGACTAACGGTGCTGATGCTGCTTCACTCGATAACGTGATGAATATTATGGGTATTGTCCTCGACGACATTCAGGGCGATATCAACTCACTTAACTTCGCTTATGACTGGACTGCAATTGATTCAGAGATTGCTTACCTTGAACAGGAAATCCAGAAAGTTCTCTCAAGCTACACCCAGTTTGATGCAATGCAGATGATGGGCGACCGTGCTTCTGCTGCTGAATCTGGTATGGCTGTCGGTGCAGTCGCTCAAGGCCTCGCACAACACCAGAACGCAATTATGCAGGTTTACGCAGATATTGCTCGCCAGTATATTGCTAACCGTGTAGCTTACTCTTCAAACCGTGAGTTCCCAGTTTCTAACCGTGGACAATACGGTTCACTTACTATCCAAGAGATGGCTCTTTCAGCAACTATCAATGTCAAGTCGAAGCTAGCACAGAAAGTCAATGAACGTCTTATTGCTGCAAACTCTCTCCAGCTTCTTGCTTCTCTCCAGGGAACTGGTAGACTAAACGAAGACGGTATCGCATACCTTGCAGAACAAGCAATGTTTGGTGCTGCTCCTCGCAAGATAATCGCTTCATTCATCAATCCACCTGCACCTACACCAGAGGCTGTCCAGGCTGCTCAATTATCTGGACAGAATATGGCTAACCAATTAGCACAGAACCAGCAGATGTACAACGAGAATCCTACACAGTATGAAGCTGATAATATTGCTGAAAACGCATCACCAGAAGAAATGGACGCAGTTATCTCACAAATGAATGGTGCTATTGAACCACCAATGCAGGATGTCCCAGGGAATGAGGCTATGCCAGAAGGTCTCGATATGGAAAACCAAGAAGGCTCGTACGCTCCAGATTTGGAAGGTATGACACCAGATATGGGAAGTCTCACAGCTAACGCCAACTCGATGGTTGGTGTATAATAGAACCATAACAAAAAGGAGGTAACATGGAAGACTGGACGAAGTACGTCCTCGACAATGTGGGGAATGAGAAAGTTCTCCATTATTGCGTTGCCAATCTCTCAAAGGAGTTGACGGCTGCAATCAGGGCGTTAGCCGATGAGAAGAACCAGTTGGCAACTGAGTACATATCAGAGATGAATATGTATATGCAACTTCTCGAATCTCTCGATGAGAAGATGAACGGTAAGAAATCCACTACCGTTATTGCGTAATGTCCGCATGGGCATTATAATATAATCATTAACATAATTAGAAAGGACTTCAATGGACAATGCTCCAGAAGCGGCCGCTCCAACGACCGAAGCAACCAACACTAATACTAACCCAGCTCCAGCAGAAACAACTGCTCCAGCAGAGCCAGCACAGGCACCAGACCTACACGGCTTCACTAATGACCAACTTGCAGAGATGAGCAAGTTTATCGAGTCTAATGGTGGGTACGATAAGGCGTTCAAGACATTCAAGGAACGTATCTCAAACCCAGCTCCAGAAGCTCCAAAAGAACAGTCAAAGGTTCAAGAGCAACAGCAAACTCCAGTACAAGAACAACCTGCACCTGCCCAGACCCCAGCTGGTTATATGAGCCAACAAGAGTTCATGGCACAACAATACTATAACTCTCTCGCCAACCAAGAAGCATACGCACCAATCGCAGACAAAATCCGTTCGGGTGAAATGTTCAATGAGATGGCTAAGTTTGGTATCCGTCCTATGGACCAGAATGGCAACATCAACGATAGACAGGTTCGTGAATTCTTTGACCTTTACGCAAAGACTATCCCTGCTGCTCCAGCAAAAACACCAGCAGAAGCTGCAGCTCCTACTGTTGAATATATCCCAGTAAACAACGGTAAGATCGAGAACTTCCAACAGGCTGCACAGATTATTGCACAGTCTGCTAAACTCAAAGCTTCTGGCCAAGCTGAACACCCACAACTTCAAGCCGCTGAAGAGTTCATTAAGAACTCACTTACACCTGGTAAGAAGTAGTGCTATAATAGTTACATAAAACACCGTCTTTGTCCTCACTTGTGGCGGTGTTTTTTTGTGTGCCCCATGGTGTAATGGGTTATAATGAAGCCATGACAAGAACAGCACAGAAGATCGTGAACAAGTGGGATAGCCTAAATGCTAAAACACAGAGAATAGTTACGACGATTACATCTGCAGGTATTATTATTGGTGCTTTTTTTGGTTGTAGTAATTACATAGTAAATCAACTTGACAAACATATCCAAGACCAAATGTCGGAGGTTAAGGAAGATGTAGCTGAGATAAAGTTATCTTCTACACGCAATGAGCTTCTCTTAATGATTGAGCACAATCCGAACAATGTTATAGAGATTGAACGACTAGCTAAGGTATACTTTGTGGACATGAAAGGCGATTTCTATATGACTGGCCTTTACTCTGATTGGGCCAAGAAGCACGGTGGTGATACAAGCTTTGTAGTCTATCATTAAAATCCCGAGGGGGATTTTTTCTTGTTTTTGTTTTTTATACTTTACAATGAAGTTAAGTCCTAGTCTTGTATGGGGACTACCGAACATTACACCCGACAGACCGCAAACCTGCCGAGTCACTGATGTGAAACTAGCCAACTTATAAGACACTTAGCCAACTGACGACTTGCACTCGCCACGAGGAGAAGAAAGACGAAGTATATCAATTTTAACCAATAAGGATAACAAATGGCTACTTTAGTCGGAAACTACGAGCAGACCGTTCCAGCAGAACCAACTGCTCCATCTACAGAGTCAGTATTCGACCTTGAGATTATGCGTCCTCTCCTTCGTGAGATTATCGCAAAGCGTCTCTATGAAGAACCAGCTCTCATGACCGAACTTACTTCGGCACGCTCTTTCTTCAATGGTGAATCAATCGTCGAAGATGCTACTCTCCTTGCAAATCTCAAATATGGTCAAGAGATTCGCTTGAATATCATTAAGGACCAAAACCCATTCAGCCTCTTCCAAAAAGATGCTATCGAATACGAAGCAGCTGATTCCTGCCACAATCAAATCAAACTTGATTGTACAGTCCCATGTATCAATACTCTTCCAGAATTTGAATACATGATCTTCCGCTTCGACTGTGAATACGCTTACGGTGTACGTGCTTGTGACAAGAATAAAGATTTCTGGGACTTCGGTCTCTTCACAAAGCAATATGCTAAATCACGCCAAGCTATGGAATTCGGCCGTGAGGTTGACCTCTGGAACACTGTCATCAAAGGTCTTATCGCATCACCAGCAACAACTGTTGATTACCTCACTGTTCAAGACCACGCAACTCATTACTGGGATAACCTCGGTACTGTAGCTGCTAACGGTGCACGTGAAATCCGTGAAGCTGAACAATACCTTCTCAATGCTATTGCAGGTATTAACCCAACAGTATTCATCACTCGTGAATTCGCACAAGAACTCATTGACACCAACACTAACCCATACTCAGTCAACCTTTCTCTCCAGAAAGTCAACAACTGGGAACAATGGGATGTTCCCGGCTTCTCAGTATCAAGCCGTGTCAAAGAAATTCTTGGTATCACATCACCAGTTGTCGTCATGAAGCGTTCTCCATGGATGACTTACACCGACAACGGTGCAGCTGTCTCTCAGTACCCACTCTGGAGCGAAGATACAACCAAACAATATGTTGCTATCCTCGACCCACGTGTTGGTTACTCATTCGAGAAAGCTGGTTACCATCTAAACATCAACCCATACGACTGTGACAAGCTCATCCGTGGTATGGTTGACACCGTCTACACTGGTTCAGGCATTACCTTCCCAATCTATGGTATGGTCCTCGAATTCGACCAGTGGAGCCACGGTGATACTCCAGTTTCAGCTTAATTGAAACTCATCACAAGGTTAAAAAAGTACCCCCTGTAATAGGGGGTATTTTTGTGGGGTGGTCAGAAGACTTCGTTTGTAATTTCTATTCCGTATTTGAACGTATGGAGCTCATCGATTAACTGGTTTACTTTTCTTGGTTCTGTATTGTAGTAAACGATATAGTTATCCTCATCGAGCTTGGCTCCTTTGTAGGCTGCTACGATTTCTCTCACAGCGTTCATGTCGGCGTCCTGCCTTAACCAGAGTTTCATATGGGCAATAGTAGTCATAGCTACCTCCTTTCTACTGGATAACCAGTATCAACTACGGCCTTAGCGATAATCTCTATCACCTTGGGACTATCAGTATCTCCATATATGTCAGTTCTGTCGAATAAGATTGTAAGGTTTGCGTTGTAGGGACTTATCTTATCCCAGAGCTCTCTCCCGATTTTATCGGGTAGCTCAGCTTTTATCGTGAACCAATACCTCATCTTAACCACCTCCTCTAATGTGCAACCACCCTGAATTTATTATAGCATTAAAAAAGAGCCCTCGGCTTTCTGTACTTCGGCAGATTGTCGGGCTCTTTTGCGGTGGGACCAAAGCCTTGTGGCAGCCCCAGGGTAAACTTTAACAGGGTATGGAGAACCCCAACTTTATTATATCATTCTTTTTTGTCGGACTTGCAAGCTTCGCAGCCAGAAAGGTCTTCACCAGTTAGCTTACCCCATATCTCATCTACAAGGTCGTCGACTTCTCTTATGAGTTCTGTGTGCCCTTCGTCTGCTTCGTACACGACTTGTCTAAGACTGGCAGATGCTTTACCGAGACACCACAATTTGTCGTCACAGTCTGGGAAATAGGTACGCATGTACTGCCTTCGGAGAGCCTTTGCTTTATTGGCAATGACTTGGTAGAACACCTCATCATCGGTATCTTTTGCCACTTGTTTGCTCCTCTGTGCATGAGAGTAAATATGCTCCAGTTCAGAGATAGCACGGATGTGGTCCGAGATATTAAGTGTTTGATATTTCTTTGCTTGCTCTTCTTCTGCCATATAATTTAAGTATAACATAATTAAAGGAGGTATACTTATGCCTAAGGCAAAGTTATCTAAAGAAGAGAAGTCGTTTATTAAGAACGAACTCTCTGCTATGGGAAAGGGGGAAGAATGAGCAATAGCTCTATGGTCACTCGTAAATGGCCTGCAGACCCGAGCAACTACACTAAAGGCCGTGGAGGATATAAGATTAGTGGTATCGTGATTCACCACGCTGCTTCAACCAGTCTTAACTCAATCGGTCAGGTGTTCTCTCAGAAGGGCCGTAATGGCTCTGCCCACTACGGTATCGGTGGAAAAGAAGTCCACCAATATGTTGATGAGGCAGATACAGCTTGGCACTGTTCTAACTACTGGGGCAACCAACATACTGTCGGTATTGAGAACACTAACTCTACTGGTGCACCAGAATGGAGAGTCTCGGATGAAACATTCGATACGCTTTGTAAACTTGTAGCAGATATCGCTAAACGTAATGGTCTTGGTAAGCTCTATGTTAATCCGTCAGAGGACTGCCCAAAGCTTTCAGGCCACAAAGATTGGTACGGGGCTTCTACTGTATGTCCTGGTCCGTATCTTTATCCACGTTTACAAGAGATTTGTAACCGTGCAAATGATATCAACTACCCACCAAAACCAACTATAACTTGGGTTGATACCCCAACCACTACAATGCGTGTCAAGGCTGGCGGTACGAATCTTGTGAATGTCACTACTGGTGTGGTTGTAAAAGGTCTTGCAGCTGGGGAGGAGTTTACTTACGTTCAGAAGACTTCTGATGATAAGTATGTTCGTACAGAATATTCTAAGGAGAAGAACTTGAATAACGGTGTTCTTCTCTCTGCTCTCGAGCCAATTCCTGAACCAGAACCAACTCCAGAACCAACTCCAGAACCTACACCTGAACCTGAGCCAACACCAGACCCAGGAGAGGATGTGCCAAACTGGTTTGTAAAGTTTATTAAAGATTTGATTAACTTCTTATTCGGATGGATAGGAAAAGGAAAGGATAAATAATGGAATTATTAGGTTTATCTGCATTAGCAACTGCAGTCCTTACAGGCCTCGTAGCAGGCGTTGTAGAGCTCGTTAAACGTGTGTTTGATAAAGACTGGCGTGCTGTTGTCACAATCGTTTTAGCAGGTCTCGTAGGCGGTCTAGGTGCACTTTACATGGGCACTGACTTCCTCGCAGGTGTAGTATTCGGTTTTGCTGCATCAGGTTTTGTTACTATTGTCCAAAATGTCGGCAAAGACAGCGGATTTTAGTGATATAATCATTCTGTGGTCGAAAGATCACCTGACACTTGCCAGTTGTACTAGCGACAAGGGAAGCGGAAGCCTACGCTAGGCACCGAGAAAGGTTGCTAGTATAACTGCCGTGTGCTATAATGGTTATACGTAGTTCAGTTCTCCAAATCAGGATTACGTGCTTGTTATACGACCCATTTTCTCAGAGAGTGGGTCGTTCTCTTTTATAATGAACTTGAGGGGTTCGGGTTACCTCCTTTGCCCCTCTCTTCTTTCAACCGCTCCCCACTTGGTCACCCGTGGGGAGTTTTTTGAATTTTATATCGAACTGTGCCATAATAAAAAGTAAGATGAATAGTGATGAATTTTATGAATATGAAGACAGGGCCGAAGAATGGCGAGATGTCAGTGGCTACGAAGGCCTCTACCAAGTTAGCAACTTGGGTAGATTGAAGAGGCTTCCACTAGACATGGAATATTCCGATGGTCAGAGGCACCATTATCCAGAACATATTTATGAGCCGACTGCCACAGCTGGTAACGGCTATTATGTTGCAAGGATTAGAAAACCACTTGAAAAGGCAAAAACTATTCCTTACCATAGGCTAGTGGCAGAAGCATTTTTGCCAAATCCGAAAGGCTATGAAATGGTCAACCACAAAGATGGAGACCGTACAAACAATACGGTTGACAATTTGGAATGGTGCGATGCTTGGTATAATGCAGTTGACTCAGTTTACCGTAATAATGGTGTAGGATTTATAACGCTAAAAGGCGTACGATGCGTTGAAACTGGAGTTGAATACGCAAGTGCTTCACTGGCAGCTAGAGTCCTCTCCGATAGTCCAAACACTAAAGCTACTGCTGGCAATATTTGGGCTGCCGCAAAAGGTATGCGTCCTACTGCCATTGGGTTCCACTGGGAATTTATAGGAGAAAACGAAAATGAATAATGATGAATTCTACGAGTACGAGTCACGTGCTTACATAAACCCTACGCTCTCTTCGGGAGAACAAGAGGCCTTCATTGATAACCTCAGAAATATCCAGGGCCAGAACAACGCCCAGATAGCACAACAGACTTACAACCTCGGCACAGACGTCCCGTCTAACCTCGGTGGCCTTGGTGGTGGTGAGTCATATTTTATGTCACGCTACCAAACTCCACAGGTAGATGAAATGGTGGCTACATTGAAGTCTGCTGCTCAAGCACAGGCACTCAACGATGTTATGAGCAACTATCAAGCTCAGCTTAAACAACGTTATAACAATGCTTATAGAAGAGCTCAGAAACGTTCAAGAAGTTACGGCACTGGTAGCAACCTTGGAACTAATGGGGCAACAAAAGGCAACGTGAATGAGACAAGTGAAGACACCAGCCAAGCTACACCAGAGGGTTTATGGCAAGCAATGTTAAACCATCGTGATGCTATGGTGAATACTGCTAAAGCTAAGGCAGCAGCCGACGAACGTGCGAAGAATGTCAACCAAGCCCTTAACCCTAACCTCGACCCAACAACAAGCCAAGAAGAGTTAATAAACTATTGGAAAAACATTAGGAGATAACAATGCCAAAAACTATCCAAGAAATCCAACAGGAGAATTTGGACCGTCAGAATAAAGCTATTCGTGACAACATCAAAGTAGATGCTACTCCACAACAAATGGCGGAGAACCTTTCTAAGGGTCCATACGTGATCAAGAGCGATAGTGGAAAACGAGAGATGGTAAATGGTACGCCAGCACTTGCTGCAGCTAGCGTCAATAACCAACGTTTGGTGAAAGATTCTTCTGGCAACTATGTTGAATACAAACCATCCGTGTCTTTGAACACTAAAACTGGTGATATTGATATTTCCGCTCCGAAATCTTTTCTGCAAAGTGACTATTACAAAAATGAAGTAAAACCAACTTTGGAATCGTATTCGCAAGCGTATAAGCTTAACCCAGACTACAAAATGCCAGTATCGTCCGAAGAAGGTGCTGAAGAACATGATATTAAGTGGTACGTAGACAAATTGAATAAAGATTTGCCGAACATCCTAAAGGCAGAGGACCTTCGTGATAGCGAGAGCAAACGCTATGGTAATAACTTGTCGTTCGGTAACCTACGAACTATGAACACCTCAGCAGTGACATATAGAAATCTTGATGGTAGTGAACACAAGGTATCGGACAATGACCGTCAGGCTATTCCGAATATCCCAGAAGCTAACTTCTTAAAAGAGGCACTAAAATCTGTTGGTGCTTATGATGAGGAAACTAGCACTGGAGATTATAGACATCTTATGGATGAAGGCTGGAACCGTGAGAAACAGAGTGATGAAAACATTGTTGCCTTAGAAGATGCTGTCAACGCATACTTTGATAAAGGCGATTTTTCAGATGCAGATTTGTTCGCACAGATGTATGCCTTTAGAAACTTTATGAATCAACAAGCACCTGTCACTGGCTTCTGGAGAGGCACTCAGGATGTTATTAACAACATTGGTCTGGCTGTTCTTTCTGGTGAAACCGCTGTCGCTGTACACGCAGAAAATGTTGCCGAAGGTTTGGAAAACTTCGCTGGTACAGTTGGTACAAATTTGAGCAATCTCCTTCAGGGTAAGGAACTCCAAGATAAACCATATACTGGCGAATTAAACTTCGTCAGAGATTACCTCCAGCCTGAATACGACAGAGTGGTCGAGACGCACAAACGCCGTACCCAGATGCTTAACCCGAGCTCGGCTGCGGTGTTCGACATTACTAGGGGATTGTCCGAATTTATCTTCCAGATGTCGATTGGTAACGCAGTGACTAAGGTGGTCACTGAAACCGCTGCTGCTGGTCTTGCTGCTAAAACAGGAATTGATGTTAGCAAAACTACCGCTCAGATAATTGAAGACTCCAAGAAGGCTGTCGATGGAGTAGAAAAGGCTGCGTATAGTATTTATGCAGGTACTAGCTTCATTATGGACGGGCTTTCAACTGCAGAGGCTACAACTGCTACGGTCAGTGCATTGAACAATCTCTCCACGATCACACAAGCTATCAACAACGGCACAGCTTTAACTGACTATATATCTCTTGCTGCAAAAGGTGCTAAGGCATTAGTATGGGCTGTCGATATGACTGCTCAAGCTACAGTCGACCTTGCATTGGGCAGACCAGATGTCGTAAGAGCAATTTTGGATGGAGACAATGACCAAGATAAGGCCCTTCTTCTCCAAGAGATTGGTGCTAATGCTTTGTTCTGGGGCGGTGCTAGAGCACTCGGTGGCATTGGAAGAGCAGTTCGTCAAACTAACGTTGGACGTGCTGCAACCGTTCAGGCTTCTGCGTTTGCTAACAGGATTTCAACTGGTGTTGGCAAAGCTACCGATAGATTAAAGACCTGGATATTTGGTGCAGATTGGAAAGAGAATCTCATCGCCAAGCGTGACGCTGCTGCTAGACTTGGAAAAGCTAAGAAAGCACAGAAGCTCACAAACAAGATCAAGACTCTCGCTAACCGTGAGAACATTAGAGGCCAACAAGAAGTGTTAGCTAAGATGTCTATCTTTGATGAAGGCGACGACATTATGCAAAATGTCGAGAAGATGGAGAAACAAATTCTCAACATTAAGAAAGCCCAACTCATTGCTGATGATGCTAACTTGCAACGTGCAACTGGTCAGATGTTCGCTACCCTTACTAATTCGGATTTTGACCCAGAGTTTAAGGGAAGTTTTGACGCTTACATGGACCAATTGAAAGAAGTGGTCAACGCTGAAAATGCTGCAGGGTTTGGTGCTGACATCGCCAAGAGGGGTGCGTTAAAAGAGACTGGAGAAAAAGGCGTACGCATCCTTGACCAGAGAACTATCAACTACTTTAATGCGAAGATCCATTTAGCATATGACCGTGAATATGGGGAAGCTGTGGTGGAAGAACTCAACCAGTTCGTCAAAACATTCGAGGACGCTGCATCACCTGAGCTCATTGAAGCTACTGACGCTTTGATAGATAGATACAGAGAAGTGAACTATCAACTTCACAGAATAGGCCTCGACCCTGATCTTGGTCTTAATTTCTACAACTCAAACGATATTGCCGAACTTAACAATACCCGTGGCGTGAACGGAGACTTTATGTTCGGAGAAAATGGTCGTTTGTATGGTAAGACTGTTCGTGTATCTGAATACGACGATTGGGAGAAAACATTGTCACGTGGTGTCGCCGAAAACAGGAGCACCGTATACTCGCATGCTATGGACACTGCCAACGGTGCTGGTGATTTTGTTGACCCAACGTATGTATTATGTACAGAGATAACTGATAGAAGCCGCATCGCCGTCACCCAGGCAAACGCAAACATCTTGTCCACACTTCCTGGTGTGAACGCAGAGGTTACGGTTGGTGCTGGGGCAACAGAGCAAGCTCGTCTTTATAAAGTTGATGGGTACGAAGGGGCCGTGAAAGGTCAAGCTAAAGCTTCCGTCGAGAATGTTGAAACTTCTAAACTATTCGACACCGCTGCAACTAAGGGATATCCTAAGGGGTCTCAGTTCAACGAAAGTTTTGCTATGGATGATGAATTCTTAGGACAGATTGATGATTTGTTGAACGGCTACACTGACCAGCTGTTGGGTACGAAAGGCGGTAGAAACTTAATGAGCAGACTTAATGCTCACCCTGGCGATATCGCAGACAAAGAATTCCAGTATATGGCTATGTCTTCTCTCGCAGCAAATTCCGAGGACATGCTCGATGATGTAGAAAAGAAAGCAAAGGAATACTATGTTGGGATGTTTAGCGGCAAGAAAGGAATCAAAAAGAAAGATGTCGAACAGATGGCATCAGGATTGGCCGCTGAAGTTAGAGACGCCTTCTCGATGCGTATAGAGGGCAGAGCAGCAGATTTAGCCGCTGAATTGATTGAGAACGGTAGCGTTATTGTTGACACTAATCGTTTGTATACCAATGTTGCAAACGCTATGCTTGATATTGAAGGTGCTAAAGCAGCAAAAGACGTTGTTAAAGTATACGATATCCAAGGGCGTGAGACATATGTGAAGATGGACCCACTCCTAGCAGATATGTTCAACAATCGTCCTATCCCTACGGATATGTCTAACTTCCAAAAGATCAATAACCTGTGGAACCGTACATTCCGTTTAGGTACAACAGGTGCTAACTTGAAGTCGTTTATGGCTCAGAACGTTAAAGACTTTGGTAACGCTTGGGTTGCTGGTGGTGCTGATGCTACGATTAAAGAGGTTACTCGTAACCTTACTTCTGAATTCGGAGAAGAGATTGTATCACAAGTACAACAATTCGAGCCTAGGGCTTATAGTGCGTTGTCAAAGCGTTCAGCTGAGACAGGTGAGAGTTTAGCCGAGCTCGCAGTTCAACGTGAGCTATCTATCGGTAAGGCTGTCTCACCATCTGCTACTGAAACAGAGGCATTTAACTTTATGTCAGAGAATAGAGCCGCAAGGTTCGGTTCAGCTGGCTATTATGAGCGTTCTGGCTACCAGAGGTTTAATGATAACCTTAGTAGAGTTATGGAGAAACTTGAAAGACCAAACGCAGCACGTGAAGCTTATCTACGTAACCTATCATATGCTAACGGGTTCTCTCAAGCAATTGAGGCTGGCAACACCATTAAAGATGCCCGTTTCTCTGCTAGGTTCTTGATGAACAACGCTACCACAAACTTCGGCCGTGAGATGTACCACCTTAACAACCTTAGGAATTCAGTTCCGTATCTTGGTGCTGCAATCAACGGTACTAAATCGTTCTGGCGTTTGTGGTCTCTCGACCCTATCGGTATGACTGGACGTATCCTCGGTGGTATTGCTGTCCCTATCGTTTACCTTACTGGACAATCTTTATCTACGGAAGAGAACCGTAGAATTTGGAAGAACATCCCTGAATACCAGAAGGATGGCAATATGGTATTCATCAGCAACGGGCAGATTATCTCGATTCCTATCCCTGAAGAAATGGGTGGATTCATCAACCCTATTAGGCAATTCGTTGAGCATCTTCACGGTGTTGACCCAGCGTCATTCCAAGAATTGATGTTAAATGATATCATCGGGTTGCAACCATTTAACCTTGACGGCTTTGTAATGCTAGACAGAAATAGGCTTTTAGCAGACCCTACTATTTGGGATAGAATTGGGGCTGGAGTATCTAAATTCTCTGCTCAAATCATGCCACCTGCAATAAAATCTGCGGTTATCTATGTCACTGGTAAAGACCCATACACTGGTAAAGCAATTCCAAGTTCAAGAGTTTATATAGATGAGAACGGTGAAGAGCAAACGATGGATTACACCTCTGGCAGCTTCGCTAAAATGCTGGGTGACTTATTCGGTGATGCAGTATCAGCACCTATGGCACAGGCGTTGCTTAATAATATCATCGGTAATGCTGGCACGGATGTGTTGAATGGCCTATGGGGTGATGGACAAAAGTTATTCTCTGGCGACTTCGAAGGATTGCTGACCAAACCAGAACTAGCCCAGAACCTCGCTGAACAGGTTGCTGCACCATTCACGATCAGCAAATACAGCCTAGCTAATAGCCAGTGGACACAAGCTGTCAATCAGTTGTATGACAAGAAAATGTCGATGCTTAACAGTGATGGCTACCAGGCAGCCGTAAAAGGCATGAAAAATGCTACAACTGAAGCTGAGTATGAGAGATTCAAGAAAGCAAAACAGAACTATACGGACGAATATTATGCAGCCGTAAAAGACACTGTTGACAGAATCAACTCACAATATCCTCAGGCGTTTGACTCCTCAAAGTTCGCTGCAGTTATCTCGCTTATGAACCTGGACACTACTACCTATAACCAGATGACTGGAAACTATGGTGAGAATGAGTACAACGATTACTTGCACGACCAACTGAAAACTTCAGGAAAGAACGCTGCAATATCTACCATGGCAGAGCTTGGTTTCAAGTCATCGTACGCTTCATCTATCTTCGGCTACTATGGTACTGAAAAAGGCACTGGTAAGGCTGTAATTTACTATAACGACCCAATTTCTATCCTTAACATGAAGCAGGCCGAACAAGGTGCAGACAACATTCACTTTGCTGCGATTAAGAAGATTGTCGATAAGAACGAATTATTCGATGAGAAGAAAGCTGTTGACGAACAAGTGAACTCTATCTATAACAAGGCTAAGTTGTCCGATTCTGACTACGATAAGATCGATGCTCTGTATGTAGAATTCAATGCCAACGTGATGAAAAAAGTCGCTCCGTATATTGAACGCATGACTCCAGAAGCTGCAATCAATAATGAAAAAGTACTTGACTACCTTGAAAACCTTATCGAACTTCCTGGGGAGTACAAGAAGGACAGATACGGTAAATACGTTACCAACAAAAAACTCGGAAATGGTAGTGCAAAAGATGCTTATATCAGAAGCTACATCAAGAATATCTTTAATGTCAATGACACTGGATACGAAGGTGGCAAAAACTATAGCGGTCGTAAAAGTTTAGGAGGAAAATAATGAGTATTGAAGACAAGATCGACGAGTACTCAAAACAAGAGTTAGAAACGTTGAGAGCTAATCGTAGCGGTATGCCAGATGACGTCGATGAGGTTGAGGAGAAGGTTGACATCTATCAGCAAGATGTAAACAAAAGAGCAAAAAACCTTTACAAGCCAACACCACGTGGTGCATCTACACTTATAAAAGAAATAGCCACAGAAGAGCTTGAGAAACTCTCTAAGCTCAAGAAGCGTGCAGAGATGGATGTCGAATACTGGAAAGGCCGTGGCGACAAAGAACGTGCTCAGATGGTCAAAGACCAGTATATCGAAGAGCACTTCCTTCCAGCAGTCGAGATGGTCATTATCGCTTCGACCCCAGACGAGGTGTTGAACGCTAAAGATATCCTCAAGGAATTCGATAACCTTTCTCTCCAGTATGGCCCAGGCTACACAGCATCTTATATCCGTACGGCTTACGGAGACCAACTCGGCAACGCCTCTGCTCGTTCAGATGGATATGTCCAGAGTATGGTAGAGAGAATCAAGTTCATGTCTGCAAACGACCAGATTCGTGCAGCCTTCGGAACTGCAAAGAAGCTCAAAGAGGAAATCGACAACGGTGAACACACTGCTGACGAAGACGACTACGAAATCATCACTCGTGTTGCAAGCATTGGATAGTTTGGTATAATAGCTTCAGGGGAGTTCCTTCCTCTACACTTTACTTAAATCAATCTCACAGATAGCTATAGTTATAGCGTGAGGTTGATTTTTTTATTTGTACGCTTAGATGTGCCATAATTAAAGTATGAATAATTGTTGCAACAAATGTGACCCATGTCGAAAGAAGTGCTGCCCAGAACCTTGTGGTTGCCCTGTGCAGATTATGGGTATCGACACGGTTCATGATGACACACCAGCTTGGCTCAGGTACAACTTCGGCGGAAAGTCTGTCGATTATGATTTTGAACCTGTAGTTAAGTTCGCTGAGACTGATACCTCAGTACGCCTAGACATCCCAGGCAGGAGCTTCATCTACAATGCAGAACGCCATGTAGACAGCTTCTCAGCTTCAGAGCTAGGTTCGATTCTCCATATCGCAGATATTGGGGATGTTGATATCACTGGAGTTACTGACAATTCGCTCTTCGTTTATCAGAAAGATTCTGACTGTGGCGAAGGATGTGATGGCATCAATAACTCTTGGGTCGCTTGGAACGAGAAAGACCACCTTGTAGACCACGTAGAAACCCTTATGGGCTTCAACGGTGATGGCAAACCACAAACACTCAACCACCCAACCAACACCAACGAATATTACCAACTTGGCTGGAACGGTGCAGACAAGATTTCCTTCTCTCAGCCGACTGTCGTTTCTACTGCTCCTGTCGATGGTGACGGAAAGGTGTGGAGACTTTATGTTGACCCTAATACGAAGCAACTCGTAGTTGTTAAGGAGGAACCATAATGACTACTAAATCCACTGAGTTTAACTACAAGGAATGTGAGAAGATTGATGGCCAATTAGTCAATGCCTATGTTGACGCACACCTTAACCCAGAGAACCCTGTAGAACTCCAAATCGAATCTACTTGGGGAGACCCAACCGTTGACCTCACTGATGCTGTGAAGGCAGCTGAGACCGTTACTCATATGGAACTCGGCTCTAATGCGATTGAATACTTCTCTGAAGATGGCCATGTAGACTGTATCTACGGTGACGACCTCTCTCGCATTATCTCAATGCACCTCTTAAAGGATGTCGATATTACGACCCCACCAGCAGATGGTGATGTCTATATCTATGATGGCAGCAGAGACAAATTCGTCACGTTCAACTTAAAGACATGGATGGACGATGTCGCAGACCAGATTACGAACATGAATAGCGTCATCAACAACCTTCGTGGTCGTATCCAAGTTCTTGAAGAGACTCTCACCCCACCTGCTAATATCCCAGAAGGTTGTAAAGTTGCTTGGGGTAACATCAACAACTACGGCGATTACACCAACACCAACCTCAAGACGTCTGGTATCTACACCCACGACCCAACTGTTAATGTTAATAACGATCAATACTTTGCATAATTAAAGGAAAGGAAATAAATGGATTGCAATAACCCAGTCAAGACCGAATACATCGGTAACGTTCCACTAGATACGCTTGCAACTCTTCCTGACTATATCTTAGCCGAGAGAGATGTAGAAGATGTAACTACTGGAAACATTGCTCGCACATTCGTCCGTGTGCCAGCACAAAAGTTGTTCCCAAATGGCAACTACGCAAACGTAGCAGCTATCCAGGCAAACAACACGGCAATTGATGTGCCAGAAGGACAAGTCCGTGCAGGATACGTAGCTAATGAAGGTTCAGCAAATATTGTTAAGTACGCTGATGAAAACCACGCACCTATCTTCTTAATGCTTGGTTTCTCGACTGACCTTCTCCTCGTCCAGAGCACAGGCATTGTGAACATCCTCGAGGGCCACGATTATATTGTAGGTGCTCAATACTATGCTGCAGCAGACGGCACAGGAGAACCTGTAACTGACCCAACATCTGGTCAGAAACTCTTTATCCCGATTTCGTCAACTCAGTTAGCTATTAACATTGGAGCTTAAATGAAATTAGAATATCTTAACGACGCAGACGAGACGGACATCCACCGTCATTCATCCATCAATCAATATGGAGGCTTCCTTTCTGTGAAAAAAGGTGGAGTCAATATTCCACTTCGTTTTGATAGTCTGGATTGGATTAACTGTGACGGCGTTAAAACTCACCCGATTATTGTGTCTGACGGCAATGATCTTGGCTACCATTTCCCTGTTGGTCACTATACCTATTTTACCGATGATTATCTTATTGTGGACCGCAAAGAAGTCGTCGTGAAGAAACTCCCTAAATGGTACGGAGAAGGATGGTACGAGAAGATGGAACAGGAAAAAGATTTTGTGAATTTTGATAACGGCTCACTAGGATTCAGAGACAGAGTTGACCTTAGAATTGGCCTTGATTATATTACAGCCGATGGAGTACTTGACGATTCAGACGAAGAGTAGTACTATAGAGTTACACAAATCAATACGAAAATACCCCCAGACGGTTTGAAATAGGGGGTATTTTTCGTTTCTAGGCGGTGCGTTCCCACATATATGTGTTGTTCGGTCCAGTACCGATACTTAACCACGTTCCAGGAAGGAATGTGGACGGGTCAGTATTGTCGGTGTTTACGTAAACAGCTCCGACTGGGAACAACTCTCTTGCGATACCATCAAACGTAGGGATGGATGGTTTGTTTATAAGGTCAGAATAGCTACCTGTTGTTGCTACTGTTGCGAGGTTATTGATTTCTCCGTGGATGTTTGTAATATCAGTTTGGATGGAATTGATAACATCCTCTGCAGCGGTAACCACTGTCACGTTCTTTGTGATGGCGTTGTAGCTATCGTCACGGTATTGTTCGTAATATCTAATAAGTCTGTTCAAGATATCCACCACCTGGTCTGGCATGTTTCTGAACATGTCTGGAGTCACGGTTGGGATATGCTGCTCTTGTTTGTCGTACATATTTTAATTATAGCATTTATGTTATAATAAACTTAGCAAATAAAGGAGGTGCCCTATGGCAGAAAAACAATTCTTGGCTACTCTCAAATATGTAGAGAAAGTCGCTAAGGTAATCACAAACGAAGATAAGCAGAACAAGATTCTTCATCTTATGGAGTCTATCCGTAACGCTGACGGCCTTGATATCGACCCTAAGGACGAAGACCGCCGTGTCGCTTTACTTAACTTAAACGCTATCGCTCTTGCTCAACAAGCAACGTGGGAGGCTTTCTCAGCTGGTGACTTAACTGACAACCTCGAACGTGAATTCCGTGAGCTTCCTAAAGCTACTGAAACCCAAGACGCAGCACGTGCAGCAGAAGATGCTGTAAAGGCTGAGGAAGATGCTATCTCTGAACAGATTAAAACCTTCCGTGAAAGAGCAAAGAAGTTCGATATTGTTCGTGCAGTTTGTAATGGCCAAGACCCTAAAGAGGCAAAGAAGGCCCAAGCTGAATACGAGAAGAACGCACAAGCAATGAGAGGATAATATGGGGAAATTTTGGGTAGGTCGCAAGAGAACAGCTGCAGGTTATAGACACGAGCAGGAGAAGTTCAAATCATCTGCTAAGTATAAGGCAGAGCAGGTTTCTCGTGTGACCGCCCGAAAGAAAGCTATCCGTACTGGCAGAGTCCAGAAGGGCAGTGACCAGGACATCGACCACAAGGACAGCAACCCATTAAATAACAATCCATCTAACCTCAGAGTGGTCTCTCGTAAGACCAACCGAGGCAAAACTGAAAATAGCCGTAAGCGTGGGAGCGGCAGGAACCGTTCCCGTTGGGGAAAATAATGGAAGATAAGTATAAGAACAGGTACGACGACCCTTACAGAATCTTAGCTTGCAATGTCTGCGTTCAGAATAATATCGAGAACGTCAGGCGTATGATTGCAGACAAAGACTACATCCGTCAAATCGTCCAGGCAGAAGTGAGAGATAATCTCGATATCCCTGGAATCTTTAGTGATTGTATTACAACTGAACTCATCTCAGAAAAGCAGAAAGTATTGTATAGAGACGCCCTTAACCAACTAGGGCTATTCTTTTATAATCAGCTAGATATACCACGACTTCGCAATGAGATTCGACAGTTCTACGAAGAGTGTGGCATAGAGCTATAAAAAAGCAAAGTCAGGCTTTTTTGTGCCATAATAAGAGTATGAAGAATTGTAAGCAACCTAATCCAAAATGTGCCACCGTGTGTGGCGTAGATGTTGTTGTTCTCCCTGTACCTATGGGTACAAGTGACGAAGGACAACCATATGCTCCAAAGACTTGCGATTACAAGAACACGTTTGTTAAATATCTTGCTGATGGCAGGACTTATTTCTATGATAAGAATGGTGCATACATCTTGGTCAACAACCCATCGAACATCACGATCGATGATAGGCTTGACCCAGAATCTCAGAACCCAGTTCAAAACCGTGTCATCACGGATGTTATCAATCAATTGGAAGCATCGCTTTTAGACGAGACTGAGGCTAGAACAGAAAAAGACGCAGACCTTCAAACGCAAATCGATGCAATCAAATCTGCATCAGATGTTGTAGATGTTGTCGGTACATACGAAGAACTCGAAAACTACGATACCTCAGGTCTTACTGATAATGATATCGTCAAGGTCCTCGAAGACGAAACCCACGATGAAGAGACTACATACTATCGCTGGGACGCAGAGAACGAGACTTGGAACTATGTCGGTGCTATGGGCCCATACTACACCAAGACCGAGACAGATGCCCTTCTCACTGCTTTAGACGATGAGCTCAGTGCTGATATCACCGCTCTTGATACTCGTCTCACTGGTGCAATCAACGATGAGGCTACGACCAGAGCTTCCGCTGATACTACTTTACAAAACAATATCGATGCAGAGGCATCGGCTAGAGCTGCTGAAGACACAGCGATCAACACTGCACTCACCCAGGAAATTGCTGATAGAGCTGCTGCCGATACGACGCTTCAAACTAACATCAATACTGAAGCAACCACTCGTGCAACCGCAGATACTGCTTTGAGAACTGATTTGACCGCTGAAGTCACTGCTCGCGAGAACGGTGATAGCTCGCTCAGAACTGCACTCAACTCTGAAATCTCAGATAGGACTGCTGCAGACACGGCAATCCAAAACAGTCTTGATGCTGAGGTCGCTACTAGAACTTCAGAAACTACTGCTTTGAGAAATGACCTTACTGCTGAATCGAACACACGTTCTACGCAAGATGGTATCCTTCAAGATAACATTGATGCAGAAGCTACGGCCAGAGGAAACGCAGATACGACATTGCAGAATAATATCGACGCTGAAGCTTCGGCTAGGTCAAGTGCTGATACTACTCTCCAGAATAACATCACAGCTGAAGCAACTGCTAGAGGCAATGCTGATACAACACTCCAAAACAATATCGATGCTGAAGCTCTCGCAAGAAGCAACGCAGATACTGCTCTCGGTGGACGCATTGATGGTGTGATTTCTGACCTTAACCGCAATCTTATGTACGACCTCGAGATGGAGGCTGACGCAAGTTCGGTCACCTTCGTTGAAGACAAGGTCAACGTAACTACTGGTACAACATCCACTGAACGTGATGTCATCCCTAGTGCTTCCACTACGGCTGCTGGTACAATCTCTGCTGCAGAGTATACATCTATTAAGAACTCTCAGGCTCGCCTTGATGCTCTTGAAAATGGTTCGGTTGCTATCTCTGGTATCTCTGCTAACCCATCACAGCAAGACCTCACAACGGCTTGGCTTGCCGCTACTGGTATGACTTCACTCATCAACCGTGCATCTATCTACGATGTCGACAACACTAAGATTTGGACATATTACAGCAACGTCGATGAATGGGAGATGATTACTGCTGGTTCTATTACGATTAACACCTTCACAAACTCTTCGGCTGGTACAATTCTTGGTTCAACTACTGCAGGTAACGTCTCTGCTAACCTCGATGGTACAGGTACGGTATCAGGTTGGACTGCTCTTAATAACACTGTTGCTGGCAAACAAGACACTATCGACTCTTCACACCCACTCAGTGCTGACCTTGTAGATGACACTTCGACAACCCATAAGTTTACCACTGCTGCTGACATTACTAAGCTCTCTGGCATCCAAGCTGGTGCAGAGGTGAACGTACAGTCAGACTGGAACCAGACGACCACAACTGCAGATGACTACATCAAGAACAAGCCATCCCTTGCTGCGGTCGCTACATCTGGTGCTTATGCAGACCTCTCTGGCACTCCAAACCTAGCTACGGTCGCTACCTCAGGCTCTTACAATGATCTTACCAACAAGCCTACAATCCCTACCGTCAACAACGCAACGCTTACAATTCAGAAGAACGGTACATCAGTTGGTACATTCACGGCTAACGCATCATCAAACGTAACGGCTAACATCACAGTCCCTACGAAGACTTCAGACCTCACCAACGATAGCAGCTATGCTACAACAAGTGATGTCACAAACGCCGTCAACGGCCTTTCAGCAACTCTTGCTACTGTCGCAACTACTGGTGCATACTCAGACTTAACTGGCAAGCCATCAATCCCAACCAAGACTTCTGACCTTACAAATGATAGTGGCTATATCAACAAAAACGTGAACGACCTCACGAACTATACAACCACTACTGCTATGAACACAGAGTTAGGGAAGAAGGTCGATATCGCAAGCATCAGCCTTGAAGGGCAAACAACAACACTTCTCGCACAGGTCCAAGCATTAGCTGCTGCAGACAAAGACTACGGAAGGTTCTCAACAGACACAAATGGTGGTGCATCTGGCATTTCAGATAAACCAGCAAACGCTGGCTTCTGTTGTGTGGCTTACAGGATACGTGATTACGGTGGCGAAGACACCTACTACCTTATCTGTTATTGTGATGCTGATATCAACCCATACACGGCGGTAGTTGCACAAAATGCAACTTCTATCACTTGGTCAAGAATGAAGACCACAGTTGACTCTGCTTTCTCAACCACTTCAACTAACCCAGTCCAGAACCAGGTTATCACCAACAAGATTAACCAACTCGATAGATACTATCGTGCTCTCGTACCAGTAGGAACCGCTATCGCTCAGAATAGCAACCTTAACACGGTAGCGTTCTTGAGTGTTGGTAAATACTACATCAGCACAAACGCAGCTGCAGCAACGCTTACAAACTGTCCTACAACTGAAGCGTTTATGATGGAGACGTTTAGCCCACTCTCAACCGTAATTGACAACGAATCGACTGCAACTTGGGTATATCGTCTACGTATTATTACGACATTGACAGGTGCTATGTACACACAGATTGCGAATAGTGGTTCAACGGCTGGAACATTCACTTACGGTGCTTGGGTAAGAATCGCCCGTATGACAGACTTCAACGATGTTGCCTTCATCCAAGGCGATGCCACTACTGACACTGGTGCAGCTATCGGAACTACAAACATCGCTGATGGTGCAGTAACCGCTGCAAAGATTGCAGATGGTGCAGTACCAAATATCATCATGACAACAACCGACCCAGGAGAAGGTGTAGCAATCGGAGAGAACGAATACATCGCAGTTTATGAGAACTCAGTAGATTCAGGCTGGATTAGCTCTGGTGACTTGGAAGATGGCGTTATCACCACTGCTAAGATTGTGAACGACGCAGTTACCCCAGAAAAGGCTTCATTCACGACGTATTCTACAACTGAACAACCAGTCGGGACTTGGGTAAATGGTTCAACTGTCTACAGAGTTGTACTCCAAAGCACCGTTGGCACGTCATGGAATGTTGCAGGAACGTTACCTGGATGGACAAGTAATAGCCAGATCGTGAACGTTGGTGGTGGTGCTAAGTTTTCTAACGGTGACTGGGTAAACTTCCCACGTGGCAATAGCAGCGGTTGGTTTGAAATGTACATCAGCGGCTCTAATGGAGCAGTCAATGTACGCTCGGACTCATCTAACGTGTCGTTAAACGCTGTGATTGACTATACTAAGGATTAAGGAAAGAAGGAGCTAAATGGCTACAGCATATTCAGGCGAGGTATCAATCGGTACCTACAACAGAATCAGAATCAAATGTGATTACTCTGGTACCTCTGCCACTTGTACAGTGCAGTTCAGACGTACCCAGGCTTACTCTGGGTACTGGGGAGATAGTCGTGCTACACTTACATTCAACGGCACGACTAAAAACGCTGGTTATTCATATTCAGGCACAGTTGGCACAAGTTGGATTAACCTCGTTACTGTGTCTGGCTATTCCGTTTCCACCTCTGGTGGCACGTACAACTGGAGCTTCAGCAACCCTGGTGGTGGCGTGCTTGGTTGTTCTGGCACGATTGTTATTGGTTCACAAGGCTCTGCTCCATCCCAACTTGGTATATCTTTGGTATCTGCTGGGTGGAATTATGTCACTATGGAAACCACAGTAGGCGACTGGGGAACTGGCAAAAACTGGAATCGTGCAGCGTACTTACTTGAGGTCCCATATGTAGCTGGTGTTGATAAATACCTAGGCATTTCTGATAGCAACTCAACACAGCCAGTTTTGATAACTACTGGAGCTTGGACAAGGTTTGAGTTCAGTGCCACTCCATTTACTATTTACGGGTGCAAACAATACCACACAGGTTTATTCGCTTCTACAACAGTTGGAGAAGCACGCTATCAGGGGCCAACATTTTACACTGCACCATATCCGTTGAAAAGCCTAACTTATTCCAGCGAATCGGTAGCAAATGGATTAGTCACAGCAACATTATCAGCTGTGACGGATTCGCAGCATAACTTATCTGGTGCTACGGTTGGCTTCCTCTACCAGGTAAGCACAGATGGTGGTAAAACATTCGATGGTTGGAAAGACCTTTCTACTACAGCTACAGTCGGCACAACTGCTAGCCTATCTATCCCGAATCTCCAGCCTGGCACTGCTTACGTTGTTGAGGTGGCACAGGTTTGCATGGACGCAGACATCAGATACTCTAGCGAATCCTCATTTGTAAACTTCACTACCAAGAAATACCGTAAGACATACGGTCCTGGTGCTTCTGGCTATGTTACATCTACATTCACGGATGACGCTAAACACACAGTTGAGAACACTGCAGACCATACCTTACTTGGCTACTCATTGCTCGGAAAAACTGAACAAGAGAAGGTAACATCCAGCGACTCAAAGAATTTGGTGCCGCTCACACCGATTACTGGTCTGACAGTCCTCAGTACAAACAACGCAACATACGAATACATCTGGGACGAAGAACTTAAACAGACCGTGTTGCATATGACTTCTAGCGGCTCCTATCCACAGATATGTTTCAGCACTACTAACTATGGCATCACAGCAAGCAAGAACTACGCTGTTTCTATACGATACAAAGCTACCACAAATAAAACATCCTTCGATGGCCTAGGCGGTGTAGGTTTTTGTGGACGCAATACTTGGGAAATTATGGGCAGCAACGGTTCTGGCGTAAAGCCATCTCCAAACCGTTCGGAAATCCAACCAGCGGACGAATGGACCGTAGCAACATTACGTATCAGCAGTTCTGCTCCAGAATGGACATCATATGCGTGGAACATGACCAACAGAATGTCAATCATGATGGCTACAAATACCTCTGGTGCCAGAACCGACTTCTGGATTTCAGATATTTCTGTAGAGGAAATCACAGACGCACAGTATTCTGCTGACACGTTCACGCCAACATTCAAACCTTACACAAATAAGCTCGCTGCACCTAGCCCAGACTACCCATTGCCAGTACAGACCGTGACTGGCCGTCAGACCATCTCTATCACTGGGGACAATGGGGAAGAGCAAGAGTATGAGATTAACTTAGGTAAAAACATCTTTAAGCCTTACGCAACATCTGGAAGTTTTGTATACAATGGTGTCACAACTACGATGAACTCTGATGGTACGGTGACACTTAACGGCACGGCTACTGGTGATGGCTGGCCTGAACTTATCTATACATTTGGTAGCAATACCAGTGTTAGAAATACCCCTTATCTCTCAGCTAATGGGATGTACACGGCTACGATTAGACTTGTATCAGGCACATACAGTAAAGGGACCAGCAGCTACGACGCTACCTGGATTACTGTATGCAAAAGCGACCTCTCTGGCACTGGCGGTATTCCAGTCAGCGGTGGCTCTGTTGTAGTCGCAGGCGTCAATGGTATCTACCGATCATGGATTAACTACCGTACTGGCAACACGTTTAACAATGCAAGGTTCGCTCTTCAGTTCGAAAAAGGTTCAGAGGCTACCGCATGGGCTCCGTATTTTACACCTATCGAATTAAACAAGCTCGATACTTACCAAGATAAAATCTACCGTAATAGCGGAAAATGGTACGTACACAAAGAGATGGGCAGACATACCTTCAACGGTAGCGAAACTTGGAACCAAGCTGCTGCTTCCGACAGTGGTAGGAGATTCTCGTCACAAGTCACTGGCATAAAATCTGGCCAGCAGGGGACATTTAACACAGTAGGATATTCAACGCATTTTCTACGATCTAACGGTGACACTTGGGGGAACTATGGAATTAGTGGTTCTACTGGTGCTAACGTATTTGTGAGAGACACTAAATTTGATTCTATGGATGGAACTGGTGTCAAATCTTGGTTCGCTTCTAACCCCACCGATATCTGGTATGTACTCGCTACAGCTACCGATACGGAGATTACCTACGCTCCACTTATCGAACAGTTGGAGACACTCCGCAAGTCAGGCCACACAAGCGTCGATGCTACAACATTCGACCGTAACGGCTACGGCAACGCAACCGTTGGCCTTGAAGTCAAGACGGCTAATGCTTCGTCTCTACCAGTTGGATTCACACCACTAGAGTATATTGAATCTACTGGTGCTCAGTATATCAACAGTGGATACACGGCTGACCACAACACCAGAATTGTGGTAGAGTACGCATTTACTAATGTGTCAACAAAGCAACAACGTATATTCGGTTATCAAACTGGTTCTGGCTTGTGGTATTCTACGTATATCAATAGTGCTGGTAGGGCTGGTACTGCATACCAAGATGGCTCGGGCCAATGGTGGCAGATAGGCTCTAATGATATCTACTACGCAGCTAACACCAAATATCGTATGGACTACAACGGTCTTGAAAAAATGGTGACAATTTACAATGCAGACGGTTCTATCTTCGCTGAAAGGGATATGAGTAACGCATCTGCTACAAAAGCCTGTGACGGTAGTATGATAATCTTAGCTAATCAAGATACCAGCTCAGCAGTGAACAACTACGCATACGCTAAACTGTACTCATTCCAAATGTATGATGCAGACGGTATTGTTAGAGATTTCGTCCCATGTAAGACTATCGACAACAAAGTGGGGTTGTACGATAAGGTCACAAAGAAGTTCTACCCATCATCTACAACTACTGCCTTCACAGCTGGCCCAGTTGACTCTACACTCGTCACAAAGCAGTTCAGAAAGCTTTACGGTGCTAAGCCAGCAAAGAAGAATTTGCTTGACGTTCCTCTCAACTTTACCGTGACTAACGCAGACCATTTTAGAAGTATCCCAGTGACTCTTGAGGCTAACAAGACATACACTATGAGTATTCAAGATATTGCTTCTGATGGTGCTACTACATTCCTTGTATCCACATGGAATGGTTCAACAGAAGTCGGCTCTGGCAATAACTTCACAGCCACAGATAAGACCTGGACATTCACAAGAACTGGCGATTGTACGAATATTTATATCTACTCTAGCCGTAACTGGGCAGACTCTGGAAGCCACACAACGACATTCCATGGGCTTATGATTGAGGAAGGAAGTGAAGCTACTACATACCAGGCATATTCTGACGGTAAAAAAGCTGGAAAGATTAAAAAGATTAAGAAGCTTTACGGTCCGACACCAGCACAAGTAAACCTTATCCACGTTGGTCCGCTCACACAGATTACACATACACAGACTTCAAACGGCCTGGTGTCTACAAAGAAGCGTCTTACTTGCGAGGAGGTGAACGTCAGCGGCACTTCAACATCAAACTGGTCTAACTTTGGTCCTCAGTATTCAGTAAGCTGGCCAGCAGGTACCTATACCTTGACAGTAGATCATCCTTTGCCATTCGATGTGGTACTCAGAACGACTGGTGCAGGTGACAAAACTCTTGTTAAAGGAAAGACAAGTTATACCTTCACCACGACAGCTACTGCAACTGCTTATTATTTCTTCAATCAAAGTTACTCTTCAGGCACAACGTTCAATGAGACCTTCAAGATTCAGCTCGTTAAAGGTTCAACACCGAACTACGACTTCAAGTTGTATTCGGACGGCACAAATGCAAACACTACTAAATTGATTTATAATGATTAAAGAAAGGAATAACAATGACAGACAGAATAGTCACATTGCGAGATAACAGCAATAACAAAGTCTACCCTGTTGGGTTCGCCCCTGCTGGTGCAGTCACTACATCGATGTATACTGACGCATCTATCACTACACCAAAGTTGGCTGATGGCTCAGTCACTACATCCAAGTTAGCTAACAACTCAGTAACTGCAGATAAACTTGCACCAGGCGTAGCTGGCACAACACTTGACGAGGTGTATCCAGTTGGGACTATATACAGCAGTTCATCTAGTACAAATCCAGCGACATTGTTTGGTGGTACTTGGGAACAACTTACGTTTGATGCACAAAGTGGTCAAATGGACGGTTCTAACCTTGCAGGTGGTGCTAGTAGGTACTATGACTATCAAATAACCACTAACGGCAACCCAGTTTTCCTTAGCTTTTGTGCCGACGCAAACCCAGAGGGAACTGGCTCTATGTGGTACGATATTTCAATTTTAAGAGATAACGTGGTTCTTGATTTGAAAACTGCACAGGGAGATGGTGCGTCGTCGCATAACTTTAACACAGCGATTATAATGTTGGACACACCAAGTGCTGGCACGCATGTATATAGATTCAACATCCATAACGGTGGTGGCGTCACACTAAATTTCAAAGAGAGCGGAACCACTGGACAACCTAGGTGGGCTGTATACGAGCTTGGATATCCAGCTGCACAATACACTTGGAAACGTACAGCCTAGACTTTTTCCATTTTTAACTGGGAGTGTGTCATAATTAAAGTATGAAATGTGATAAATGTAATCGAATCCCATGTAGATGCCCTAAAGAACAATGCTGTAACCACTTCGCTGAATACGGCGAGTGTGTTCCAGCTGGCATCCGCAATGTACAACCGTCTTGTAAAGACTTGGCTGTTATTCCAAGCGTAACTGTCGAGCAAACTGAGGGCATGAATAACCTCGCTAACTGCTTCGTCCATGTCACGCAAAATAACACTACCTATTACATCGATGATAAACATCGTGTAACCATTATCTGGGCAGGTCCAGTCGAGGAAAACAACTACAATATAGCATTAAACCCTCGCAAACTTCGCTCACAGGTATTGTACGACTACGCTAACAACATTGCAGTTTACTACAATTCTCTTGGCGAATATCGTACAGTAGATTTAACTAACCCATTGGAGAACTAATATGAGCTGTCCTTGCGAAAAACCAGTAAAGTTCCCGAAAGAGAAGGTGTGCGGAGAGAACACTCCACCTGTTATCCAAATTAACAGTAGCGAGTGCCCAGTACTTTTCCACACTATGGTTATTTCTGCTGCAGAAGGTGATATCAACAGCATCCCACCAACGATCGGTGCTCACAAGAACTTGCGTGTTTACTACGAAGCTAACCGTACATCGTACCTCTACGATTCAGACGGTGTTCCGCAAGTTTTATCTGGCATGGTCACATCAGAGGTCCACTCTGTAAACGGCAGAACTGGTGAAGTCACATTAGGTGCTGAAGACGTAGGCGTGAACGCACGCATCATCAATGGCGGAGAGACCGCTCCTACTACCGCTACTGTTGGTGTTATCGGTGCCCTTTACACTTGTGTAACAGAAGGCACAGGCCACCTCTATATCTGCACTGGCGTAGATGATACAACCTACACCTGGCAAGAAATCACACCTGGTCT
>ERZ1032130.46-NODE-46-length-38358-cov-12.837088_pt1 | contig 38358 bp, 30 predicted proteins | sample MGYA00517879_ERZ1032130 | MGnify/ENA primary metagenome ERZ1032130 (study PRJEB33719, sample SAMN04262597) | wastewater metagenome | biome: rural village; feature: animal feces; material: feces | host: Bos taurus | place: El Salvador | collected 2012-01-31 ...
AACCCCGGTTCAGACTGAAATGACGAGACTTTTGTTTGACCGGCTCAGTCTCTTCGTTTGGGGAACTTCTGTGCCGGTCAGGGTGAAAAACGCTGATTTAAGTACGGAGGTTATTTTTTTATGGGTATCGGAGAACTGCTGCTTCTGGCAGTGGGTGTCAGCATGGATGCCTTCGCGGTTTCCATCTGCAAGGGCCTGGCTATGAAGAAGGCTACGCTGAAGGCCAGCATGACCTGCGGCGTGTGGTTCGGCGGCTTTCAGGCATTGATGCCTACCATCGGCTTCTTCCTGGGCACACTGTTTGCAGATGCCATTCAGGCGGTGGACCACTGGGTTGCCTTTGCGCTGCTGGGTATCATCGGTATCAATATGCTGAAAGAGGCTTTTGAAAAGGAAGAAGACTGCGGCTGCTGCGGCGATGACCGTGATGCGGACATGTCTGTCAAGACCATGTTCATTATGGCGGTGGCGACTTCCATCGATGCACTGGCAGTTGGTATCTCCCTCGCTATGGCAGGCAACGTCAACATCTGGCTGGCAGCCCTGCTTATCGGCATCTGCACCTGCGGCTTCTCTGCAGTGGGCGTGAAGATCGGCAATGTCTTCGGCAGCCGCTTTGAGAAAAAAGCCCAGATAGCCGGCGGCCTGATCCTGATTATCCTCGGCACCAACATTTTGTTGGAGCATCTGGAGGTCATCGCATGATCCGATCGGACAAGCGCCTGAAGCTGTGTAAGTTTTTGCTGATTGGCATTCTGGCCTTTATCTGGGGCAATTCTCTGCTGCCCGGTGAGGTATCCGGTGCCTTCAGCGACTGGGTCAAGTCGGTTCTGGACAGTATTCTTCCAGCAGGACCGGAAAGCCAGAGCGGCGGACTGCTTCGGAAAATCGCCCATTTCACGGAATTTACAGCTTTGGGGATGACCCTGGGCTGGCTGTTCGGCATGCTGAAAAAGAAAACCTGCTGGCCCGCACTTGTGGGCGTGGCAGTGGCTTGCGTGGACGAGACCATCCAGCGCTTTGTTCCTGACCGGGGACCCAGCGTCCGGGATGTGCTCATCGACAGCAGCGGTGTGCTGACAGGATTGATTTTGCTCTATTTGGGGCACACTTATTGTAAGTATCGAAAAAACAACAATCCTAATGGAGGACAAGTAAATGAAAAAGTTTGCAGCAATGATTCTGGCTCTGACCATGGCGCTGTCCATGGCTGCCTGCGGCAGCAAGGCTCCCGCAGAAACCGTTCCTGCTCAGGAAATGCCCGCTTCCGCGCTGGAAGTTCTGGAAACCATCTGGGCTGACTATGCAGAAGACGAGAAGTTTGCCGCCATCGGCGGATCTATGGCTGCTCCTGTGGACAATGCTCCCGGCAGCTACGACATTGCGGATGAGAACATCACTTACAATCTGCTGATCCCCGCTGAACAGCTGGCAAACGTTACCGAGGCTGCTTCCATGATCCACATGATGAATGCCAACACCTTCACCGGCGCTGTGTACAAGCTGGCTGATGGCGTGAAGGCTGCTGACTTCGGCGCTGCCATGCAGTCTGCCATTCAGGGCAACCAGTGGATGTGCGGCTTCCCCGACAAGCTGCTGATCAGCGCTTTTGGCGACACCTATGTGCTGGTGGCTTTTGGTGTCAACGATGCCATGAACCCCTTCGTCCAGCACTTCAATGCCGTTTACCCCGGCTTTGAGACCCTGGTGGACGAGGCAATCGCCTGATAATACCAAAATGGCAGCGAGAATACCGCTGCCATTTTTTCAGATTGTGGTAAATTATTCACTGGTTACTGTAGGGCGGGGTCACTGACCCCCGCCCTACAGTGAGTTTGAAGTATCCCCCAAAATGAGGACAAAACTATGCTTTTTTCCAGCATTCCATTTTTATATTACTTCCTCCCGGCTGTGCTGATCCTGTATTTTCTGGTGCCCTGGAAGCTGAAAAATACGGTATTGCTGCTGTCCAGTCTGATTTTTTACGGCTGGGGCGAACCGAAGCTGCTTGCCCTGATGGTGTTTACCATTGCTTTGTTTTATTTCTGCGGCCTTGCCATTGACCGGGCAGGGGAAGGGTGCGGCAGGAAACTCTGGCTGACAGTATCCGTGGTCATCAGCATTGCGCTGCTGGGCCTTTTCAAATACGCGGACTTCTTTATTGGCAATGTCAATGCCATTACCGGACTCAGCCTGCCGTTGCTGCGGTTGGCTCTGCCGGTGGGCATCAGCTTTTACACCTTCCAATGCCTCAGCTACACCATTGATGTGTACCGGGGAAGAGTCCCTGTTCAGAAAAATCCCATTTCCTTTGGCGCTTATGTGGCCCTGTTCCCTCAGCTCATTGCCGGCCCTATTGTCCGTTATGTGGACGTAGCCCGGGAACTGGAAAACCGGCAGACCACCTGGGAGGATGTGTCCTATGGCCTGCGCCGTTTTCTGGTGGGCCTGGGAAAAAAGGTCATTCTGGCGGATAATCTGGCCCTGCTGATCAAACTGTTCCGGGAAAGCAGCGAACCTTCCGTGGTGTTTTACTGGATGTATGCTGTGGCCTTCCTGCTGAATATCTACTTCGACTTCTCCGGCTATTCTGACATGGCCATCGGCATGGGGCGGCTGTTTGGCTTTCATTTTATCGAAAATTTTGACTATCCCTATCTGTCCAAAAGTGTTACTGAGTTCTGGCGGCGCTGGCATATGAGCCTTGGCAGCTGGTTCCGGGATTATGTCTACATTCCTCTGGGAGGCAACCGGGTCAGCAAAAGACGCTGGGTGTTCAACATCCTGGTGGTCTGGATGCTCACCGGCGCATGGCACGGTGCTGCCTGGAATTTCGTACTGTGGGGCCTTCTGTTTGCGGTGCTGCTGCTTCTGGAGAAGTGGCTGCCCTTGCGGAATCTTCCCGATGTGCTGCGGCATGGCTATGTACTTGCGGTGATTACCCTGAGTTTTGTGCTGTTCAATGCCGAATCCATGGCCCAGGCAGGCAGCGATTTTGCAGCTTTGTTTGGCTTTGGGGGGCTGCCCCTTACGACTGGGGAGACGCTGTACTATCTGAAAAGCTATGGTCTGCTGTTTGCCGCTGCCTGTTTGGGGGCAACACCGTGGCCCAAACTGCTGGCAAAAAGGGCAGCAAACAGCCCCTGCGGTCCTGTGCTGGACTTTGTGTTTCAGATTTTGCTGCTGCTGATCTGCACCGCTTATCTGGTGGACGGCTCTTTCAGCCCCTTCCTGTATTTCCGGTTCTAAAGGAGGATGTGACATGAAAAAAACAAGTGCGATCCTTCTTCTTGCCATCTGGCTGGTGCTGACGGCTTGTGTCTGGTTTGGTCCTGCGAAGGAGCTGTCCGACACCGAGCGCCGTCCGCTGGCCCAATTCCCGGAAGTTTCCGGAAAAAACCTTTTGAATGGCAGCTTTATGGAAAAATTTGAGGACTATTCCCTGGATCAGTTCCCCCTCCGGGATGGCTTCCGTACCCTGAAGTCCCTGTTCCACACCTGCTGTTTGGGACAGAAGGACAACAACGGCATTTATCTCCATGACGGCTTTGCCGCCCAGCAGGAATATCCCCTGAATGTGGATTCTCTTGCCCATGCTGCGGACCGGTTTTCCTATTTGCAGCAGAAATATCTGACGGACTCTCAGGCTTTCTTCGCCATTGTGCCGGATAAGGGCTATTATTTGGCGGAAAAAAGCGGTCATCTGGCCATGGATTATGAAGAACTCTTCCGTTATTTCCGGGAAGAACTGCCCTGGGCCCGGCAGATCGACCTGCGGGACACCCTCAGCCTGGAAGATTACTACCGCACCGACACCCACTGGCGGCAGGAAAATCTGCTGCCTGCCGCAAAAATGATCTGCGAAGCTATGGGCATTCCCGCTCCCAAGGCAGAAGACTTCACCCAAAGGAAGGTGGAGCGGCCCTTCTACGGTGTTTACTACGGTCAGGCAGCCCTGCCGATGGAACCGGATGCCATGCATCTGTTGGAAAGCGATCTGCTGAAAAACTGCACCGTCTATGACCATGAGAGCGGGAAAACCCTTCTGGTCTATGATGAAAGCAAGCTGGACAGCAAGGATCTGTATGAAATCTACCTTTCCGGTCCCAGGGGTCTGCTGACCATTACAAATCCTGCGGGAAATCCGGGGAAAGAACTGATTGTCTTCCGGGATTCCTTTGGCAGCGCCATGATCCCGCTGCTTCTGGCGGATTACGAAACGGTTACCGTAGTGGATATCCGCTACCTGCAGATCGACCTGCTGGACCGCTTCGTGGACTTCCGCGGACAGGATGTGCTGCTGCTTTACAGCACGCTGGTGCTTAACAACAGTGAGACCATAAAGTGAGAAAGGTCACTTGCCTCCCCCAAAAGGGGGAGGCAAGTGGGCGGGTCGGGAAACGGCAATCTACCATCCCGACAGTTTTTTGCAGATTTCCCGGTGGGGTTTTGTGTCATATTTTCGGTTGACAATATTGCCCCTGCATGGTATAATTTCAAAGATAATACAGCGGCTCGCCGCATACCCGTCTTGCCGCTTTTGGCAGGACATTTTTTTAGGCAGAAAGGAGAACACTATGACTGCGAAGACTAAGGCAATCCTGATTTCCGCTTCCGTGGACACCTCTTTTGCTGATGGCGTTCGTGCTTCCATTTCTACCCCCGCATTGTCCTCTTTTGACGACGCGCGATATGTGATTTTTCCCGGCTTTTGTGACGTGCATGTGCATTTCAGAGAGCCGGGTTTTTCTTATAAAGAGACTATGGAGACCGGCTCCGCGGCATCTGCCCGGGGCGGTTATACCGCCGTGTGCACCATGCCCAATCTGAATCCGGTGCCCGACAGTGCAGAGCATCTGCAGCAGCAGCTGGACCGTATCCGGGAGGGTTCCTGCATCCATGTTTATCCCTACGGTGCCATTACGGTAGGGGAGAAGGGGGAGAAACTGGCGGATCTGGAAGCTATGGCTTCCAATGCCATCGGTTTCTCTGACGATGGCCGGGGCGTGCAGTCTGACGAAATGATGCGTCAGGCCATGCTGCGCGCCAAGGCACTGGATAAACCCATTGTTGCCCACTGTGAGGTCAATGAACTGCTGCGCGGCGGCTACATCCATGACGGCGACTACGCCAAGGCCCATGGCCACCGGGGCATCTGCTCTGAAAGTGAATGGGGCCAGATTGCAAGAGATCTGGAACTGGTAAAGCAGATCGGTGTGCGTTACCATGTCTGCCACATCTCCACTAAGGAAAGTGTGGATTTGATCCGCAAGGCAAAGGCAGAGGGCGTGGATGTGACCTGCGAAACCGGGCCACACTATCTGGTAATGGATGATTCCATGCTGGAAGAGGACGGCCGGTTCAAGATGAACCCCCCTCTGAGAAGCAAAGAGGACCGGGAAGCCCTGGTTGCGGGCATTCTGGATGGCACCATCGACATGATCGCCACCGACCATGCCCCTCACTCTGCGGAGGAAAAGGCACGGGGCCTGGAAAAGAGCGCCTTCGGCGTTGTGGGCATCGAAACTGCTTTCCCTATTCTGTATACCTATCTGGTAAAGCCTGGCATTCTGACCATGGAGCGCCTGATGGAGCTGCTGGTGGTAAATCCCAGAAAGCGGTTCGGCATCGCCCTGGGCTGCGACTACTCCATCTGGGATCTGAACGAAGAATATACCATCGATCCTGCGGATTTCCTGTCCATGGGTAAGGCAACGCCCTTCACCGGATGGAAGGTCAGCGGCAAATGCATGGCCACCGTCTGTGACGGTAAGGTCGTTTATAAAGTGTAAACCCATCAAATTGATTTCACATAAATCGCAAGTAACTTAGGAGGATATCAAAAACATGGCAAAGAGAACAGATATCAAAAAAATTCTGATCATTGGCTCCGGCCCCATCGTCATCGGTCAGGCTGCAGAGTTTGACTATGCCGGTACCCAGGCTTGCCTGGCTCTGAAGGAAGAGGGATATGAGGTTGTTCTGTGCAATTCCAACCCCGCTACCATCATGACCGATACCATCATCGCAGACAAGGTCTACATGGAGCCTCTGACGCTGGAATATGTGGCAAAGATCATCCGCTATGAGCGTCCTGATGCCATCATCCCCGGCATCGGCGGCCAGACCGGTCTGAACCTGGCCATGCAGCTGGAGAAGAAGGGCATCCTGAAGGAGTGCCGCGTCAAGCTGCTGGGCACCTCCAGCGCATCCATCGAGCGGGCGGAAGACCGCGAGATGTTCAAGGAAATGTGCGAGAGCATCGGCGAGCCTGTCATTCCCTCCGAGATTACCTACTCTCTGGAAGAGGCTAAGGAAGCTGCCAACCGCATCGGCTATCCTGTTGTTCTGCGTCCTGCTTTCACTCTGGGCGGCACCGGCGGCGGCTTTGCATACAACGATCAGGAACTGATGGATATCGGCGTCAATGCCTTCAACCTGTCTCCTGTACATCAGGTCCTGATTGAGAAGTCTGTCAAGGGCTACAAGGAAATCGAGTTCGAAGTCATGCGCGACAGCAATGACCACGCCATCACCATCTGCGGTATGGAGAACATCGACCCCGTCGGCGTTCACACCGGCGACTCTCTGGTTGTGGCCCCCATCATGACCCTCAGCAAAGAAGAGGAGAAGATGCTGAACGACTCCGCCATCAAGATCATCCGGGAGCTGAAGATCGAAGGCGGCTGCAACGTCCAGTTTGCTCTGAATCCCCACACCTCTGAGTACTACCTCATCGAGGTCAACCCCCGTGTTTCCCGTTCCTCCGCTCTGGCTTCCAAGGCTTCCGGCTACCCCATCGCACGGGTCACTGCCAAGATCGCTGTGGGTATGGCACTGGAAGATATCAAGATTGCCAACACCAACGCTGCCTTCGAGCCCAGACTGGACTACGTCATTGCCAAGCTGCCCCGCTTCCCCTTCGACAAGTTTGCCTCTGCCACTAATAAGCTGGGCACGCAGATGAAGGCCACCGGCGAGGTCATGGGCATCGGCTCCAACCTGGAGGAAGCGCTGCTGAAGGGTATCCGCTCTCTGGAAATCGGCGCCAACCATATGTACCTGAGCAAGTTTGACAATATGAGCGTGGAGGAGCTGCTGGAGTATATTTCTGAGTTCCGCTCCGACAATATCTTCGCCATTGCTGAGCTGATCTACCACGGTGTTTCTGTGGAGAAGATCCATGAGATTACCCAGATTACTCCCTACTTCCTGGAGGCAATTAAGAACATCATCGACATGGAGGAGACCCTCCGGGTCAAGATTATGGATGCGGAAACCCTGACCGCCGCAAAGAAGATGGGCTTCAGTGATAAGTATATCGCCAGATTGTGGAAGTGCACTGAGCTGGATGTGTACAACAAGCGCAAGGAGCTGGGACTGTTCCCCGTCTTCAAGATGGTGGATACCTGCCATACCGGCGCTTATATTCCCTACTTCTACTCCTCCTACACCGGTGAGAATGCCTCCCGCCTGACGGGCCGCAAGAAGATCGTGGTGCTGGGCGCAGGCCCCATCCGTATTGGTCAGGGTGTCGAGTTCGACTACTCCACTGTCCACGCCGTCATGACCATCAAGAATGCCGGTTACGAGGCCATCATCATCAATAACAACCCCGAAACCGTCTCCACCGACTACACTACCGCCGACAAGCTGTACTTCGAGCCTCTGACTCCCGAGGATGTTATGAACATCATCGAGTTTGAAAAGCCTGAGGGCGTCATCGCTTCTCTGGGCGGTCAGACTGCCATCAATCTGGCACAGCCCCTCCATGACCGGGGCGTGAAGATCATCGGCACCGACTGCGTTGCCATCGACCGAGCTGAGGACCGCAATGCCTTCGAAAACCTGCTGAACGAACTGAACATCCCCAGAGCCAAGGGCAAGGCTGTCACCAAGCTGGAAGACGGCATCGCCGCCGCTGCGGAGATCGGCTACCCCGTGCTGGTCCGTCCTTCCTTCGTCCTGGGCGGCCGCGCCATGCAGATCGTTGCCAACGAGAAGCAGCTGCGCCACTACCTGCGCACTGCGGTTGAAATCGACGAGGACAAGCCTGTTCTGGTTGACAAGTATATCCAGGGCCGCGAAGTGGAGATCGATGCCATCTGCGATGGCCGCGATGTCTTCGTTCCCGGCATCATGGAGCTGGTAGAACGGACCGGTGTCCACTCCGGTGACTCCATCTCCGTCTATCCTCCCTTCTCCATCTCCAACAAGGTCAAGGGTATCATCCTGCAGTACGCCAAAAAGCTGGGTCTGGGAATCGGCATTGTGGGCCTGTTCAACATCCAGTTCATCGTGGATGAGCATGACAATGTCTTCATCATTGAGGTCAACCCCCGTTCCTCCCGTACCGTTCCCTTCCTGTCCAAGGCTACCGGCTACTCTCTGGCGGATATTGCCACCGAGGTCATTTTGGGCAAATCCCTTAAGGAGCAGGGCTTCTTCGATATTTATCCCGATGAGAAGGACCGTTGGTACGTCAAGGCTCCTGTCTTCTCCTTCAACAAAATCCGCGGTCTGGACGCTTACCTGTCTCCCGAAATGAAGTCCACCGGCGAAGCCATCGGCTATGACCGGACCATGACCCGTGCCCTGTACAAGGCCCTGCAGGCCTCCGGCATGCACCTGCAGAACTACGGCACCGTTTTCTGCACCATTGCGGACAAGGATAAGGAGGAGGCACTGCCCCTGATCCGCCGGTTCTACCAGCTGGGCTTCAACATCGAGGCTACCGTTGGCACCGCCATGTTCCTGAAGCGCAACGGCATCCGTACCCATGCCCTGGCCAAGATCAGCGACGGCAGCGACGAAATTCCCAATTCCCTGCGTCAGGGCCACATTGCCTACTTCATCAACACCAAGGACCCCGGTGCCGGTGAGAACGATGGTGCAAAGCTGCGTCAGGTGGCAACTGAGTACAATGTCACCATGTTCACCTCTCTGGACACCGTCAAGGCTATGCTGGACGTTCTGGAAGAGACTACCCTGACCATCTCCACCATCGACGCTTAAAGGAATCTATGTCATTGCGAGCCAGTGATCACACTGGCGTGGCAATCCCCCGGACATTCCGGAAACCTTCGGGGATTGCCACGTCGGCCTTTGGCCTCCTCGCAATGACATACTTATAATGAAGGAGTAAATTATGAAACAAAGCATTTTCGAGATTCGCAGCAACACCGCGCTGACGGATTCTGTCTATAAAATGGTTTTGGAAGGGGATACCTCTGATATTACCAACTGCGGCCAGTTTGTGAACATTCAGCTGGATGGCATGTTCCTGCGCCGCCCCATTTCCGTCTGCGACTATGACGAAAAGACCCTGACCATCGTCTACAAGGTGGTTGGCAAGGGCACCGAGGCCATGAGCGCCATGGTGCAGGGTAAGAAGCTGGATATTCTCACCGGCCTGGGCAATGGCTATGATCTGACCCTGGCAGGGGATAAGCCCGTGCTGCTGGGCGGCGGCGTTGGCGTGCCTCCCATGTACAACCTTGCCAAGAAGCTGATTGCGCTGGGCAAGGAGGTCAAGGTGATCCTGGGCTTCAACACCAGCAGCGAAATCTTCTATGAAGCCGAATTCAAGGCCCTGGGCTGCGATGTAACCGTCACCACCGTGGACGGCAGCTACGGCGTGAAGGGCTTCGTTACCGATGCACTGCCTGAAAATTATACTTACTTTTACACCTGCGGCCCTGAGCCCATGCTGAAGGCGGTCTACCGGGCAACCAAGACCTTCGGCCAAATGAGCTTCGAGGAGCGGATGGGCTGCGGCTTCGGTGCCTGCATGGGCTGCTCCTGCAAGACCCTGACGGGCTACAAGCGCATCTGCAAAGAAGGCCCCGTCATGAAGAAGGAGGAAATCTTATGGGAAGCTTAAATGTAAACTTATGCGGCATTGAGCTGGAGAATCCTGTGATCCCTGCCTCCGGCACCTTCGGCTACGGCTATGAATTTGCAGAGCTCTATGATATTAACGAACTGGGCACCTTCTCCTTCAAGGGAACTACCAAGGACCCCCGCTTCGGCAATCCTACCCCCCGCATCGCAGAATGCACCAGCGGCATGATCAATGCCGTGGGCCTGCAGAATCCCGGCGTGGAGAAGGTCATCTCTGAGGAGCTGCCCAAGCTGCGTAAATGCTTCCACAAGCCCGTGATGGCCAATGTTTCCGGTTTCTCTGTGGAGGATTATGCTTACACCTGCGAAAAGCTGGACAAGGAAGATCAGGTGGGCTGGCTGGAAGTCAACGTTTCCTGCCCCAATGTCCATGGCGGCGGCATGAGCTTCGGTACCCAGCCGGAAGCCGCTGCGGAAGTGACCCGGGCGGTGAAGGCTGTCACCACCAAGCCTGTCATCATCAAGCTTTCTCCCAATGTCACCGACATTGTTTCCATTGCCAAGGCCTGCGAGGATGCAGGCGCTGACGGCATCAGCCTCATCAACACCATGCTGGGTATGCGCATCAATCTGCGGACTCGCAAGCCCATCATTGCCAACAAGATGGGCGGCTTCTCCGGTCCCGCCATCTTCCCGGTGGCTGTCCGGATGGTCTACCAGGTGGCAAATGCCGTTTCCATCCCCGTGGTGGGCATGGGCGGTGTCAGCTCTGCTGAGGATGTCATCGAAATGATGCTGGCAGGTGCTACCGCCGTTGAGGTGGGCGCTGCCAATCTGGTGAACCCCTACATCTGCCGTGATATTGTTCGGGATCTGCCTGAAGTCATGGCCAAATACCGTATCAACAATTTATGTGAAATTATAGGAGGCGCAAAATAATGGGTAAGGACGTAATCGTAGCATGTGACTTCGCTTCTGCGGAAGCCACCTTCGCATTCCTGGATAAGTTTGCAAATTGCACTCGCAAGCCTTTCCTGAAGATCGGCATGGAGCTGTACTATGCAGAAGGCCCCAGCATCGTCAAGGAAATCAAGGCCCGCGGCCACAAGATCTTCCTGGATCTGAAGCTGCATGACATCCCCAACACCGTCAAGAAGGCTATGGCAGTTCTGAGCAACCTGGATGTGGACATCACCAACCTCCACGCTGCCGGTACCACCGCCATGATGAAGGGCGCTCTGGAAGGTCTGACCCGTCCTGATGGCACCCGTCCTCTGCTGATCGCTGTTACCCAGCTGACCTCCACCGATCAGGAAGCTATGGAGCGTGACCTGCTGATCAACCATCCCATCGACGAGGTGGTTATGCACTACGCTGAGACCACCAAGAACGCCGGTCTGGACGGTATTGTCTGCTCCCCCCTGGAGGCCGGTAAGGTCCATGGCCGCTGCGGTGAGAGCTTCCTGACCATCACTCCCGGTGTCCGTTTCGCTGACGGCGACATTGGCGACCAGAAGCGCGTTATGACCCCCGCTGCTGCCAAGGAGATCGGCTCCGACTACATCGTGGTTGGCCGTCCCATCACCGCTGCTGCTGATCCCGTAGCTGCCTACGAGCGCTGCGTGGCCGAATTCTGCGATTAAGCCGAATAAAAAACATGTCATTGCGAGGAGGCCGAAGGCCGACGTGGCAATCCCCTGAAGCTATCAGAAAGCCATAGGAGATTGCCACACCAGTGTGCGCACTGGTTCGCAATGACACATAACTAGATACAAAGGAGACAGAAACATGGAAGCTTACAAGAGAGAGTTTATTGAGTTCCTGCAGGGTGCCGGTGTTCTGAAGTTTGGCGATTTCACTGCCAAGTCCGGCCGCAAGATTCCTTATTTTGTCAACGCCGGCATGATCAAGACCGGCGACCAGATCACCAAGATGGGTGAGTTCTATGCCAAGGCTTACTTCGACAAGCTGGGCAAGAAGCAGGCAGTCCTGTACGGCCCCGCTTACAAGGGCATCTCCCTGTCCATTTCCGCAGCCGTGGCCCTCAGCAAGAACGGCCTGAACGTTCCCTTCTTCTTTAACCGTAAGGAAGTCAAGGACCATGGCGAAGGCGGCACCTTCGTGGGCTATGTTCCCCAGGCTGGTGAGGAAATCGTCATCATCGAGGACGTTATCACCGCCGGTACCGCCATCCGTGAGTCCATGGAGATCCTGAGCCACCTGCAGGATACCAAGGTCATCGCCACCTTCATCATGGTTGACCGCAAGGAAAAGGGCCAGACTGAGAAGGGCGCTATGCAGGAGATCGAGGAGCAGTTCGGTTTCCCCGTCTACTCCGTTGTGGATGTCTATGACATCATCGAGTATCTGGAAGAAGACCCCGCCAACGAGGAAAATGTCACCCGGATTAAGAACTATCTGGCTGTGAACGGAGCAAAATAATGAAAAATCTGATGAATATTACCGATCTGTCCGTGGTCGAGATCGACGAGCTGATCGCAGTCGCAGAAGACATTATTGCCAATCCCGTAAAATATCAGGATGCCTGCCGCCATAAGCTCCTGGCAACCCTGTTCTTTGAGCCTTCCACCCGTACCCGCCTCAGCTTTGAGTCTGCCATGCACCGCCTGGGCGGAAGCGTGGTGGGCTTCAGCGAAGCCGGTTCCTCCTCCTCCGCCAAGGGCGAGAGCCTGTCTGACACTGTTCAGACCGTGGGCTGCTATGCCGACATCATTGCCATGCGCCATCCCAAGGAGGGCGCTCCTGTGGTGGCCGCCCGCCGGGCAGGAGTGCCCATCATCAACGCCGGTGACGGTGCCCACAACCACCCCACCCAGACCCTGACTGACCTGCTGACCATCTGGCGCTGCAAGAAGCGCTTCAACAATCTGACCATCGGCCTCTGCGGTGACCTGAAATTCGGCCGCACCGTCCACTCTCTGGTGGGTGCTATGGCCCGCTACAGCGGCATCAAGTTCGTTTTCATTGCCCCCGAGGAGCTGCGCTTCCCCCGGTACATCATCGAGGACGAACTGGAGAGCCGGGGTATCGAGTATAAGGAAGTTGCCACCATGGAAGAGGTCATGCCGGAACTGGATGTGCTGTACATGACCCGTGTCCAGCGGGAGCGTTTCTTCAACGAGGCTGACTACATCCGCCTGAAGGATACCTACATCCTGACCCCCGACAAGCTGGAGCCTGCCAAGAAGGATATGATCGTCATGCACCCTCTGCCCCGTGTCAATGAGATTTCTGTTGCTGTGGACGACGATCCCCGGGCAATGTACTTCCCCCAGGCCAAGAACGGCATGTTCATCCGCATGGCCCTGATCCTGAAGATGCTGGAGGTAACTGTATGAACATCGGACATATCGAAAACGGCATCGTCCTGGACCACATCACCGCCGGAAACGGCATGAACATCTACAATGTGCTGAATCTGGGCAAGCTGGACTGCACCGTGGCCCTGATCAAGAATGCCGACAGCCCCAAGATGGGCAAGAAGGATATCATCAAGATCAGCACCCATATGGACATCGACCTGGATATTCTGGGCTATCTGGATCCCGGCATCACCGTCAATATGATCCACGACAGCGTTATTACCGAGCGCCGCCATGTGGCACTGCCCAAGCGTGTAGTGGGTGTCATCAAGTGCAAGAACCCCCGCTGCATCACCTCCGTGGAGCGTGAAATCGTCCATGAGTTCAAGCTGACCGACCCCGCCAAGAAGGTCTACCGCTGCATTTACTGCGAACAGAAAGCCTGATTTCATAAAAAAGAACGCCAACGGATAGTTGGCGTTCTTTTTTTGTGAAAATGCAAAGTGAATGTTGGGGTTTGGAACTATTCGATAAATTTGAATTTGACAGTATTACAACTGCTTTATCTCATTGGCAATCATAGCTACGGTTTTTGCGTTGGTATCAATCTTAATGGTATTGAGTGCTTGATACATCGGTATTCTTGCTATGCTTCTCTCAATTACATCTTCAGAACGAATACCTCTTTCTACATCCATTGCCAATCTTTCACACAGAGTCTTTTCATCCGCTACAAGCGAGACGCATTTCACCTCACAGTTCTGTGTATCCAGTTTCTCAAGTATGGAATCGATAATACTCTGCTCGTGCATCACCCAACAAAAAATGATATTCTCGTATGCAGAACATTTCAGAAAATTATTGAGTAAGTAACAAATATTATTCGTCACCATTGCTTTTGTTTCATCGGTTACTTGGAACGGACTTGCGTCCCAACACCAATCTCCGTCAAGAAATACGCTATTCGGTAAATTCTGTTTGAGCAGTTGGCACACAGTTGTTTTTCCAACTCCCATAGTACCACCAATCATATATAAAGTTTTCATCATTCACACCTACAAATTCAAGTTTTGCGAACTATTACGATAGTTCAAACATTTCATTCTCTCTTAAGGGTAACACAGAGAACCCTAAAAGTCAAAGCCAAACAAAAAATGCAGAATGCTGAAAGAAACTCAACATTCTGCATTTTACATTTTATTAACCCTGGTATCTGGGTTCGCAGGTCAGGTTGACACCCAGGCGCTTGAAGGTCCGCTCGTCTACCTGGGACAGGATGACGGAGGAGTGGACATCGCAGCCCCGGAGCTTGCTCAGCTGCTGCATGGCATATTCAGCCATGGGATTGGAGGCGGCGGAGATGGACAGGGCGATGAGGGTCTCGTCGGTATGGAGCCGGGGATTCCGGTTGCCCAGATGGGCCACCTTCAGATGCTGGATGGGGTCCAGCGCAATGGGGGAGATGAGGTGCAGATTGCTGGGCATACCGCCGATGGCCTTCAGAGCATTTAAGAGCAGGGCAGAGGAAGCGCCCAGCAGGTCGGAGGTTTTGCCGGTGACGATGGTGCCGTCGGGCAGCTCCATGGCAGCGGCGGCATCGCCGGTTTCTTCTGCCTTTTCCAGTGCGGGGGCAACGACCTTGCGCTCAGCGGGGGTTATGCCGGCCTTTTTCATCAGCAGCTCCAGCTTCCGGATGGCCTCGTCCACCTGCTTGCCCTTCTTCTGATCGCACAGGGCTTCGTAATACCGGCGGATGATCTCCTGCCGGGAAGCCTGGCGGGCGGCTTCATCGTTGATGATGCAGTTGCCAACCATGTTGACACCCATATCCGTAGGGGACTTGTAGGGGCACTCGCCCAGAATTTTCTCAAAAATGGCCACCAGAACGGGGTAAGCTTCCACGTCCCGGTTATAGTTGACGGTGGTGACCCCGTAGGCATCCAGATGGAAGGGGTCGATCATGTTCACATCATTCAGGTCCGCGGTAGCCGCCTCGTAGGCCAGGTTCACGGGATGGTTGATGGACAGATTCCAGATGGGGAAGGTTTCAAACTTGGCATAGCCGGCAGTGTTGCCCCGCTTATGCTCATGATACAGCTGGCTTAAGCAGGTGGCCAGCTTGCCGCTGCCGGGACCGGGAGCGGTGACCACCACCAGAGAACGGCTGGTTTCGATGTAATCATTCTTGCCGAAGCCCTCGTCGCTGACAATGTGGGCGGTGTTGTTGGGATAGCCGGCAATGTCAAAATGGTGGTAGACCTTGATGCCCAGACCCTCCAGACGGGACTGGAATGCCTTGGCCAGATTCTGACCGTGGTACCGGGTCAGCACCACGCTGGAAACATACAGGCCAAAGCCCCGGAAAATATCAATGAGCCGGATCACATCCCGGTCATAGGTGATGCCAAGATCGCCCCGGACCTTGTTCTTCTCAATATCATCGGCGTTGATGGCGATGACCATTTCCACCTGATCCTTCAGCTGCAGCAGCATCCGCAGCTTACTGTCGGGCTGGAAACCGGGCAGAACGCGGGAAGCGTGGTTGTCATCGTACAGCTTGCCGCCAAACTCCAGATACAGCTTGCCGCCGAATTTGGCAATGCGATCCCGGATATGGGCAGACTGAGTCTGCAAATACTTGTCATTATCAAAGGCTACGTTTGTCATATTGCTCGCCTCTTTCTAAAAATCATTACCCCTTATTTTACCGCATTTTCGAAGAAATAGCAAGTGGAATCCACTGTATTTTTCAAAGGCGAAAGAAGATGCCGGGATATATTCCATCAAAATCCGACACAGCACTTGTATCCATGAATCCGTGATGCTATAATGAGCCTATCAATATCCGTTCCTATTTGCGATGGCGGGATTTTTCATTGCATCAGATCGGATATTGCGTCAGAGAGGAGTGCTGTAACATGTTAGGAATGCTTATTCTTGTGCTGATCACCGTTTTTGCTGCCATCATTGCGGTGCGGACACTGACCTTCCATCCCAAGGCCCAGCCGGAGATTTCTCAGGAGGAATACCAGTTTGACAAGAATGTAGCTGTGGATGCCCTGGCGCAGCTGGTTCGCTGCAAAACGGTATCCTACAACGATCCTGCTTTGGAAGATGATGCCGAGTTTGACAAGCTGATTGCCATGCTGCCCGGCCTGTATCCCCGGGTCTTTGATGTCTGCTCCGTGAATCAGCTGCCGGACCGGGCGCTGCTGCTTCGGTGGCCCGGAAAGTACCACGGAGACCCCGCTGTGCTGATGGCTCACTACGATGTGGTGCCTGTTAATGAAGAAAACTGGGAGAAGCCTCCCTTCGCCGGGATCATCGAGGATGGCATTCTCTGGGGCCGTGGTACGCTGGATACCAAAGTTACCTTCAACGGCATTTTCTCCGCAGCCAATTACCTGATCGGTAAGGGCTTCCAACCGGAAAATGACATTTATTTTGCCTTCTCCGGCGGTGAGGAAGTCAACGGAAAGGGTGCTCCCAACATTGTCCGGTATTTTGAGGAGCATAATATTCAGCCTGCTATGGTAGTGGACGAAGGCGGCGCAGTTGTGGAAAATGTGTTCCCTGGCGTAAAGCAGCCCTGCGGTCTTATCGGCATTGCGGAAAAGGGCATGATGAATGCGCAGTACCGCACCGTTTCTGCCGGTGGTCATGCCTCCGCCCCCAAGCCCCATACCCCAGTGGGTGTTCTGGCAGCGGCCTGCAAGAAAGTAGAAGACCATCCCTTCAAGGCCCACATCGAAGGCCCTGCAGCCCAGATGTTTGACACCCTGGGCCGGTATTCCACACCGCTGTATCGAATGATCTTTGCGAACATGTGGTGCTTCAGCTGGGTCATTGATTTGCTGGGCCGTATGAGCGGCGGCGAAATGAATGCGCTGGTACGCACCACCGTGGCCTTTACCCAGATGGAAGGCAGTTCTGCCCGGAATGTGATCCCGCCGGAAGCCAAAATGGTTTCCAATATGCGCCTGAACCCCCATGACAGCGTGGCATCGGCTCTGGATTACTTGAAGAAAACAGTGAACAACGAGGCTGTTGAGATCACGGTGCTGGAATCCTTCGAACCCAGCCCCATCTCTGAAACCGGCTGCGAGGCTTGGGACAAGGTGGCCTCCGCGGTGGCATCCACCTGGAAGGGCTGCATCGTTTCCCCCTATCTGATGGTTCAGTGTTCCGACTCCCGGCATTACGGCAGGATCTCCAACCATGTCTACCGGTTCTCAGCCATGGATATGACTGCTGAAGAGCGGGCTGCCATCCACGGCAACAACGAACGAATCCGCACAGAAAGCGTTGCAAAGGCGGTAGAATTCTATATCCGTCTGATGAAGCAGTGTTAACCCAATAAAGCAGGGGAGAGCCGGGAGGCTCTCCCCATTTCTGAAGTTTCATACTGTTTTCAAATTGAACTATTTAAGTTCAATTTGAAAGACACCGCCTATCGGCGCTGTCGATTTTATGATTTTCGGATTAGAAAATCATAAAATCCCGTCTCATTATGATCTTCATATTAAAAACTTTAACCCTTCGGCTTAAAGTTTTTAATTGAATATCAGTATCACACCAACATGACGCAGGTAAAGAAGTCGTTTTCAAAAAGAAAATCCCGGCAGCGGTTACGCTGCCGGGTATTTTCATTAGGATGTGGTTCGTTCCTATCAGAGGGTTGCTTAGGCTGCCTTACGCTTCTTCAGGAAGAAGGCCAGGGCCAGAGCGGAGGCGGACAGGGTCATGACGGTAACAGCAATCATGATGTTGTCGCCGGTGGTGGGGTTGGAGGGATCAGCGGTGTTAACGTTGTTGTTGTAGTTGTTATTGGGAACATTGCCGGAGCTGGTGCCTTTACCGTTGTTGATCAGCATGATGTGCAGTTCCTGATAGTCAGCGTTGCTGCCAACGTTGTAGAATACGTTGTTAGCGTAGTTGGAAGCAGTGCCAGCACTGTAGTTCTTCCACTCGCTCTTGCTGAACCAGCCGTAGTAGGTATCGACATTGTCGTCGAAGTCACCGTAGTTGGGGAAGATGCTGTACATATTCACGGTGTTCATGTTGAAAGCACCGGCAGCGGGAGCTTCGTAGTAGGGAACGATCTTGGTAGCGGTCTGGGTGTTGCCGTTGGTGTGGATGTACAGATAGACAACAACGGACTCAGCCCAGCGGGCGTAGAAGGTAGTGCCATGGATGGCGGGGTAGTAGTCGGGGTGAGTAGCGGTGTTGCTCAGGTTGTCCTTGGTGGAGATCACAGTGGCCTGATCCTGACCAACCCAGTCAACGAAGGTGTAGCCGTTACGGGCACCGGCATTGGGCATCTTGCCAATAGGCTCGCCGATTTCGACGGTCATGGTGGTGACGGAGTTGCTGGTGTAGTCGTTGGGGTTGTTGGCCATCAGAGTAACAGTGCCCTGGTATCTGGGACGGATGACCATATCACCGGTGATCTGGGTGGAGCCGGGGGTGAAAGCCTTGTCGGTCTCGCCGATTTCCCAGCCAACGATCTTGAAGCCGTTCAGGCCGAAGTAAGCATTGATCTCGTCCTGAGTGGGGAATGCATTTGCGCTGGAAATGGTGCTCAGAGCGGTAACAGTGCCGCCGCAGATGGAAGAGTCAACGTTGACCCAGCCATTGCCGTCATAGCGCTGGAAGGTGACGTTGTACTTGGTCAGAACCCACTTGGCAACCAGATGGGAATCGTCCACAACGATAGAGCTGTCAGTGACGATCTTGCCGTCATAGTATCTGCTCCAGCCAGCGAAGTCATAGTGCTGACGGGTAGGAGTGGGGAGGGACTCAACAGCACCGTAGGTGTCATTCAGGATGATGGTGTGCTTGCGGTCAGCCAGAACGCCGCCGGCGGGCTCAAGACCCACAGTGTAGCTCTGGTTGGTGACGACAGCGTAGATGTACAGGGTATCACCGGCAGCGACGATAGAGTCGGTGATGTTGGTGGTGCCGGGGTTGAACTTGGCACCGTTAACTTCCCAGTGAGAGAAGACCTTGTTGATGGAGTTGCCAGCGTACTGAGCGAAGACCTCCAGAACCTTGTTGGCATCGGGAATGCTGGTGGTCTTGTAACCGATCTTCTGGTTGTACAGAGTCAGAATGTTAGCCTGAGGATAGTCCTTCAGGGTGAAGACAACATTGACATAGTCGCCAACAGCAGTCACAATGGGCTCGGTGACAGGTACTGCGGGAAGTGTAGCGGGAGCAGTCTCCGTAGCTTCGGTAGCTGCAGTGGTTTCCACTGCCTCGGTGGCAGCGGTGGTTTCGGCAACGGCTGCGACTGCCTCAGTCTCAGCGACAGCTGCGGTAGTTTCAGTCAGAGCAGCGGTAGTTTCCACTTCGCTGGCAAAAGCCTGGAAGGGAACGGCGGAAACCAGCATCATGGCCACCAGAGTCAGGCTCAGCAGCTTCTTACATACTGTTTTCATGTTTCAAACCTCCTAATGATTTGTCTTTATTAGAAATAGTTTACCGGTCAGTAAGCACCGGGTCCGAGAGAACCTCAAACCAGCCTTACCCGGCATCTCTTTTCATACACGCATTATAACCCATGATTCCTGTTTCGTCAATAGGAAAATTACAAAAAATTACAAAAACATTTACACAATTTAACAAAGGTAACATATTAAGAAAATCTTAAGGCCAAAAGAAGGGGAAACACGGAAAAAATATAAAAACGCGCCAGGAAAAACTGTAACAGTTTGATACCAAAGGCGAAAGATGTTGACAACACAACGAGTTTGTGTTATTCTGTAGGATGTTGAGCTGTCAACGAATGGAGGAAACCCTATGAGAAACAGATATGGACGGTTTTCCAATGCAATCGCCTGTATTTACCACGATATTCAGAAGATCGAGCGGGCAGAGATGGCCCGTTATGGTCTGAAAGGTCCCCACGCCCAGTGCCTGCTGGAAATCGGAGATTTTCCCGATGGCGTGACAGCTGCCCGGCTGTGTGAGAACTGCGAAAAGGATAAGGCTGCCATTTCCCGCATTCTGGCGGAACTGGAGCAGGCCGGCATGATTCTGCGGGAGAAACGGAACGGGACGGTATATCGCGCCAAACTGTATTTAACGGAACGTGGAAAAGCGGCTGCTCAGGCTGTGGCAGAAAAAGCGCAGCTTGCCGTGGAACTGGCAGGCACCGGACTGAAGGAGTCCGATCGGGAGACCTTTTATGCCGTGCTGGGAAGAATTGCCGGCAATCTTCAGGGGATCTGCAAGGAAGGCCTGAGAAAACGGGAAGGATAACCCTAAAACATTTACTACTATTTATATATTTTAAGGAGAAAGTTATGAGCGTGAAAATCATCGTGGATTCCACCGCGGATCTTCCTTTACATCTGAAGGAACGGGTGGCTGCTGTCCCTCTGAGCGTACGTTTTGGCGACGAAGAGTTTCAGGACGGTGTTACCATTTCTGCGGAAACCTTTTATGAGAAACTGACCGGCAGCGAGGTTCTGCCCACTACCAGCCAGCCTACCCCTGCGGCCTTTGAGGATGCCTATCGGGAAGCTGTGGAGGCAGGCCATGAGGTGGTGTGCATCACCATTTCTTCCCGGCTGTCCGGTACCTATCAGAGCGCCACTATTGCAGCAGATGAATTTTCCGGTAAGGTGTTTGTGGCTGACAGCCGCACAGCGGCCCTCGGTTCCGGCGTGCTGACAGAATATGCTCTGGAACTTGCGGATGCGGGTATGGGTGCAGAGGAGATCCTGCAGAAGCTGATCGAAAAGCGGAAGCAGGTCCGCCTGTATGCCATCGTGGATACCCTGGAATATCTGAAAAAAGGCGGCCGCCTCAGCTCCGCTGTGGCGGTAGTAGGTGGTATGCTGAACATTAAGCCTGTGATCTGCGTGGACGAAAACGGTGAGATCAAGTTGGCAGGTACGGCCCGGGGCATGAAGAAGGCCTATGCGATGCTGGATCAGCTATGCGCTGAAAACGGCGGTGTGGATACCGCTAAGCCGGTCCTGATGGGCTATACCGGTACAAGCAGCGAGAATCTTTCCAGATATCTGGCAGAAAGCGGACAGGAATGGTCTGCGGACGTGAAAAGTACCATCGTTGGTGCGGCCATCGGTGTCCACGCCGGTCCCGGTGCTGTGGCTGCAGCATTTTTCAGCAAGGAATAATTTGTCATAATGTTCCGTTTGTAAACAAGAATACCCCTCTCCGCGAGAGAAATTGCGGAGAGGGGCGTTTTTTATTCTGTCCAGAGAAAATTCATAAAGGCAGGAACCAGCTTTTCCCAGTCGGCTTCGCAGTGACCGCCGCCGATCTGGCAGTGGAGCTTATTGGTGGTGCCGCGGGTCTGGAGGTAATCGGCAACTTTTTTGTTCCAGCCATAGGTTTTGCTGGTACGGTCATCCTTATCGGGATTATGGAGCCCGTAAGCCTCCCGGGTACCCCAGGAAAGATAGACCCGGGTGTCGGGACTGATGGGGACTTTCCGCAGATCAGCCATCAGGGGCCGCATACAGAAGCCCATGGCGGTGGATACACAGCCGCCTTTGGAGAACCAGCGGTTATAGTGGGTCACGGCATACAGGGCCATCAGGCCGCCCATGGAAGAACCGGCAATGCCGGTGCACTCCCGGAAGGGAATGGTGCGGTATTCCAGATCGATGAGGGGCTTGACCTCGCTCAGAATCCACTGCATGGTGGCGTCGCCCAAAGGTTCAAAACGGCCAAAGTGGCTGGTTTTGTTGGCAGGATAGGGAAGATACTCGCTGAGCCGTTCCTCGCCGTCATGTCCGCATTCAATGCCCACCACGATGATCTTCTTTTCCCATCCGTTCAGAAAATCCTTCAATCCCCAGGATTTTCCGTAGGTGGCATCTTCGTTATTGTAAAGATTGTGGCCGTCGAAGAAATACATGACGGGATACCGCTCCTGGGATTCGAAGTAATCGTCAGGCAGATAGATGTGCAGAGGCCGGTTGGTGCCTTTGGGGCTGTAGATAAAATCCCGCTTGATGATCATAGGCTAGCTCCTCGTTTCTGTTATTGGTTAATTATAACAGGGAAAGATGAGAAAAGCAATAGGCAATTTGGCGAATATGACGATGTAAAATGGAAATGTCCCCGGAAAGGAATCCTTCCGGGGGGCATACAGCGGTTTATTGGACGTTCAGTTCTGCCTGTGCGGCGGCGATCTTTTTCTTCACGCCCCGCAGAATGGGGACGGCCAGGAACAAGGTCAGAATATCGGCCAGAGCCTGCACGATGGCGATGCCCACAGCACCGAAGGCCCATGCCAGGGGATACAGAATGGGCAGAAAGCAGGTACCCTGACGGGAGGTGGAGAGGATCAGGGCGCCCTTGGCATTGCCGAGACCTGCGCAAAGCATGTTGACGATGGCGACCCAGCCGTGAATAGGAAGGGCGATGCACTGGGAAACCATGCAGATGACACCGATGCGGCGCATCTCTTCATCCATTCCTGCAAAGAGGACTACGAAGGTGTCGGCAAAGAGACCGACCAGCAATGCCATGATGGTGGAACCGATGAGGGCTACCTTGAAACAGAACTTGTAGCTTTCCTCCACCCGGTCAAAGCGCTTGGCACCCCAGTTGAAGCCTGCCACAGGCTGGAAACCGGTGCCGAAGCCCAGAATGATGCTGAAGGGGAACATCATGACCTTGTTGCAGACACCAACAGCGGCCAGTACAGAGTCGGAGATGTTACCGGCAATGGAGTTCAGCGCGATGGCGGAAACGACAGCCAGACCGCTGCGGAACATGGAGGAGGAACCCACAGAGACGATTTTGGAGACGATGTCCCAGCTGGGACGGAAATTCCGGATGGACAGGTGCAGCAGACTGTGTCTTGTCAGGTAGGGGAAGATCAGAATGGCGAAGCTGATCCACTTGGAGATGGCGGTAGCCAGAGAAGCACCGGCAACGCCCATATTCAGACCCCAGGGCATAATGAAAATAGGGTCAAGGATGACATTCAGGATACCGCCGGCACCCATGCCGATCATGGACAATGTGGCGCTGCCCTCGCTTCGCAGGCACTGGTTCATGACGAAGTTGGCTGCCATGAAGGGGGCTGCGTAAAGAACATAGGTGGCATAGTCGATGGAATACTGCTCGCAGGTGGGGGTGGCACCCAGCATACGGACCATGGGGGTCATAAACAGACTGCCGAAGATCATCAGCGCAGCGCCGATACCCATAGCGGTAAAGAAAGCGGTGGAAAGGACCCGGCTGGCTTTCTGTTCGTCTCCCTGGCCAAGAAGACGGGCGATATAGCTGTTGGCACCCACGGCCAGCATGGAGCCGCACATCATAATGAGCTGGTCCAGAGAGGCATTGACGCTGACAGCCGCAGTGGCGTTGGTACCCAGGGAACTGACAAAATAAGTATCCGCCAGAGAGTAAATGGAGTTGATCAGGAAGGCCACGATGGTGGGAATGGCCATTTTGGGAATGATGCGGGAGATAGGTTCATTCAGCAGCATATTGCGGCGCTGATCCTGGGATTGTGCGTGTTTGCTCATTACATTGTCGCCCTTTCATTGTATTTTGTTATATTATACCATAGGGCTACCGCAAAAGGCAACATAAAAATGTAGCGTGCGACATATTTTTTGAGTGGAACAAAACCAGTGAAATGACCAAATGAAGCGGGTACGATTTGTACAAAATTTCACTGTGAAAAAGTTTGAAAAAAGGATGGAAAGAGCTTGCAAGCAAGGTTTTCCTATGGTATACTGAAAGAAAAATGTAAAAGTCTGGCAGTAATTTATATATTTCGACTTTTTAAGGCATAAATTCTGCTGGTGAAAATGAACAGGAGGAAAACTATGCATCAGATCGCCATTCCGGAATCCGATCCGATCCTTGCCGAAGTTCTGGCAGCCTACGATTTCCCCGCAACCCTGCTGGGGGCTGTCCGCTACGGTCAGGGTCATATCAACGACACCTTCTGCGTCCTGTGTCAGCCGCAGGAGGGTGACTGTGTTCGTTTTATTCTGCAGGGCCTCAGCTCCGCAGCCTTTCCCCATCCTGAAGAGCTGATGGAGAACTTCATTGGCATTACCTCCTACTTACGGGAAAAGGTCATTGCCAATGGCGGCGATCCCCTGCGGGAAACCCTGAGCCTTGTAAAGACCAGAGACGGCAAGGACTTCTTTACCGATTCCAACGGTAAGGTCTGGCGTCTGACCCCCTTCATTGAAAATACGGACTGCTTCCAGTCTGCTACACCCGAACTGTTCGAGGCTTCTGCCCGGGCTTTCGGTCGGTTCCAGTACATGCTGCAGGGTTTTCCTGCCGAGACGCTTCACGAGACCATTGTGAAGTTCCACGACACCGAGAACCGCTTCGAGAAGTTTGTTGCAGCTCTGGAGGCGGACAAGCATGACCGTGCCAAGGACATCCAGCCGGAGATCCAGTTCGTTCTGGACCGGAAGGCAGACTGCTCCGTTGCCCTGCAGGCCCTTCGTGACGGCAAGCTGCCCCTGCGTGTCACCCATAACGATACCAAGCTGAACAACATCCTCATCGACCGGGAGACCGGCGAGGGCATCTGCGTCATCGATCTGGATACCACCATGCCCGGCCTGAGCATGAATGACTTTGGTGACTCCATCCGTTTCGGCGCCAACCACTCCAAGGAAGACGAGAAGGATCTGAGCAAGGTCAATTTCGACATTGAACTGTATGAAGTCTTCACCCGGGGCTTCCTGGAAGGTGCCAACGGCAGCTTCACCGCAGCGGAACTGGAATACCTGCCCTGGGGCGCCCGGCTGATGACCCTGGAATGCGGCATCCGTTTCCTGACAGACTACCTGGACGGCGACCACTACTTCCGCATCCACTATCCCGAGCAGAATCTGGACCGCTGCCGCACTCAGTTCAAGCTGGTGTCCGATATGGAAGCACAGTTTGAAGCCATGGGCGCTGTGGTCAGAAAGTACGCAAAGTAAGAAACGCCTGTGTAGGGCGGGGTCATGACCCCGCCGGCGCACCAATTGATTCAACTGGGTGCGTTTGACGCATAGGTGTAGATATTACATCTATTTCAGCAAATTTGAAATCAAACCTGATCGGCGGGGTCATGACCCCGCCCTACAGTAAATTTGAATGAAAAGGAGAAAATATTGTATGAACATTCTGGTTACCGGCGGTGCCGGCTACATCGGTTCCCACACCTGTGTAGAGCTGCTGGAGAGCGGCTACGGCGTTGTGGTCATCGACAATCTGTGCAATTCCAATCCCAAGAGCCTGGACCGTGTGGAAATGCTCACCGGCAAGAAGGTGAAGTTCTATGAGGGTGATGTCCGGGATGAGGCACTGCTGCGCAAGATTTTTGCTGAGAACGAGATCTCCGCTGTCATCCACTTCGCTGGCCTGAAGGCTGTGGGCGAGTCCGTTGCCCAGCCCTGGCGTTACTATGACAACAACCTGAACTCCACCCTGGTTCTGACCAAGGTCATGGAAGAGGTGGGCTGTAAGAAGATCATCTTCTCCTCCTCCGCCACCGTTTACTCCGGCGACAACGAGATGCCCCTGCGGGAAAACTCCAAGACCGGCAACTGCACCAACCCCTATGGCTGGACCAAGTACATGACCGAGCAGATCCTGTCCGGCATGGCTCATGCCGATAAGGAGTGGTCCATCGTTCTGCTGCGTTACTTCAACCCCATCGGTGCCCACATCTCCGGTCAGATCGGTGAGGACCCCAGAGGTATCCCCAACAATCTGATGCCCTACATCACCCAGGTTGCCATCGGCCGCCGGGAATTCCTCAGCGTTTACGGCAACGACTACGACACCCACGACGGCACCGGTGTTCGTGACTATATCCACGTCGTTGACCTGGCTAAGGGCCATGTGGCAGCTGTCAAGTACTCCGTGGAGAACCTGGGCTGCGAAGTCTTCAATCTGGGCACCGGTACCGGTTACTCCGTGCTGGACATGGTGAAGGCATTCAATGATGCCAACGGTCTGGACCTGCCTTATAAGATCGTGGACCGCCGCCCCGGTGACCTGGCTGTCTGCTACGCAGATCCCGCCAAGTCCGCTGAAAAGCTGGGCTGGAAGGCCGAGAAGAATCTGGTGGATATGTGCCGCGATTCCTGGCGCTGGCAGTCCCAGAACCCCATGGGCTTTGGCGAATAATTCCATACATGATGAAAGCACCTGCGAACGATTCGCAGGTGCTTTTTGTTGCGCAAAGGCCACTGTAGGGCGGGGTCACTGACCCCGCCGACCCGGTTTCAATGATTGAGGAGAAGTAAAAAACCGCACCCGCCCAATGACCAATGTCATTAAGTTAACAGGATTGTAGGGTGCGGATATATCCGCACCGGGCAGTTTCGACAATTGGGCGTTTGGTTTTTTACGCTCAGTTTTCGGGGGTTCCCGGTTGAGATATATCTCAACCCTACATTGGATTTCGTAACTTAATGACATTGGCCAAATGGCGAGTGCGGTTTACTACATTGTAAGCGGCGCAGCCGCAAGGCTTCTGCGTCGGTGTGTTAACCGATATCTTTATAATAAGTAGAAAACGCTTCGGTTTCTTTGCTGATCAGCTCGTCGGTTTTCTTATCGTATTTGTTCTTCCAGCTGCGGGCGTACCAGGCTACGTCATCCTCGCCCTGGCCGGCGGTCATTTTGATGTAGTAGTCCTTTTCGTCGGTGCCCAGGATCTTCATTTTCACATAGCCGTCGGAAACTTCCGCCTGCAATTTAATGGGGAAGTTCCAGTTGTTTTTAAATTTGAAATCCGTGGTGAGCCAGTTGACGGAGGCATCCAGTCCCAGGGGGACATAGCCCACCTTGGCGCCGTGGCAGGCACGGAAGACCACTTCCAGATCCGCCAGCAGGACGCAGTTATACAACGTGGTGGAGCCCTGGCACACACCGCCGCCCACCTGATCCACCAGACGGTTGCCGGAATAGGCGGGAGCAGGCATATAGCCCCGCTCCGCGGTGCGCTCACCTACCACGCCGTTGAAGGAAAATTCTTCTCCGGGCTGGACCACATGTCCGTCCAGTGCCGCGCAGAGCATTGCCAGATTGTTGTTGCGGTTGGCGTTATCGGTGTGTTTGGTCTGGTATTCACCCAGCACATCCTGATAGTAGGTGTCCTCGCCCATGACGGCGGGGGCGACAGCTTCCATGGACAGACGAATGGTTTCGCCGTAAGCGGCCTCCGACAGGGCCTTTTCCAGAGCCGCCTTGTCAAAGGTCAGGCCGTAGGCACCGTGGATGAAGCCGAAGGTCTCCCGGTTCAGGGAATCATTCACCGCTTCTACGGAAAATTCTCCAAAGAGGACATCGGCATCCACAGGGTCCGGCAGAGCCTCTGGCTGGACTTCGGGGGTTACGGTGAAGGCATTTTCCCGGATCAGGGAAATGGCATTGTTGTAGGCGGCGAGGATATTGCCATAGGTTTCGTTGATATCCAGGTGCAGCTCGGGGATGCCCACGGTGACCACAAGGGTCTGCAGGGGCGCATTTTCGTCAAACACATCGGTGCCAAGTGCGGGGGCGTCGCCTTCCAGAACCCAGGTTGGCTGGGTCAGGGTGGTGTCACAGCTTTGGGCATAGGCGGAAAGCTGCTGCCGAATCGCTTCCTCGTTGACAGTCAGATAGGGCAGCAGGGACAGGCTCCGGTCTGCGTCCTCAGAGGACAGATGGAGGGCATCCCGCACGGCTTTGGCTGTGTTTACGGATACTTCCTCCGGGGGCAGTACGAGCGTACCCTCCGGCAGCTCCACCGTCAGGGGCTGGGCGTACAGAGTCTGGTCCAATGTATCAGACAGGGCTTTCCGGGCCTTTGCGGCGGACAGGCCGGAAAGATCCACGCCGCCGACGGATACGCCGTCCGCCATGGGGCAGAAAAAGGCCCGCCAAATTAGAAAGCCAAGAATCAATATCAGGATGCAGCCGAGGACAAGCCCGATCTTCCGGGCGGCTGATTTCGTTGTGTTACCCATGTACATTCCTCCGGGGGATAATTTTTGTCATTATACCATGATTTTGGAGAAATGCAAATACTCTATAGGGTGGTTATTTCCCGAAGGTCAGAATGAAGCGGTACTCACCGTCCTCGTAGGGAATGCGGTAGAGGGCCCATTCCTCCTTGCCATCGTAGCGGGCAGATACATCAAATTTATAAGAATAAGGCTTGTTGGGAGATAGCGTATAGACAGCGGTTTCCGTAGATGTACCATGATGGTATTCTTCATACAATGTCAGTGTATCTGTTTCCAAACCTGCTACGACGATCGTTACGGTGGCATCCTGAATGATATCGATTTCTTTTAGGTAAGGTACCGGGTCTGGACTGCCCGGGGCATACCAAGTGGGCATATGGAAAGAGGTTTTTCCAAAGGTGGACACAGATACGGAGCAGGTATCCCGGCCATAATCGGTCAGCAGGCCCTTCCACAGCAACTGTTCCTCCCTGTAATAGGAAAGGATCACACTGTCATCGGCCTCTACTGTCAGCTTGTACATGGCATCCGGGTTTTCTTCCGGGATCAATTGCCAGATGCCTTTCTGGGTTTGGCCCTCCACGGGGTCTATATAGACAAATTTGCCGAGCTTGGTTCTTTCGCCATCCCGGTCTTCTACATAAGCGAGCCTACCGGAAAGATCAATTTTGGTGTATTCCGGGACAGGTTCACCCTGCGGGTAGAGAACCTCCTCAACCTGATAAATCTCAAAAAATGGATTGGCAGTGTTCAAATTGCCGCTGTCCTGCAAATAGGTGCCGATGGTCAGAAAGGGTATGCCGATGTACAGCGCGATGATGAGCCACAGACGGGTGCTTTTCCAGTCAATGGTCCAGACCCCGGCACCCCAGATCAGCAGAAGGGATACAAGGAAAAGAATTGACCCCCAAAGATCACTGGTAAGAACACCCGCCAACCGTAGAATGTTGCAGAGGATATGCAGGGAAAGGCCAAGGATGCCTCGGGTGACCTCCACCCAGTCGTGATGGAATACCCGCAGGTGCATGGCGATGGAGAGATAGCATAGGCACAGTCCGGGCACGAACAGCAAAAGTGCGGCTGTGGAAAATCCCTGCCCTGCCAGCAATTGTCCCCCAAGCTGCAGAATGATACTGATTTCCAGCATCCTCTGCCAGAAGGCTCTGCGTTTGGCAGCGAGATCTTCAAAGGCCTGAATGACGCTGTCATCATGGCGGAGCATTTCATCCATGGAGCGTCCGTAGAGGTTGCTGAGCTTTACGGCACTGCCAAGGTCGGGATAGCTGCGGTCGTTTTCCCAGTTGGAAATGGTCTGGCGGCTGACACCCAGCTGCTTTGCCAGTTCCTCCTGCTTCAGCCCGGCGTTCAGGCGGGCCTCCTTGAGTTTCTGCCCCAGTTTCATAATCATCGCTCCTTTTTTACATTGTCATTGCAAACAAGTCCGCAGACTGGTGTGGTGACCGAAGGGAATGCCTGTGGTGCAATCCCCTGCTATTTTTTGGAGAGAATCGGTTTGGATTCTGCGCGGACCTTTGAAGGGGATTCCCACGCCAGTGTTCGCACTGGCTCGGAATGACAAGTTTTTTCTTGCCACCATTATAAAAAGGGAGAAACCGGGGTGTCAAGGTCCCGGCCTCTCCCTGTGGTAGAATCGGTGTCAAAATGGGTTTACATAGCCTTTTTGCGGCGCATGAGGGCAAAATGGTTCTGTTCATCCCCGCTTCGGTGGACCGCGCAGCCCATCTGCACCTCGGCAGCCCCTTTGCGCAGGATCATGGCGGAGAGCATAAACAGGGGGAAGGAAATGTCTTCCCGGTAGCTGCCCTCGTTGAGAAGAAAATGCAGGCAGTATTCTTCACCCTCCTGCAAGGCCGGGATGCTGTCCAGAAATTCATGGACATGGTCCCAGCCACTGGTTTCCCAAAGGGTTTCATAATCTTCCGGGCGGAAGCCATCCGCTTCGGAAAGAGATTCTGTTCCCAGCAGGATGCTGTCCTCCAGATTGGCTTCGGTGAAATTCTGGATGGCTTCTGCCACCTGCGCGGCACCCTGAATCCGCTGGTCATTGACCATCAGAGTCACAGTTTCCTCCGTCATGTCCGGGGCCATCAGCCATTTATTCAGATAGGCTCTGACGTGCTCCACTACCCGGAACTTGTCCTCTGGATCCATGCCAAATTCCCGCAGCCCTTCAAAATCGCTGAGCTGCCGCAGTAAAAAGTCGGACAGTCCGTGAATCAGGTTTTCCATATTGTGTTTTTCCCGGAGATAGGTCTGTTGAATTTCTTTGATTCTTGCCAGCTTCTGCTCCTGGGCTTTGATCTTGCGGTCAAAGGCGGCGTAAATTGCCTCCTCCGGCTGATGCAGCAGATCTTTGATCTCCCCAATGGTGAAATCGGCGGCCTGTAAATTTCGGATCTTCACAAAATCCACCGCCTGTTCCCGGGTATAGTGCCTGTATCCGGTCCAGGGGTCCACGGTTTCCGGTTTCAGCAGACCGATGCGGTCATAATACCGCAGGGTTTGGGCAGAGCAATGACAAAGTCTGGCAAAATATTTAATGGTCATCTATCTCCGACCTCCTTTCGAGGCTATGGTATCATTGCAGTTTGGTGTAAGGTCAAGTGTTATTTGTGGAAATGAAAAAAGAAAATCGTAGGGGAGGGTCTTGACCCTCCCGTCCAAATTGTAAAGCAATTTGGAATTTCCCGGAGGAAAATAATACTGCGGTGCTATGATCGCCTGCGGCGATGTCATTTCGCCATGCAAAATGACCGGGAGGGTCAAGACCCTCCCCTACGAAGTGCAACGATAAGGGAAGACCGGCTCATCCCGAGCCGGTCTCAGCTTGTCGAAAAAGGCCTGCGGCCTTTTCCGCCAGTTTTTTGCAGTCTGCTGCGCGCACTCCTTGTGCGCCGTTGGCGCACAACTCGTACACTTGCAGCCTGAGAAGTATTTTGTGTCAGGTACACGCCCTGACACAAAATGTTTTAGACTTTGTTTTTCGCTTACGCGAAAAATTCTGCGAAGCTTTTTCAACAGTCTGAGACCGGCTCATCCCGAGCCGGTCTTTTTGGTTACTTCTTCTTGTTTTTGCGGAAGAACAGCACCACAGCTGCGGCGATGGCAGCAGCCAGTACGGTGCTCAGAAGGGATGCGTAGCCGCCATCGGCGGGAGCCTCCTGCTGGGCAGGTACTTCTTCCGTGGCAGGAACGGCATCCTTCTGGTCGCCGGATTTCAGCAGCACCATGGCGCTGCTGTGCTCCACGGTGACTTCTCCTTCAGCGGCAGCCAGAGCTTCGGTGCCGGCATCGTCGGCGTTGATGTAAACGGTCCAGGAGCCTTCGGGCAGGGTGACGGAGATGTCGTCGGACCGGGGATTGAAGATGACTACAAACTCGTTTTCTTCACCGTTGGCGCCGGAGGCGATGTGGAAGCCGGTGACATTGAAGTCAAGCCCCGTCAGCTTGGAGATGTGGGCGGAAATTTCCTCTGCTTCGGTCATCCGCAGAGCGGGATGAGCCTTACGGAAGGCGATCAGACCCTGATAGTAGCGGTAAACATCCTGATAGGCGCCCTTGTTCAGGTCGTTCCACTTCAGACTGTTGACGCTGTCGGGGCTGCAGTAGCTGTTGTGGTCAAACTCGCCGTTGCCCAGAGGCTTGGAGCGAAGCATTTCTTCGCCTGCCTGGAAGAAGGGTACACCCTGTGCCGTCATGTAGATGGCGGCAGCCAGATTGTTATAGCGGATCAGATCCTCAGTGCTTGCCTCGGGATTGGACAGGGTCAGACGGTCAAAGAGGGACATGTTGTCATGGCAGGAAGCGTAGTTGACGGTCTGGGCAGGACTCTTGCACCAGGTGGCGGCACCCATGAAGCAGTCGGAGATGGTGCCGGTGTGGCCGCCCATACCGGAGGCATAGCCCCGCTCGGTGTTGTTGAAGACACTGCCTCTCAGGCTGTCCCGGAGGGTATCGGAGAAGAAGGCGAAACCGGGAACTTCGGTGGAGTTGGCCTGGGTGGTCATGGTGTAACCATCCTTGGTGACGGCAGTGGACATGGTCCAGCCTTCGCCGTAGAAAATCACATTGGGATGGGTCTTGCGGACCTCTTCCATGACGGCATTGATGGTCTCGGTGTCGATGAGGCCCACCAGGTCGAAGCGGAAGCCGTCGATGTGGTATTCATCGGCCCAGTATTTGACAGAATCTACGATGTACTTCTTGACCATGCTGCGCTCGGATGCGGTATCATTGCCGCAGCCGGAACCGGCAGAGTAAACACCGCTGTCGCTGACGCGGCTGAAATACTGGGGCACGATCTGATTGAAGCAGAAGGTCTCCGCATTGTAAACGTGGTTGTAGACCACGTCCATGATGACGCTGATGCCGTTATCGTGAAGGCCCTTCACCATCTGCTTCATTTCCTTGACGCGGACAGCACCGTTAAAGGGGTCGGTGGAGTAGGAACCCTCGGGAACGTTGTAGTTCTGAGGATCATAGCCCCAGTTGAACTGGTTGTTTTCCAGCTTGCTCTCGTCTACAGAAGCATAGTCATAGCTGGGCAGCAGGTGGATGTGGGTGATGCCCAGATTCTTGATGTGGTCCAGGCCGGTGGGCACGCCGCTTGCGTTGGTGGTGCCGGTCTCGATGAGACCCAGGAATTTGCCCTTGTTGGCGATGCCGGAGCTTTCGTCCACGCTGAGGTCACGGACATGAAGCTCATAGATGACGGCATCGGTGATGTTCTGACCGGCATGGGGATCGGTGTCGGTCTCCCAGCCCTCAGGATTGGTGGAATCCAGATCGAGGATCATGGCCCGCTGACCGTTGACACCGGTGGTGCGGGCATAGGGGTCTACAGTTTCCCGAACCTTGCCGTCCACATCCACGCTGTAGGTGTAGTAGATGCCGTTCAGGTCGCCCTCTTTTTCTGCAATCCAGGTACCGTTGACATCGGGAGTCATTTCAATCTTATCCAGCAGGTCCTGCACACCGGCAGTGCCGCCTTCGTAGAAGTTGATGGTGACGGCTTTGGCAGTGGGGGCCCAGAGGCGGAAGGCGGTCTTCTCGGCGGTCCAGGTGGCACCCAGATCATCGCCTTCATAGGTAAATTCTGCTTCAAAGGCAGCAGTGGAGTAAACATTGGGCATCTTCACTTCGTAGCTGCCGTCACCGCAGGTCAGGGTATAGTCACTGTAAAGATCCAGTTCGCTTTCGGCCAGCAGGAGATACTTGCCGTTACCCTTGTCTTCCACAGATGCGATGGTGACATTGCCCTCGGGACCGGTGAGGGTAAAGGCGGAGGAAGCGTCGGACAGGGGAGCGGTCATAGATACCTGAATGCCGGTGCCCTCTTTATACACGGCTTCCTTGACCTTAATGCCGGAAACCACGTTCTGATCCAGTTTCAATTCATAGCCCTCCACACCGGCGTCCACATACACATGAACGGTACCGGACAGGTAAGGAGCCACGTCAATAAACTGGTCCTTATCCACATCCTTGGCAGCCCAGTTGGGAAGCTTTACGATAAAGCCCACATTGGTAGCGCCGGGGGCCACGGGGTAGGTGGCGACCATTTCGCCATTCACAGTCTCCAGCGGGACATCCGCACCGTCTACACCTTCCACCCAGAACCAGACACTCCAATCAGCGTAGTTCCCGTCGGGGCGGTTGTAGTGGAGCTTGATAACCACGCCGTCTTCTGCGGCAAAGACCGGGACAGCAATGCAGCCCAGCAGCAAAATTGCAGCCAGCGCAAAGGCAATTGTCCGGGACAAAACAGATTTTTTCATAGGTTCTCCTTTCCAAGCGCGAAAGGCGGGGTTACCGCCGGATTGTGTATCATTATATCGAAAAGTTTCGCAGAAGTAAAGGGAAAATTGTGCAAATAAACAGAAAATGCCGGGCGTTATTGGAGGATGTACGCTTTTTCGCAACAATCCGAAACCAACAAAAAGCAGAGAGCTCCGCTCTCTGCTTTTTCGGTATCAGCGTTCATAGACCCGGCGGACATGGCTGCGCCGGAACCAGATCAGGGCCCAGCAGACGGCCATGGTGAAGCCGCCGCAAAGGGTCATGCAAAGGCGGTAGTCCCAAAATTCTCCCATGGCACCGATGAGGATCGTCAGCACGGCAGCGCAGCCTTGGACCAGCATGTTCTGGTAGGCATTCAGCCGGGCACGCAGATGGTCGGGAATATAGCGGTGCACTGCAGCCTGACGCAGTGTAGCGCTGTTGACCCCTAAAAAACCGCAGAGGGCGCGGTTGCACAGCATAGCCGGATAGGGGAGCCAAAGCAGGCACATGTCCATAGCTTCGTAGATCTGGTAGACCCAGAATGTAAAGGCAAACCGTTTTTTCTTGGGGATCTCCACATGGTATTGCAGCAGACCGCCCAGTGTCCGTCCGATAAATTCTGCCACAGAGAAGAGGGAATACATGGCGGTGGTAAAGCCGGCGGTTACCCGAAAAAAGGCCACCAGCAGCGGCCCATAGCCCTCTGCCACAGCATTGGTGACGGCCATGTAATGGTAGATGCTGCGCAGGCCCCTTTCCTTTTTCAGGTAAGCGGCAGCCTCCCGCAGGTCTCCCAGCCATAGCCGAAAGGAGAAGCACTGCCCGGCCATGCGGCTTTCCTCCTGAATGTGGATGAAGCTTTCTGTCAGCGCCGCCAGCAGGGAGAGCACTCCCTGAAGCAGCAGGATCCGCGCCACTCCCAGCCATTCCATCAGCACAGCCGCCGCAGGCATCATGACCACATGGACCACGGGATACAGCATGGAGGATACGGTGTAGCCCTTTTGCTCCATCCCCTCAGGGATCAGCTTGGGATAGATGCTGTTGTAGGCCAGTGCATCAAAGGATTGCAGGCTTGCCAGCAGAAGGGAAAAGCACAGATATCCCGGATAGGAAAAGGGGAATCGCAGCAGGTATGCCCCTGCCAGCAGATACATCAGGCCGTTGACGGCATCTCCGGCTACCAGAAAGGGCTTCCGGGGCAGCCGGTCCATCCATGGCGCGGCCACCAGCGGGATCAGGAAGTGGGGCACCAGCTTGATGGCAAGGATCAGGGCGGAAGCAAGGGTGCTGCCGGTCTCATCATAGACCAGAAAAGACAGGGCGAAACCGCCTGCAATGCCGCCCACACTGCCCAATACCGTGGCTAGGATCAAAAGGGAATAGTTTCTTGTCCAAAGGGTCTTTTTCATAGCGTTCACCTCAGGACGAGTATAGCATTTTCCTAAACCGCAGAAAAGTAAGTGATTTTGGGAAAATAAGATAAGTTTTTGTGTATTAAACGGTATAAAACGAAAAGTTCAGGAAAATTCCCGCATAAGCTGTACTGCTTGCTTGTACTGCCGGTTAGCCTCATACCATTCCAGCACCCAATCCAGATGGAACAGGGCATAGCTGGAGGACAGCTCCTCCCGGCAGCGGCGGAAGCATTCCAGCAGAGCTCTTCCGTAAGCGGCGTCCTTGAGGTAGGCAGAGCTGGCCAGCCGAAGACGGACCACCGTCAGCATCTGCTCCTCCAGTTCCTCCGGCATTTGATGGTTGGAGGCGGCGGAAAAAGCCTGATCCAGTGTCTCCTGTGCCTGCGCCACCATGCCCAGCTTCTCGAAGCAGATGGCCAGCTTGTGCAGGTCCATCCGGGTAGGCTGGGGCTTGCTCTGAAAATAGGTGAGGGCAGAGATATAGTCACCTGCTTCCAGCCGGGTTGCGGCAATGTTGTAATCAATGGATTCCAGAATCTCCCTGTCTCCCAATGCGGTAGCCAGATTCCGGGCCACCCGGTAATGCCGCTCCATGGCGGCAAGGTCCCGGCGGTTGGAAAAACAGTTGCCGAGGATCGCCTTGCAGTAGAGCATGATCCGGGGATGCCCCTCCTCTGCCGCCTGCCGGTAGGCCTGTGTCATCCATTCCACGGCAGCAGTCAGATCCCCGGTTTCATAGGCGTAGCTGCCTGCGGCGCAAGTGCAGAAAGCGCAGGGAAGCAGCTGCATAGCTTCCTCGTACCGATTTTGCAGCAGACGCTGGAGGGCAAGTTGCCGCCGGTCCATACAGACTTCCAGCGCCTCCTCCAGCGGCTTTCTCTGAGGTGCGGCGAACTGCTGGAGCAGCAGCCAGTCTGCGCCATAGGGACTGTACAGAAGCCTTTCCGGCTCCCGGCTGGAGACCATCCGGGAAAAAGCCGGGTCGTGGCACAGCAGCGCATCATAGCACCTCTGAAGCCATTTGTCTGACTCCGGCGCCTCGACATACCATGGCAGATCCATTTTTTTCATCAGAAGCCCCAGAACTTCCCCGGAGGGCTGAGCCTTTCCCTGCTCGATCTTGGATAGGTAGGAGACCGTACAGATCCCGCTGCACAGCCCTTCCTGACTCCAATTCCGTGCAAGCCGCTCCCGGCGGAGCAAAAAACCGGCATAATTCATAGCGATCACATCCTGCCATCAAAGTAGTTTGAGTATAAAAAGTCTGGAGAGGAATGTCAAGGCCGGTTCCCGGTTTTTTCTGCACTGTACCGGCAAAGATTTTCTCTTTTCCATTGCGGATTTGGATGCTTTGTGATAGGATATAGAAAACAGAAAAAAGGATGTGGACCCATGATTCAGCTCGCAGACCGTATGGAGCATGTGCACTCCGATATCCGCGGCCCTCTGTATCAGGAGGCCCTTGCTATGCAGCAGCGGGGCGTGGATGTACTGAAATTGAATACCGGCAATCCTGCCGCCTTTGGCTTCCCTCAGCCCGAGAGTATCCGCAGGGCCATTGAGGGCCATGAGCACCGTGCGGTGGCCTACTGTGATTTTCAGGGTATGCCCGAGGCCCGGGATGCTATTTTGCGCTATGAAGCAGGCAAAGGCATCGAAGGCTTGCGGATGGAGGATATCTACATCGGCAACGGTGTCAGCGAAGTGGTAAACTTTGCCCTGATGCCCCTACTGAACCCCGGCGACGAGGTGCTGATCCCCACCCCCAACTATTCCCTGTGGAGCAACACCATTTTGCTGGCAGGTGCCAAGCCTGTCTACTACCGCTGTGACGAGGCTTCCGAATGGAATCCCGACATTGCCGACCTGAAGGCAAAGGTTACTTCCAAAACCAAGGCAATGGTCATCATCAACCCCAACAACCCCACCGGCGGCCTGTACAGCACTGACATTCTGCTGCAGATGCTGCAGATCGCCCGGGAGCATGATCTGGTGGTCTTCTCTGACGAGATTTATGACCGCCTTGTAATGGACGGCCTGACCCATGTGTCCACCGCCTCTTTGGCACCGGACCTGACGGTGGTGACTATGAACGGTCTGAGTAAGTCCCACAGCCTCTGTGGCTACCGCTGCGGCTGGATGGCCATCAGCGGCCCAGTGGATCAGCGGGAGGCCTACCGTAAGGGCATCAATCAGCTGACCTCTCTGCGCCTGTGTTCCAATGCCCTGGCCCAGCTGGTGATCCCTGCTGCCTTGGAGGATAACGAGACCCCTGCCGCCATGATCCGTCCCGGCGGACGGCTCTATGAGCAGCGCAAGGCAACGCTGGAGGTGCTGGATACCATCGACGGCATTTCCTATGTGAAGAACAAGGCTGCTTTCTACCTCTTCCCCAAGCTGGATGTGAAGAAGTTCAACATTACTGACGATAAGAAGTTTGCCCAGGACCTTCTGCGGGGTGCCAGATTGCTGATGGTCCCCGGCAGCGGCTTCGACTGGCCCGAACCGGACCACTTCCGCATCGTCATGCTTCCGAAACCGGATGAACTCCGCTCCGCCATGATTCGTATGGGCGAATTTTTGGACGGTTACAAGCAGAAATGAGAATATAAAAGCAAGGGCGTGCTGCAAAAATGCAGCACGCCCTAAGCTTTTGGAGCTGGCTACGTCCCGTGGACGTAGGGGCGCTCATTGAGCGCCCGCGGGCGATTGATAATCGCCCCTACGAGTTCTATCGATACATTTTCGAATTTTGCAATACGCCATTTTTGACGAAATTACGCCCACCAACTGTGGTGTGGATCGATACAGACGGATTCGCCCGCCTGCGGGCGGGCCACGGCGGTTGCGACAGTCCACCGGACTGTCGCTAAGAGCCGCCTTTCGAATCCGATATCTTCTTCTACCACAAAAAAGACCAGATGCATTGCATCTGGTCTTTTTTGTGGTGGGGGAGGACGGATTCGAACCATCGAAGCGAAACGCAGCAGATTTACAGTC
>ERZ1032130.47-NODE-47-length-37786-cov-6.347460_pt1 | contig 37786 bp, 30 predicted proteins | sample MGYA00517879_ERZ1032130 | MGnify/ENA primary metagenome ERZ1032130 (study PRJEB33719, sample SAMN04262597) | wastewater metagenome | biome: rural village; feature: animal feces; material: feces | host: Bos taurus | place: El Salvador | collected 2012-01-31 ...
TAGATAAGATAGCATCTAATATGTTTAAAGACTGTCCTTCATTAAAAGAAATTGAGTTACCTGATAGCATAGTTTCAATTGAAGAATCTGCATTTAAAGATTGTAAGGCTCTGGAAACAATTGAAATCCCTACAAATGTGAAAACAATTGCTGATTATGCATTTTTCAACTGTTCTTCATTGTGTAATGTGACACTGCCAGAGGGAATTAATGTCATTGGAGGCAGTGCATTTGGTAATACTGCACTTGTAGAAATACATTTCTCTGAAAATATAAATTTAGCAAATATGGACGTGACTGCATTTGGAATGAATACATATGATATGACAGTATATATCGTAAAAGATTCTTGGTGTGATAAGAATCAGGATATTTGGAATGCAGATGGTATGTTTGGTGATATTAAATACGAGTAGTTATTAATATAGCAACAGAAAGAGAATATTTATGATATATAGATGTAAAAAAGATGAACAAGGGACAGTACTGTTAGAAGGTGTATTTGCTGTATTTGCTTGTATAATTGTTTTGATGTTAATGCTTTCATTAGGATTTTATATATATCAAAATACAATGTTAGGTATTGTTACAAATGAAGTGGCAGAAGAAATTGTACATATATACAAGTATGAAAATGCCAGTGATGCCTCAAATATAACAAAAACGGATGTTGGCAATGTGGGAAATTATAGATATTTATTTTTTTCAACTTCGTATGCTCTGAGAAATGAAACAAAGGCAAAAAATATGGTTGATTCCAGATTGGCGCAAACGTCTTTTGCGAAGAGAATTGGTACGGCCCATGTTGATATTGAGCAGATAGCCGATGATTTAGGTCGAATGCATTATGAGGTAACAGTGTCACAAGAGTATGAATTTTTGATGGGTGATCTTTTGCAATTACTTGGTCTAAATGGTACGGAAACACTATCGTCAACAGCATATGTCGAGTCTGTTGATATTTCGAATTATATTAATGTGGTTAAAATGACTAATTACGGTTTAGATAAATTTACCAAAGCAGTTCCGTTAGTTAATATGGTGAATTCTGTTGTTAAGATGATGAAAGCAATATACAACATATTTTAAGGAAGAGGGATAGTATGAAGACGATAAGAGTACTTAAGAAAAGATTAAGAAAAACTTTTTGTAAGTATATAAATGGTACCAAGGGGGTTGTATCAATATTCCTCGCTATAGTTATGTTACCGTTTTGGTCTACTGCGTTATTATTGGTAGAATCAGCACGATATCAGAATGCGATTGAGTTAGTTGATGAGATGTTAGACTGTATTGGTTTATCAACAACGGCAGAATATGATTCTTATCTAGAGGATCGATTTGGTTTGCTAGCAATGTCACAAGAGTTAACACCTCAACAAAGATATGAAGGCTATTTATTAGCCAATATTCCGGCGTTGGATCATGGTTTTACATATACATCCGCAATGGTGGAAGGTAAGTATCCATTATCAGAAACAAGTATTTTGAAATCACAAATTTTAGAATATAGTGAAGTAATTGTCACGGTAGAAGCATTAGATGCAGGTTTGGATTTAGATAAGATATTAAAAGAACTTTACAAATTGATAGGGATGGAGGATGTCAATAAGCTCGCAGAGGCAACTTCCTCAGTGGCAGATGTTGCGACCAGTACGGCAAATTTAGTTAGTGCAGTTAAAGATGCTATTACGCAGGTGGATTCATATAATGTACAAAGAGGAGAATATACTGCGGCAATAACAGATTTTCAAACTAAGGCAGCAAATTTAATCAGTGCACTTCAGACAGCGAAAACAGAGTTGGCTGAAGGGGAAGACATAAGTAAAATATATGATAAAACCAAGGTGAAATCAGCTATTTCAGAATTGGAAACGGCTAGAAATACATTAAAAACGGAAGCAGGTGAAATGGCAACATCTGTAGATAGCACACGAAAAGCTATTGACAAGTTATTTTCTACGTCTAGAGATATTAATAACAAGTCTCATACTGCAAATACTAAAATGGATAAACTAAATGGAACAAGTACTGAAAATTCATCTACAGAAGCTGCGGCTGATTGGGTAGAAAAAGTTGCTCAAGATATTTCTATGGCTTATGGCGCACGTGTTGCTGAAACATACAGTGCTGATATGCAAATGCAGGTAAATATACTTAATGCCCAAAAAAATAAGGTGGCGAGTGTTGTATGTAATAAAGTTTCGGATGGAAACGCAAGTTATTATTATATTGATATTTCATCAAATACCAGTCAAATAAATAGTGATTTTTCAGCAATAACAATGGAGACGGTGCATAGTGAGTTTTCCAACGATATGAATAAGTTGCTAGAGCGGCTGGACCAACCTGCTATGACAGAAGATGAATCGGCAGGTTTAGGGAAGATGTTAGATGCGGCAGCAGCCCTATTAAATATTACTGGATTTTATAATCCATCATTAGATGCGAATGTATCACCGACAGCATTTTATAGTAGCAATACATATAGTATGAGACCATCTACACAGACGATAATGTTTTCTTTAACGACAATTATAAAATCGGGAGAGGATTTTGTAGAGGGATTAAAAGGATTTAATATATTAAAAGTATTATGGTCTGCAGCCGAATTTTTGGCAGGAGTAGCAGCTTTTTTAGTAGCAATAGTGGAATGGGTTGTTGAAGTGTGTGCAAATTTTATAGCCAATGTAGTTAATTTTAAAGAAATAGGAAATACTATTTTAACAGCAGCATATGCCACATATAATATGCCTTGTAGAACAAATTATGATACAGGAAAGCCGTTATCTGCTAAAAATGCAAAATATATAGATAACTTTACTAGGCAGGGAGGCATTAAAGGCAATATTATTAGTGGTACCATGAGTGATATTGCAACGCTAACGTCGCAACAGGGAAGTGGCACTGATTCCGGTTTTAGAGGAGCAGAAGTTGAATATATATTGGCAGGAAGTCCTAATGAATTGTTAAATCAGAGTGCAGTATTTTTTGATTTGTATTTGTTAAGGATGATATGTAATATAAAACCTATTATTAAAGATCCGAATGTGAAGACGATGGTGGCTGCTGCAAATGTAGCCGGATGGGTAGTATATTTAGTGCTCATTCTTGCAGAGCCAATGATAGATGCCTTACTTCTTGTAAATGGAGCAAAGATATATTTAATAAAAGATAAAATGTATTTGACGCCATTGGGTATGGTTCTATTGGTACCTAAGTTAACAGACTTAACGGGAATGCCATCTGCGACAAAGGATATAATTAAAGATGCGTTCAAAGAAAAAAAGGGTAGTACAATGAAAATGACAGGTGTTCTAGATTTGGAAGTAAATTATCAAGAACAATTACTGGTATTATTAATTATGACAACATCTCAAGATAAAATGATAACCAGGATAAAAGATTTAATTCAAATGGAAGCCGCGGCATATTATAAAGATCAATATGCATTTAAGTTAGATAATTCATATACCTTTGTAAAGGCGACAGTAGATGGTTCGTTAAATTCAATGTTCGATATGGACGCACTAACTAGTGGAGGACCATTCTCGATTAGTCGAACTAGATATATTGGATATTAATGATGAGGTAAAACAAATGAAAAGAAAAAATAAAAATACAGAGGGAACTGTAATAATAGAAACAAGTATTGTTTTGCCATTATTTATACTTATGACACTTTTTTTGTATGGATTGTTTTCAATAACGAGTGCACAGAATCAGATTACACATGCCCTTATTCAATCATCTAAAAGTATTTCACTAGATCCATATTTGATGGAACATGTCAATTCGCTAAGTGAAGCGGATACTTTTTGGGGAAGTTTAGGTGATATAATTTTAGATTTTGCACGTTTATCGAACGATCAGCATTTTTCTTCTAACGGAAGCTGGTATACAGGAACCGGCGATGCAACAATAGCCAAAGACAGATTTGTAGGTTATTTTACGGGGGGAGATGAGGTGCTGGCGGATCAGAAATTGGAAGAGTTAGGAGTTGTAAATGGACTTGATGGAATGAACTTTCAAATGACTATTAATGGAGAGGATATTACGGTGACAATAAAATATGAATTACAGTTCATATTTGATGCATTTGATATGGGAAAAATTCCAATGGAACAAACGATTACAACTAGGATGTGGATGTAGGGTGAATAATTATGAATACATTATTTTATGAAAATCAAGGAATTAATACATATTTAATATATGAAATAAAAGAAAACGATGTTGTGGATAGTATGAGTCTTGGGATGATTACTAACAATAGAATTGATGGGTTAGCACAAACTATTTTTACCCAGATGGACAGTAAAAAATATATCAAATTCAATGTGTCGGCAAAGGTTTCTGTAGCACAGTTTTTTTCGGGGGCAGTTAATAAAAAACGTTTATTAGGTGTTTTTCGCGGCATTGTTAATGCTATGTTATCGGCAGAGGAATATATGCTTGATGCAAATTCTATCATACTTGATTTAGATTACATTTTTACAGATGTATCTACAGGAGAAACTAATTTAGTTTGTATACCTGTAGAAAATATGGAAAGAAAAGCTACAGACTTAGGTACGTTTTTCCGTAACATAATATTTAGTACACAATTTGATCAAAATGAAAATTGTGATTATGTGGCAAAAATTATTAATTTCCTGAATAGTTCATCAGTATTTATGTTAGATGATTTCAAGAGACTTTTAGATGAAATTGAAGGTCAGAAAATAGGACAGGCGGTTACAGTAACGTCTCGACAATCAACTGCTCCGGCGGCACCATTGCAACAGCAACCAGAGGTAAAAATGGCGGTACCTGTTCAGCCGATACAGCCGGTTCAGAATGTTTCCAGACCACAACAGCCAACGGTAGGAACATCACATATAGGTATGAATGTTCCGCAAAATACATCGCAGAAAAAAGAGACACCGCCGCAACAGCAGCAACCATCTGCTGGTGAACAGGAAATAAGTTTTTTTTATTTAATGCAACATTACAATAAGGATAATGCCGCGGCATATAAAGCACAGAAAGAAGCAAAAAAGAAAGCGGCTGCCGCAAATAAAGGCCAGGGAAATGCAATGGCGCCAACATCGGCACCACAGTCCAAAACAAATAAAAATGTCCCGCCGGCTCAAAATACTCCAGCTGGTTTTGGTTTTGCAATTCCGGGACAGCCTACTCCGGCTCCCCAAGCTATGGCAGCGTCTGCCCCAAAGGCGGCGCAGCAGTCTGTACCTAAGCAGGCTCAGATGGCACCACAGCCGGCACCGGCTCCGAAAGCTGCACAGTCACCGGTTCCGGCAGCAATGCCTGTACAGCCACAGCAGATAAATGCATATCCGGGCAATGCTATGCCACAGACTCAGAGCGCGAACTTTGGAGAAACAACGATTTTAGGCGGTGGTGGTATCGGAGAAACAACAGTACTTGGCGTATCTGCTATGAATGTTGAAGCCAAACCGTTTTTAATCCGTACAAAGAACAATGAAAAAATACCTTTGGACAAGCCGGTATTCAGAATCGGTAAGGAAAAGAGCTATGTAGATTATTTTATTGGCGATAACACAGCTATCAGCCGTAGTCACGCAAACATCGTATCCAGAGACGGCGAATATTTTGTAGTGGATACAAATTCTACAAACCATACATATTTGAATGGACAGATGCTCGCAAGTAATGTTGAAACAAAGATTACAAGCGGTGCAAAAATTCGTTTGGCGAATGAAGATTTTGAATTCAAAATTCAGTAATGACAAAATGAGGAGTGAACAGTAATGAATTTTATTGTTTCTGCAACTACAGATATTGGGACAACAAAATCCACCAATCAGGACAGCCTTACCGTAAAAGTGCTTAATACGAGTCAGGGGAAAATGGTTTTTGCCGTTCTTTGCGACGGAATGGGCGGTCTTGCAAAAGGTGAGGTTGCAAGTGCTACAGTGGTTGGGGCATTTGACAATTGGGTAAAAAATGAACTTCCGCTTTTGTGTAACACTCCGATTGAGGATTCGGTTATCAGAAGTCAGTGGGACCGTATTATCACGGAGCAGAACAACCGTATCAAAACATATGGTGCAAGACAGGGTGTAAGACTTGGTACAACTGCGGTTGTTATGCTACTTACACAGACACGTTACTACATTATGAATGTAGGGGATTCCAGAGCGTATGAGTTGACAGACGATATCAGACAGTTGACAGCGGACCAGACATTCGTAGCAAGAGAAGTTGCACTTGGAAATATGACGGAAGCGGAAGCAGAAGTGGATGAAAGACGCAGCGTGTTATTACAGTGTGTTGGTGCTTCTGATGAAGTGTATCCGGATATGTTTTTTGGTGATACAAAAGAAAATGCCGTGTATATGCTTTGTTCCGATGGTTTTCGTCACGAAATCAGCGGGAATGAAATCTATGCATCTTTACAGCCGAATCTTTTATACGATGAGGCTACGATGCAACAAAATACAGTGAATTTGATTGAGTTAAATAAACAACGTGAAGAAAGAGACAATATTTCTGTTGTTTTGGTAAGAACGTTCTGACGGGAGGATAAAAATGCTTGAAATTGGGTCACTTGTTGATGGCAAGTATAAAATACTGAACAAAGTAGGCCAGGGTGGTATGAGTGTTGTTTATCTTGCTATGAACGAAAAGGCAAATAAACAATGGGCTGTAAAGGAAGTCCGTAAAGACGGCATCAAGGATTTTGAAGTCGTAAAGCAGGGGCTTATTGTAGAAACTGATATTTTAAAGAAATTAAATCATCCGAATCTGCCGAGTATTATCGACGTTATTGATAATGATGAATCATTTATCATTATTATGGATTATATTCAGGGTAACTCTTTAAACAAGGCATTGGAGGAATATGGTGCACAGCCGCAGGAAAATGTTATCGAATGGGCAAAACAGCTCTGTGATGTGCTGGGATATTTGCATACAAGAACGCCGGCAATTATCTATCGAGATATGAAACCGGCGAATGTTATGTTAAAACCTGACGGAAATGTTACCTTAATCGACTTTGGTACTGCCCGTGAATTTAAAGAAAAGAATCTGGCGGATACTACATGTCTTGGTACAGTCGGTTATGCGGCTCCTGAGCAATTTGGAGGTATGGGACAGACGGACGCGAGAACAGATATTTACTGTCTTGGTGCGACCCTGTACCACTTGGTAACAGGTATGAATCCGTGTGAACCGCCGTATGAAATCAAGCCGATTCGTGAAATTAATCCGGCTTTATCGGGTGGTTTGGAACGTATTATTTTAAAGTGCACACAACGTGACCCCAATGACCGTTATCAGTCCGCGGCGGAATTGATGTACGCATTGGAGCATTACGAAGAAATAGATGATATTTACAGAAAAAAACAAAAGAAGAAATTAGGCTGGTTTATTACATCGGCCGCTCTCACCATTCTTTCTGCGGCGGTTTCCGTATGGGGATATTTTTCAGCAGAAGGAAAGAGGGGAGAAAACTACGACTACATCCTTGCAAATGCCACAGTTTCAGAGGACTATTATGAAGCGATGGTAACGGACCCAAGCCGTATCGAGGCTTATATCGGTTCCGAGGATTTTGATGGATTAGTAAAGTTTTTGATATCCGATGGTGAACTGACAACAGAAGAAAGCGCGGCGCTTGTTAAACTGAAGGGCGGCTTGGAACAGACCAATTCAAGAGGATATTCTACAACAGTGGATGTTCTGGAAGAACTGGAAGAAAGTGATCCAAAAGGCTACAGAGATGTATGTTATGAAATTGGGGAAGCCTATCTGTTTTACTATACGGTAGGCGTGGAAAAAGATAAATATGCTACGGCAGCTTCCTGGTTCCAGCACGCAGGTGATGATTATCCGGTTGCGAAGATTTATTGTGATATTTCCGAGTGCTTAAATAATATCGAGAAATTCAAGAAAGCAGAGCAGTTCGCGAATCTGTATGAAGAATATCAGGCGCTGTGGGATAAGATTACTTCTCTGCAAAATGATGCGGCTACCTATGATGATGACTTAAAGCTTCGTGTGTGGAATGAAATCGTAAATATGATTCAAAATAATGCAACCGAATTTTGCGAAGTATCTTCCCAGGATGAACTCATTGCAATGCTCGATAGCATCAAAACAAGCAGTAGCGAGGTTTCAAATGCTTTCCTGAAAGATAGTATTAGCAAATTGAAAGACAATATCGACGTTACAAAAACGAAGATACAGTCGGTTAAGGTGACGAGTAATAGTGGGGGAGGAGAGCAGAAATGACATATGAAATTTATCGTTACATATTCATTGGCGGTGCAGTTCTCGCAGGCGTATTACTCCTTGTGACCGTGTTGTTATTCATTGTTTTAAAAATTCCTACAGTTATCGGTGATTTAACCGGTGCTACGGCGAGAAAAGCCATTGCCAATATCCGTAACCAGAATGAAGTCAGTGGCGACAAAACGTATAAATCCAGTCAGGTAAATCGTGAACGAGGAACACTTACAGATAAGATTTCCATGTCGGGTAATTTGATTCGCAATAGAAGTGGAGTAATCGGTGGTGCTATGGCGACGGAAAAAATCAGTACTCAGAAGCTGGATGTTTACGAGCCTTCAGAAGAGACTACTGTTTTAAGTTCCGGTAGAAATGAGACCACTGTATTAAATATGGGCGGCAACGAAACCACTGTTTTGAATACCGCAGGTGGTGGCGAAACAGAGGTTTTGTCAGGCGGTATGAACATTGGCGAAACAATGGTTTTAAATACTGTACCAATGGGTATTTTTGAGATTGAATATGAAATAACATACATCCATACGGATGAAGTGATAAGTGGGGACTAAACGAAATTTATCGAAAGAAGGACAGAAAATGTTAAAAAACAGAAGAAAAGGAATTGCAACACGTATTTTGTCGGCGTTTTTGGCTATCGCTTTAACCATTACGTTGTGCCCAAATGATTTGGGGTATGTAATGGCGGAAGAAGAAATTGAAATGACAACTGTGTCAGGTAGTGTTCAGAATGGCGATACTAATGCGATTGTCGGTGCAACTGTTACAGTTTTTGACGCAGAAGGTGTTCAAATTGGTATAACAACAACAGATGAGAACGGTAATTTTACAGTTGACGTTGCGAAGGCACCAGTTTTGGTTACAGCATCGAAAGACGGCTATAAAAGTGGTGCAAATGCCAGTTTTACGATTAGTGATACAGCTACAGATATTGTATTGAGTTTGGAAGCAAAAGCAGAACGTACTTTAGCATTTGATGCAGAAACGGCTTCAGTGGCTTTAGGCGGTACGATTACCAAGACAGCTACACTTAGTGATGGCGAAGGTGTAATTACTTATTCTTCCAGTGCAACGAATGTTGCAACTGTAGATGCAAATACTGGTGTTGTAACACCGATTTCAGTGGGTGAAACGACTATTACAGCTACTTGTGCGGAAAATAATGATTATAAACAGGCAACAGATACATACACACTGACTGTTACAAAAGCATCGCAGGGTGCCTTGGTATGGAGTTCAACAGATATTCCGACTGATTTAACATGGAAAGATATGTATGCCAATACAGTTACAGGCGGTTCGGGCGAAGGTGCTGTTATATATTCATCGAATAATGAAACTGTTGCAACAGTAGATTCCAATACAGGTATTGTAACATTAAAATATCCGGGCACTGTTACGATTACGGCAACAAAAGCAGGGGATGCTATGTACGCTGAGCAGACAGCGTCATACACTCTCACAGTAAACAAGGCAGAGAGAAATGCTTATTTGTCAGAGACGGTAGCTCCGGCAATTACGACAGCGGGCGGAAGGTATCAGATTAACGTTGTATGTGATGATGCAAATGTATTTAAAACATATAGTAGTAGTAATGACAATTGCGCTGCGCCTTCTAATGATGGTAGTGTTATAGGACGTACTCAACCGGGGGTAGCTACTATTACAGTAACAATTGTAGGTGATGACTTATACGAAGAAAAAGTAATGGAAATGCAAATCGAAGTTGTTGATAAAACGACTTCCAATACAGTTTTCCGTTTATCAAAAGGTACAGTTAAAAAGATTTTAGCTGTTGGAGAAACATATGTAAACACCGGATTAAATGGTTCCGGTTCGTATACTTATACATCTTCTGCACAAGATGTAGCAACTGTAGATGGCGGTACAGTTACAGCAAAAGCTGTAGGTAATACAACGATTACGGTAAGTGACGGTAGTACACAACTCAGTTATGAAGTAGAGGTAGTTGCTGCTAAGCAGAGTGTAACATTTGCAGATACAAATCCCGTAAAGACGGTTTCTGTTGGTGAAATATTTACAAATGCAGCCACAGCGGAAACTTCGGTTACATATACATCTTCAGATAGCACGATTGCCCAAGTAGATGCAAATACAGGTGAAGTAACTCCTTTAAAAGAAGGCTCTGTTATCATTACAGCTACAGCAGTAGCAGGGCAATATGAAGAGGCAAGTGCGACCTATGCATTACGCGTAAATGCAAAAACACAGACGGTTTCTTTTGACGAACCTACAGTGACAGTAACATATGGTCAAGATAATAATAAATATACACAAGAGGCTAATTCAACTGCAGCAGGCGAAACGGGTAATACAGTAACATATTCTATAGTAAGTGGAAATAATAAGGCAACAGTTGATCCAAGCACAGGTGAAGTAACAATTACCGGTGTCGGAACAATTGTTATCAAAGCAACTTATAGTGGTAATAACGAATACAGCTCGGCTTCTGCAACTTATACTATTACGGTAAATGCAGGTTCACAGACTCTTAGTTTCCCGGCTCTGCAGTACACAACGTATATGGGTGAGGAGTTTGAAGAACCGTTATTAGATGAGAATTTGGCCCCGGGTGGAGGTACCATTACGTATGCTTCCGACAACACAGATGCTGCAGAAGTAAATTCTACAACAGGTGAAATTACTTTAGTTGGTGTGGGTGAAGCAAAAATTACGGCGACAAAATCGGCAGATAGTAATTACAATGGAACTTCGGCATCTTATACTCTTAAAGTAGAGAAAAAACGGCAGACAATCGCGTTCCCGAAAGGTGCGTATGAAATCTATACAGGTGAAGCATTTGTTGCACCTACTGCCGATGAAACAAGCGATGAATATAATGGTGAAGAAATTGTTTATGCGGTAGAGGAAGATACCAATGGTATCATTAATGAAATTGATTCTGCAACAGGTCAAGTAACTTTAAGCGGCAAAACAGGAACAGCCACTATTAAAGCAACCAAACCGGGGGATGAAACTTTTGCAGAAGCAACAGCTACATATACCCTTACAGTGGTACAGTGGACTGCAAATGGCAAATATACTATCACTGATTCAACAGGTGTTACAGGGGATGTATGGTTTAAAAAAGATGTTTTGATAAAAGCAAATGAAGGATATGAAATTCTTTTAGATGGTGAAGAAGAAACAGAATGGGCATCTGAAAAAGTAGCAGTTACAGATGATGCTACTACAAAACCTATTTCTTTCTATGTAAAAGATGTAGAAAATGGTTATCTTTCATCAAAAATAACTGAAACTGTGAAAAAAGACGGTACAGTTCCGTCAGCAGTTATTGAATATGAAGGCCAGACATGGTGGGATACATTCTTGTTATTCTTTAATCAGGATGCGGATAAAGAATATACAATTATAAGCAGTGACGCGACATCAGGCGTAGTATCTGTTCAGTATTATATTGATGAAGATAATACAGTTGTAAAAACAGCACAGGAATTAGATGACGTTACTTCATGGACAGAATACAACAATACAGAACATATTGATGTAGCAAAAGGCAAAAAATATGTTATTTATGCAAAGGTAACAGATGAAGCAGGTAACTATGTATATGCATCTACCAATGGTATTGTACATGATATTGCAAAACCACAGGTAACATTTGATCCGGTTTCACAGGGAAATAATTTTAATAATACAATTTTCTCTGATGATATTAATCTGACAATTACTGTTACTGATAGTGCACCATATTCAGGTATTAAATCTGTAACATGGCAGGTACTTAATGACACTGAGGAAAAAATCAGTGGAACTCATACAGCAGAAAATACCGGAAATGTAAAATATGATGAACTGAGAGATTCCTTTACAAAAGAATTGAACCTTGAAAAAGAAGTTTTCACAGGTGATAAGATTCTTGTTAAAGTAACTGTAGAAGATTTTGCAGGTAACGAAACAGATGCAACAACAGAATATGTTATTGATGCTCAATTACCAACAGTTACAATGAATTTTACAGATGGTAATGCAGCGGTGAACACTGTAGGTGATTACAAATACTTCACAGCAAGTAAAACGGCAGAAGTTGTTATTACAGGACGCAGCAGTCTTTTTGATGCAGATGAAGCAACAAATAGTATCAACATTACAGTAAAAGACGTAAATGGAGACCTTGTTAGTGGAGATAGTTATGCAATCAGTAACTGGACTACAACAGAGGGAGCTACGGATGATTTAGATACACATAAAGCAACCATTGAATTTACAAAGGATGCTACTTATGAAGTAAGTGTAGATTACAAAAATGAAATGAATATCAGTGCAGTTGCTCCGACACCATTAAAATTCGTAATTGATAGAGAAGTCCCTGTAGTGGATATACTTATCCATGGAGATAACGAAAGTAATAACATTGGTAATATTTACGATGGCAATATTCGTTTGGCAGTAGAAGTAACAGATGCAAATGCTTCTTCAGGTATTTCTAAGTTTGAATATGAAGTTTTGTGTGATGGTCAAAAAACACAGGATGAAGTAATCAATGTTACAGAAAATACAGATGAAAATACATTTGATATTGTAATCGATAAGGATAAAAATCAGGGTGATGAAATTATCCTTAAGGTAAAAGCATATGATCGTTGTCTGAATGAAGGTACAGCAGAAGATACATATGTAATTAATACAACCAAGCCAACCATTGATGTAATTTTTGATGATGATATTGCATCTCAGATAAAAGATGGAACAGGTTATTTTACAGCAGGAAGAAAAGCTACAGTTGTATTCACCTGTAGAGAAAGCCTGTTTGATGCTGTTACAGCTACAGATGGTATTGCTATCACAGCAAAAGATGGATTTGGTACAGAGGTATCAGATGCATATGTAATCAGTGGATGGTCAACAACATTAGGTAATAAAGATGTTGAGGATAAACATACAGTAACAGTGGAATTTAATAAAGATGCAATCTATACATTCGATGTATCTTATACAAACGAATTGAATCAGGCGGCAGATGAGATGAATACCGGTGATAGCGTAACACCAAAATCATTTGTAATTGATACTGTAGCGCCAAAAGTAACAGTTGCATATACACAGGCGGATAACAATCCGAAAGTGGTTGGTGATAAGGGTTACTTCAATGGCTCAAGAACAGCAACTATTACAGTTGATGAAAAATTTTCTTTTGCAAAAGAAGATGTAAATATCACAATTACTGCAAAAGATAGCGCAGATGAGAATGTTTTGAGTGCGTCAGAATGTAAAGAACTGGTATCAGATTTTGTAGTAACACCTGACAATAAATATCAGGCTACAATCGAATATACAGAAGATGCAAATTATACATTTGCTATTTCGTATACAGACAAAGCAGGTCATGATGCTGATATTAGCACAGGTGACAGTATTGCACCAAATAATTTTGTAGTAGATATTGAGGCTCCTAAAGGAAAAATCAGTGTGAAAAACAAAGACCGTTGGAGCTGGGAATCATTCCTTGAAACAATTACTTTTGGTTTATACAACAGTAATCAGGATGAACAGGTTATTTTTGAAGCTACTGATGAAACAAGTGGAGTGGATACTGTAGATTACTACAGAACAACTACTGCGGAAATCTATTCTATAGATGATTTAAAAGCAGTGGGAGATGATTTCTGGAATGAATATGATGAGCAAAATCCAATTATCATTTCACCGGATTCAAAAGTAGTTGTATATGCCCGTATTGTGGACAAATTGGGTCATACAACATACCTTTGTTCAAATGGTATTATTTTGGAAGCGAATAACCCTGTTGTAGTAGAAAAGGTTCAGCCGGAAGTATCACTTACTCCGGAAGAATTAGCAAGTACTGTATTTTCAGGTAATGTTCAGGTCGGTGTCAAAGTTGAAGAACCTACAGAGGATGTATTATATTCCGGTTTGAAAAGTGTAACATACCAAGTATATAATCTTGGAAACCCGGAACCGACTCAGGAAGGCATATTATTTGAATTAGATGAAAATACAAATGATTTCGTGACAGACTGGGCTAGTACAGAGAATGAATCGAATTCCTATATTACAGTAGATGCTGAAAAGAATCATAGTAACAGCGTTGTCGTAAAAGTAATTGCTTATGATAGAGCAGGTAATAAAGGTGAAGCAGAAGTAACATTGAAAATTGATACAACAGCACCTCAGATTAGCGTAAGCTTTGATAACAATGATGGTGATACTTCATTCAGTGATACAACATACTTTAATAAAGCAAGAACAGCAACTATTACAATCAGAGAAGATAACTTTGATCCGGCAAGAGTAAGTTTACTTTCTAATGGTGCATCGGCTCTTAACTGGTCTTCATCAGCAAGTAATGCAAATGGTGATGGTGGTGTTCATAAAGCGTCTGTAACCTTTGCATCCGATGGAGATTATACATTTGGAATCTCTTGTACAGATAAAGCAGGTCGTGTGTCAGGTGCCGTAGATTATGGTAATTCGTTAGCACCAATGAAATTTACAGTGGATATTACAGAACCACAGGTGACTGTGAGCTACGATAACAATAATGCTTTAAATGGTAATTATTACAAAGATACGCGTATTGCAACTATTCAGGTAAAAGAGCATAACTTTGAAGTTTCCAGAGTAAACTTTGTAGTTACAGCTACAGACAATGGTCAGCAGGCGGCACTTCCGGCCCTTAGTAACTGGGTGACAAATGGAGATACTCATACGGCGACTGTTGTATATGATAAAGATGCTTTATATACTTTTGATTTTGATTACACAGACAAAGCAGGTAATAAAGCAGCAGACATTCCAATGGATACATTCTATGTAGATATGACTGCTCCAAAGGTATCCATTACAAACATCGTAGATGAATCTGCAAATAGCGGTGATGGAAACATTGGTTTCTCTATTACTGCAACAGATACAAACTTTGATGTATTTACACCTGTTTTAACAGCAGTTGTAAAAGAAGGCGATAAATTTGTTGAAAAACAGATTTCAGGCGGCGGATTCTCTAATATCGGAAATGGACAGGTATTTACGATCAGAAACGTTGATTTAGATGGTATTTACCGTATTGCATGTACAGTTGTGGATAAGGCAGGAAATGCATATACAGAAGTTTCATTGCAGAATAAAGATGGTTCAACATATGTGGAACAGCGTACAGTAGCAGACACATTGGCAACGTTCTCTGTAAACAGACAGGGTTCTGCTTATGAATTAGACAAAACTACAATGGAAATCGTAGAACAATACTATGTTCAGAATGTAGATGAAGATGTAGTTCTTGTTGAAGTAAATACGAATGCTTTGAAAGAGTACAAAGTAACTCTTAACGGAAAAGAATTGAAAGAAGGTACAGATTATACTGTTGCAACAGAAGGTGGACATGGCGAATGGATGAAATATCTCTATTCTATCAAGAAATCACTCTTTGATGCAGAAGGTCAGTATCAGATCGTTGTATCTTCAAAAGACGAAGCAAATAACGATGCATTTAGTGATGTTAAAGATGCAACAGTTACATTTGTTGTAGACCGTACAGCACCGGTTGTTACGGTAACAGGTCTTGAAACGGATGGAAGATATCAGGTAGAAAGACAGACAGTAACAATTATTCCGACAGATGACGGTGGTGCACTGAAATCATTACTCGTGCGTACAGTGGACGAAGATGGAAAAGAATTGGTAAAACTGGTTGATTTATCCGGTGATGAATTAACGACAGCATTGGATGAAAACGACGGAAAAATTGCTTTTGAAATCGAAGAAGGTTTGTATCAGAATGTACAGATTATTTGTACTGACTGCGCAATAGACAGCGAAGGTAATACAAATACATATAATATGACATTCTATCAGGTTTCCGTATCTTCAAGTGCTGTAAAGATGTTATTTGCAAGTAAAGGTATGAGATATGGTATTATCGGCGGTATTGTATTAATCATCGGCGGAGTAGCACTTCTCGTATTCAGAAAAAAGAAAGTAACAAAATAATGTAAATTTATTCCCCGACTGCAGAAAATTGTAGTCGGGGAAATTACAAAGTGGAGAAAAATGAAAGTTTTAAGAGGAAAACTGCTATTATTACTTCCCTATATTACCTTTTTTGTAGTGGGGATTTTTTTGTTATTCGAACCAATTTTAGATGGGGATGAAATATGGAATTACAATTTTGCACGAAACAATATCACGCATATGGTGGTGGCAATTGTGCCTTTTGTGCCTTGTATTTTTTTGCATTGCAAGATAAAAAGATGGAAGTCTTATGAGACATATCTTTGTCAGGCTGTAGCGTGGACAGTACTTTTGGTATCGGCATTGAGTGTTTTTGAAGCAGAAGAGTAATATAAAAAATGTGAATTGAATTATTTCCAGGGGATTCGGATTGAAAAGGTTATGGAAGAGCATATCAGGGAAGTGACAGATTATATGGATAAGCAGGATGAAAACGGACAAAGAGTGGCTGTCGCGGATGAATATGGAGCATTATATACAATACCACTGAATCAGTGTAATAAGAATCTGGATATGTTACTTTTGGGGAATTTGGGAACTTACGATGTATCTGAAATTTTAGATGAATATGAGGACTACATTTTATTGGTACGAAAAGATAATGCTACATTGGGGTATCAGGCTAATGTAGATTTGATTTTGATCGTAAAGGAAAGTTATAAAAAGATTGACGAGGTGAGTAGTTTTGATGCATATATCAGGAAAAAAGAAAATTGATTGGATGAAATATATTCCCGTAGTTTTGATATTTGAAATAGTAATTGTGGCTCTGCTTTATTGTTTTAAAGATGGAATAAATGGTAACGATTTCTGGTGGCATATTAAAGTGGGTGAGTGGATACTGGAAAATGGGACAATACCCACAGAAGGTATATTTTCGTGGTATGGAATGCAGGAAAATATTCCGTGGACTGCTCATGAATGGCTCTCTGAAATTATATTTTATTTGATTTATCATTATATGGGAAGTGGCGGAGTTTACATATTTACGTTTGGTTTGTCGGGTGTTTTTATCTTTCTTTTATGGCATAATGCGAAGCAATATAGTAAAAATAATCTTTTGATCAGTGGATTGTTTTTTACACTCTTGGCAGTTACCTGTAGCCTGTTTTTTTATGGCAGACCACATATTTTTAGTTTTTTCTTGTTATATTTCGAGTTGAAAATATTATACGGATTTTGGGAAAATCCGGCGAGTAAAAAAATATATCTTTTACCGCTTATTGGTTGCCTTTGGAGTAATTTACACGGGGGATCTTCCAATCTGTCTTATATTTTGTGCCTCGCTTTTTTAGTGTGTGCAAAATTGGAATTTAAGTTTGGACGTGTGTATTCAAAGCGACTGGAGAAGAAAGCTTTTATAAAGCTGTTGATGGTGTCGGTAGGAACGATTTTCTCTGTGCTGATAAATCCCATCGGAATGAAGGTACTGACGTTTCCTTATACAAGTCTTGGAGATAATTTGATGATGAAAATGATTAGTGAATGGCAGGCTCCTGATGCCAAATCTATTGGTGCGATTGTGTTATATTTTTTACCGATTCTGCTTATGAGTATTGGTTTAATTACAGAACAAAGGCAGATTAGATTCATAGATTTAGTAGTTATGGCAATGTTTTTGTATCTTTTCTTCAGAAGTGCCAGATTCATTATTTTATGGTATATTGCAGCTACTTTTTATGCTTTCCGTTATATGCCGGAATGTAAGGTCGCCGATATTACGAAGTGGTGGGAGAAGGCGGTCACCATATTGGGTATGGTAGGTATGGCAGGTCTGATGGTGTATGGTGTAGTAGAAATTGGAGAAAACTTTGAGGAAGGGGAAATGATTACAGAGGTGGTATCTGATGAAATGATTTCTTATGTAAAAGAAGATGCACCAAAGCGTATTTTTAATGATTATAATGTGGGTGAAACTCTCATATACAATGGCATAGAGGTGTTTTTTGATGCCAGAGCGGATATGTATGGGACAAAGCATATCTTAGAAAATGGTCTGAGTCTTCTTTTGCTTGAGCAGGCAAACAAGGAAGCAAAAACTTCTTATGTGGATGTGGAAGAATTGATGGAATATTATGATTTTGATGGTATTCTGGTATTGAAAGTCAGACCGCTTTATTCGTATATGATAAGTCATCCCGAATGGTATGAGTGCGTGTTTGAGGATGCCACGTCAGGATATTTTAAAAGAAAATAAAGATGTCGGAGATATATATTTTTATTGAAAGATTATAGTAGATATCCTATAATAAAGTTACACTCCGAGAGAAGGTTTGTTTTATATGAAAATATAAAACAAAGGAGGCGTAACAATGGGAAAAATAGATATGTGTACCAGAGAGTACATGAGCAATCCGAGGTTTTTTGCGGATGCGTTTAATTATTATTTTTTTCATGGTAAACAGGTTGTAAAACCTGACGAATTGACTATACAGGATACAAATGAGTTATCGCTAACGTATGGAGATGATGATGGGGTAATTGTTCCCACACAAAAAATTCGGGATGTACTGAAAATGTGGACAATTATGACCAGTGAAGATGCAACATATATGTTACTTGGAATTGAGAATCAGGCAAACATACATTATGCAATGCCGATAAGGAATATGTTGTATGATGCAATGAATTATTCTTTTCAGGTGGAAGAACTTGGTAAGAAACATCGCAAAATAAAAGATTTCAAAGGTGATGAGTTTTTATCTGGGTTTAAAAAGACGGATAAAGTAAAACCGGTGTTCACATTGGTTATTTACTGGGGAACAAAAGAATGGGATGCGCCCAGAAGTCTTTATGAGATGTTGGATATAAAAGCAGAGATATTAGAAAACATTAAAGGGTATCTGAATGATTACAAAATTCATCTGATTATTCCGAATGAAATAGAAAATTTTGAGCAGTTTTCAACGGAATTAGGATATTGTTTCAGATATATTCAGGCATCAACCGAAAAGACAAAGTTAAAGAAACTAATAAGAGATTATAAGGATATTTATTCAAATTTAGATAAAATATCCGGATATCTTTTGGAAATGCTAACAGACACACAACTTCCAAAATCAGTAGAAAAGGGGGACTCAATTAATATGTGTAAAGCAATTGAAGAAATGTTAGAAGAGGCCGAAGCAAGAGGGATTGAAAAAGCTAATATGGAATCGGCAAAAATTCTTTTTGAGAATGGTGGGACAATGGAAATGGCGCTCAAAATATTTCCATCATTAAAAGAAGCGGAATTACTTGCAATTAAAGGTACATGTAACTGATAACAGAATGTTTTATTTGGCGACAGAAATAGATTAAAAAGAATAGAGTGATTGGAGTGTCGAAAAGACTGCATTGCAAAAAAGCAAAGCAGTCTTTTTAGTTAAAAATTTTCCAGTTTTGTTAAAGAATATTACTAATAATTTAGTACTATTTATGCTAGAATTTAATTACAGATTTTAATTGTATTGGGAGGACATATGAGCACAAATCTTTAAAATTTTGTTAAGAAAAAAGAGTATCTGATTTGTGTAGATTCTGACGGCTGTGCTATGGATACGATGGATATAAAACATATCAGATGTTTTGGTCCGTGTATGGTGGACGAATGGGAGCTTTTCGAGTGGAAGGATGCTATTTTAACGCGAGGGAATGACATTAATCTGTATACTATGACTCGCGGTATCAATCGTTTTAAAGGTCTTGCTAAGGCCTTAAGGGAGATTGATGCAACCTATAAAAAAATCGAGAATATCGAGGTTTTGGAACGCTGGGTAGAGGAAAGTGATGAACTTTCCAATCCTGCTCTGGAAAGAGCGATTTCAGAGAATGACAGTATCATTTTAAAGAAAGCACTTTCCTGGTCAAAGAGTGTAAATGAAAATATCAATGCACTTCCGTTTGAGGAAAAGAAGCCTTTTGTTGGGGTGAAAGAAGGCTTAGAGTACGCTCACAAGTTTGCGGATATTGCCATTGTTTCTTCTGCCAATTTACAGGCAGTTTTGGAAGAGTGGGAGCTTTACGGACTTTTAGACCACGTGGACATTATTATGGCGCAGGACGTTGGAAGCAAGGCGTTTTGTATCGGCGAAATGCTGAAAAAGGGTTACAAAAAAGAAAATGTCGTTATGACAGGGGATGCGCCGGGAGATTTTGACGCGGCGAAGAAAAACGGAGTATTTTATTTCCCGATTCTGGTCCGCAGGGAAAAAGATTCATGGGAAGAATTTAAAAATGTTGCAGTGGATAAACTGATGGATGGAAGTTTTGGGGGCGACTATCAGGAAGAAAAAATCACACAGTTTTTAGACAACTTAAAATAAGTAAAGGAGAGAAGGTAAATGCTTGATTTGAAAGTGAATCCGTATTATTTATTGGATGAAGATTGTAAGTGGGTAGAAGAAACGATTAAAGGGATGACTGATGAAGAAAAGGTTGGACAGCTTTTCTTCCAGCTCACGAGTTCTCACGAAGAAGAACACTTAAAAGAATTAATGGAAAAATATCACTTGGGCGGCTGCCGTTATAATCCGGCACCGGTTTGTGACATTGCTTACAACTGACAGAACACAGAAGTTATCGGTCGTGCCTTCGGTAGCAACCCTGACAGAGTAGCGACTATGAGTGCGGCTTATTTGAAAGGTGCCCACACAATTCCGGGCTTTGCCTGCGCGGCAAAACATTTCCCGGGTAACGGACAGGATTTTCGTGATGCGCACATTTCTAACAACGTGAACTATTTTGACGTGGATGAATGGGACGCAACCTACGGAAAATTATATAAAGAATTGATTGACAATGATTTGGATGCGATTATGGGCGGTCATATTTTAATGCCAAAATACGCAAAGGCACTTAACCCTGATTTACAGGATGACGATATGATGCCTGCAACTTTGAGTTATGAAATTATGACGACACTTCTCCGTGACAAATTAGGGGTTTAACGGAATGGTTGTTACAGATGCATCTCATATGGTTGCTATGACAGACAGAATGAAGAGAGCAGATATGCTTCCAATTACACCTGAGCGTTACAAACGTATTATGATTGTGCACTTAAAAGGTAACGGTGGTGCTATGGCAGAACTTATGAAGGCTATGGGCTACGGTGGCGGAAACCCTGCGGAAGCATTAAAAGAAAAACTTTGTGCAAAAGGTTTTGATGCTTTTATTTATGAAAGTCCATTAGACATAATGAAAAAACAGATGGCTGCCGGTGAAAAACCGAACATCAACCTCTATTTTGCAGGTGAAGATGCTTTCACGGCTATCGACCCAATCGACAGCTTCTGTGGATTGTTTGATGCAAGATTATAATTTCATAGGATGATATAGAATTTTAACAGGGCGTGGTGTTATTGAACCGACCTCTCAATCGTTAGATTTGGTCTAACTTTTGGGGCGGTTCATATATCACGCCCCAAAAAATTATATTACAAGTATAATTGTCAAATTTTTGAAGAAGTGGTATAGTGACCATAAAGAAAAATAGAACGGAGCGTTCAGAAAGGAGATACGATATGATGACAATTACAACAGCTATGTTAAAGAGAGATTACCATAATGATGTGAAACAAGTGGCGCTGGATTCTCAAAGAAATCAGAGTCGTATTTTCCTGTACGAATATAAGATAAGAAAGAAGTCGCACGACAATATGCTGATATAGTACTATCGTTTGTTTGGATAGTATAATATGGACATAGGTTATGACCACTTATCTTTGTATGGGTAAGTGGTTTTTTTATATCTATTTTTAAGGGAATTGACAGCAATGGGCAATAATGAGGCATCAGACCGAAGACCGCTTTTGTGGGTCTTTGGGCAAAACGGAGGAAAACAATATGAGTAACATATCTACAATAAATATGATTAAAACAGGGGAACGGATAACGGAATTGCGGAAAAAATCGGGGCTTTCCGTACGAGAGTTACAAGAGATATTCGGGTTTGCAACACCGCAGGCAATTTATAAATGGCAACAGGGCGTAACGCTTCCAGCCATAGACAATTTGGTTGTACTAGCAACTTTATTTAATGTAAAGGTTGATGACATACTGGTTACAGATGAAGTGGAATATATGGGCGATAATATTTGAAGAAACAAAGAGGACACTGAAAAATCGTGAGAGGTTTTTCGGTGTTTTTTTGATTGTAGAGTGAAGCACGAGCACAAGCGATGTTTTTTCTTTAAAAAAAGAACATTTGTTCTGTACAATTTCATATATATTTGTTATAATACAGTATGCGGAGGTATTTTATATGTTTGATTTTTTGAAAAGTAGTAAAAACAATAGCTTGGAAGATGTTATTTTAAGACTCAATATGAATATGTCGAATAATTATAAAGATGCTGCGCAAAGTAATCTTAAGGAGTTTGAAGCACTTTTTACAGAGCTTCGAGACAGTGGCAAATTGAATGAAAAGCAGAAACTCCGCTATGAAGGCATACTGAATGAATATAGAGAGAAAATGACAAATTATTCCCACAAGGACCAGAAGCCGTTTTGGGTGTAGGGAGGATATATTATGGATAAATTTGTATTGCACAGTGAATATAACCCTACAGGTGATCAGCCTGAGGCGATTGAAGCACTGGCAGAAGGTTTTAAAAGAGGGAACCAGTTCCAGACACTTCTTGGTGTAACCGGTTCGGGTAAAACCTTCACTATGGCGAATATTATTGCAAAATTAAATAAACCGACTCTGATTATAGCTCACAACAAGACTTTGGCGGCTCAACTTTACGGAGAATTCAAGGAATTCTTCCCCGAGAACGCAGTGGAATACTTTGTATCCTATTATGATTACTATCAGCCGGAGGCGTATGTACCGTCTACGGACACATATATTGCCAAAGATTCTTCTATTAATGATGAAATTGATAAATTACGATTGTCGGCGACGGCTTCTTTGACTGAGCGAAAAGATGTTATTGTTATTGCCAGTGTTTCCTGTATTTACGGTCTTGGTAGCCCGGATGACTATCAGGAAATGATTGTGTCTCTGCGTCCCGGAATGGAGAAGGACAGAGATAAAGTTATAAGAGAATTAATTGACATTCAATATACACGTAACGATATGGATGTGGAACGCGGTAGTTTCAGGGTGAGAGGGGATGTCCTTGAGATTTATCCTGCCCAGGGTGGAGATTACCTGATTCGCGTGGAATATTTCGGTGATGAAATTGACAGAATCACGGAAGTTGACCCGCTGACGGGGAAAGTTCACGCGGCACTTAGTCACATTGCGATTTTTCCGGCGTCCCATTATGTTGTATCCAAGGATAAAATTATATCTGCCTGTGAGAATATTGAAAAAGAACTGGACGAGCAGATTCGCTATTTTAAAGGAGAAGATAAGCTGATAGAGGCACAGCGTATTTCAGAGCGTACCAATTTTGACGTGGAAATGCTTAAGGAAACGGGATTTTGCTCGGGAATTGAGAACTATTCAAGGCATTTAAATCATATGCCGGCGGGGACACCTCCACATACACTGATGGACTATTTCAAGGATGATTTCCTGATTATTATAGACGAGTCCCATATTACAGTGCCACAGATTGGTGCGATGTATTCAGGGGACCGTTCCAGAAAGACTACTTTGGTGGAGTATGGCTTCAGACTGCCTTCGGCACTGGATAACAGACCGCTTTGTTTTGAGGAATTTGAAGAACGTATTGACCAGGTACTTTTTGTGTCCGCAACACCATCTAAATATGAAGAAGAGCACGAACTTTTACGTGCCCAGCAGATTATCAGACCGACAGGACTTTTGGACCCTGAGGTTTCGGTGCGTCCTGTAGAAGGTCAGATTGATGATTTGCTTTCTGAAATTCACAAAGAAGTAGATAAGCACAATAAAGTAATGATTACGACTCTGACCAAGAAGATGGCAGAGGATTTGACGGCTTATTTGAAGGAATCAGGTATCAGAGTAGAGTATCTGCATTCCGATATTGATACCTTGGAACGAGCTGCGATTATCAGGGATATGCGTCTGGATGTCTTTGATGTTCTGGTAGGCATTAACCTTTTGCGAGAAGGTCTCGATATTCCGGAAATTTCGCTTGTTGCGATATTAGATGCGGATAAGGAAGGTTTCCTTCGTTCGGAAACGTCCCTCATTCAGACCATTGGTCGTGCGGCGAGAAATGCAGAAGGCAGAGTAATTATGTATGCTGACAAAATCACGGATTCTATGGATAAGGCGATTGGTGAAACAAACCGAAGACGTGCAATCCAGGAAGAATATAATAAAGAACACGGTATCACACCACAGACCATTAAAAAGAGTGTACGCGAGCTTATCAGTATTTCAAAAGAAATTGCCAAGTCTGAAGTTCAGTTTGAAAAGGACCCGGAATCTATGAGTTATCAGGAACTTACCAAACTCATTGAAAAGATGCAGAATAAGATGAGAAAAGTTGCGGCTGATTTGAACTTTGAAGAAGCGGCAGTACTTAGAGATAAAATTGTTGAACTGAAAAAACATTTAAGAGATATGGAGTAATAAAGATGTCCGAAACGAAGAAAATGCGCCCCAAAAAGGATTGTATTGTAATCAGAGGGGCAAACGAACATAATTTAAAAGGAATCGATGTGGATATTCCAAGAAATGAATTTGTGGTTTTGACAGGTCTATCTGGTTCGGGAAAGTCATCGCTGGCTTTTGACACAATTTATGCAGAAGGCCAGAGAAGATATATGGAGTCTTTGTCTTCCTATGCAAGACAATTCCTTGGTCAGATGGAAAAACCGAATGTAGAGAAAATAGAAGGTCTTTCGCCGGCTATTTCCATTGACCAGAAATCTACTAATAAAAATCCGCGTTCTACGGTAGGAACGGTAACGGAAATTTATGATTATTTCAGACTTTTATATGCCAGAATCGGTATTCCACATTGTCCGAAATGTGGAAGGGAAATTAAGAAACAATCTGTAGATCAGATGGTAGACCATATTATGGCATTGGAAGAAGGTAGTAAAATTCAACTTCTTGCACCGGTTGTACGAGGTCGAAAAGGTGAGCACGTAAAGGTTTTTGAACGTGCCAAAAGAAGCGGTTATGTACGTGTCCGTGTAGATGGTAACTTATACGAATTGTCGGAAGAAATTAAACTGGATAAAAACATTAAACATTCCATTGAAATCGTGGTGGACAGACTGGTTGTAAAACCGAGTATTGAAAGAAGACTGTCCGATTCTTTAGAAACTGTGTTGGAATTGTCAGAAGGTCTTGCTTATGTGGATGTTATCGGCGGTGAGACACTTTCTTTCAGTGAAAGCTTTGCGTGTCCTGATTGTAATATTAGTGTAAGCGAAATCGAACCGAGAAGCTTTTCTTTCAATAATCCGTTTGGTGCGTGCCCTGATTGCTTTGGTCTTGGGTATAAAATGGAATTTGATGCGGATTTGATGATACCGGATAAACGCCTCAGTATTAATGAGGGCTGTATTACGGTTATGGGCTGGCAGTCCTGTAACAACAAGGGCAGTTTTACGAATGCCATTTTACAGGCACTTTGTGAGGAATATAAGTTTGATTTAGATACACCTTTTAAGGATTATCCGGAAGAAATTAAGGATATTTTGATTAACGGTACCAAGGGAAAAGAAGTCTTGGTTCACTATACAGGACAGAGAGGAACCGGAGTATATCCGATAGCTTTTGAAGGTCTTATAAAAAATGTTCAAAGAAAATATAGGGAAACTGCGTCAGAAATTTCCAAGGCAGAGTACGAGGAATATATGCGCATTACACCATGTGAGTTGTGTGGTGGAATGCGATTAAAACAGGAAGCGTTGGCAGTAACTGTGTGTGATAAAAATATTCACGAGGTTACGTCACTATCTATAAATGCGTTACACGAATTCCTTCAAAATATGAATTTGACCCAAACACAGCAAATTATAGGAAAACAGGTTTTAAAGGAAATACGTGCCAGAGTGGGCTTCCTTATGGATGTAGGCCTTGAATATTTATCTTTATCGAGAGCAACAGGAACCTTGTCAGGTGGTGAAGCACAACGTATTCGACTGGCAACTCAGATTGGTTCCGGCTTATGCGGCGTATGCTATATTTTGGATGAGCCAAGTATCGGACTTCATCAGAGGGATAACGATAAGCTTTTGTCGACCCTGCAACATTTAAGAGATTTGGGTAACAGCCTGATTGTTGTAGAGCACGATGAGGATACTATGCTTGCGGCGGACCATATTGTGGATATCGGTCCGGGAGCAGGAAGTCATGGCGGACAGGTAGTGGCACAAGGAACAGCCAAAGAGATTATGAAGTGCAAAGAATCCATAACAGGGCAGTATTTGAGCGGTGCAATGAAGATTCCTGTTCCTAAAATACGTAAAAAATCAGAGGCGAAACTTCTAATTAAAGGCGCAAAGGAAAATAACTTAAAAAATATTGATGTAGAAATTCCTTTAGGTGTTATGACTTGTGTGACAGGTGTGTCAGGAAGTGGAAAATCTTCTTTAGTTAATGAAATTTTGTATAAACGACTTGCAAGAGATTTAAACAGAGCAAGAACGATTCCGGGAAAACACGATGATATTATCGGGCTTGAGCAATTGGATAAGGTAATTGATATCGATCAGTCACCGATTGGACGTTCACCACGTTCCAATCCTGCCACATATACAGGTGTTTTTGACCTTATAAGAGATTTATTTGCAGGAACACCGGACGCGAAAGCAAAAGGTTATAATAAAGGTCGCTTTAGCTTTAATGTAAAAGGCGGCAGATGCGAGGCATGTAGCGGCGACGGTATTTTGAAAATAGAAATGCACTTTTTACCGGATGTTTATGTACCGTGTGAAGTGTGTGGAGGAAAACGATACAACAGAGAGACGCTGGAAGTAAAATATAAGGGTAAGAGCATTTTTGATGTACTGGATATGACTGTGGAGGAGGCCGTACCGTTTTTTGAGAATCTGCCAAGTATCAGAAGAAAAATAGAGACATTAAATGATGTGGGACTTTCTTATATTAAATTAGGACAGCCATCTACGACACTTTCAGGTGGTGAGGCACAGAGAATTAAACTGGCAACGGAGCTTAGCCGCAGGAGTACCGGAAAGACGATTTATATTCTGGACGAGCCGACAACCGGTCTTCATTTTGCGGATGTGCACAAATTGACGGAAATTTTGCACAAGTTAAAAGAAGGCGGAAATACCGTGGTTGTTATAGAGCACAATCTGGATGTGATAAAGACAGCGGACTATATTATTGATATCGGTCCTGAGGGCGGTGATAAAGGCGGAACGATTATTGCAACAGGTACGCCTGAAGAGGTGGCAGAGAATCCAAAATCATACACAGGTATCTATGTGAAAAAAATGTTGGAAAGAGATGCTAAATAATTTTCAAAATCTGCCGATATAATAAGTACACATTTTAAAGTACTTTAAATAATTTTATAACCAAGGATGGTATCCGTTTAGAAAAAAGGATTTTCTGAATGCATACCATCTTTTTTGTATTGATTCACGGAAGAAGGATATACAATAAGGCAACTTAAGGAGGGAAATGATTGAGAATTGAATCCTCAATAATAGGAATGGATTCTGCCAGAAGTTATTCTTCTAGAACTGAGCAAAAAAGCAGTGTTAGTTTTATGCTGCTTAATGCACAGAATGAGGTCAAGGAGACCCAAAACGCAACAGCAAATGAAAACAAAATAACGAATGATATGTCAGATAATCTGACTGATATTCAAAACAGATATCAGGAGATGATTACGAAGACAAACAGATTATCTGAGAGAGATTTAAGAGAAACATTTTTTAATTTGAAACACCAATGTTTTCAGTACTTATTCAGAAATATCTTCGGACGTTCCGTAGGTCATACAAGTACCGACGGGTATATTTCAAGCGGTGAACTGACTGATACACAGTATTATCAGCTCACACAGCCAAGACAACTTAATTTGAGTGAAGTGGCTGTAACCACAACGGAAAGCTACTATTATGAAGAAAGTGAACAGACTACTTTTGACACAACAGGTATTGTAAGAACTGCTGACGGACGAGAGATAGAGTTCAATCTTTCGCTGGAAATGAGCAGAAGCTTTGCTTCGTATTATGAAAATACCTATCAGGAAAAGGCAGTTACTTTCTGTGACCCGCTGGTTATTAATTTAGACAGTAATATTGCAGAACTTAGTGACCAGAAATTCTACTTTGATTTGGATGCGGACGGAGTAGAGGAATATGTATCTAAACTTGGAAAAGGCAGTGGATATTTGTCACTGGATAAAAATGGTGACGGAATAATCAACAACGGCAATGAATTGTTCGGTACAAAGTCAGGCGATGGTTTTGGTGACCTTACCATCTATGATGAAGATGGTAATGGCTGGATTGATGAGAATGATGATATTTGGAATCAACTCAAAATCTGGACCACGGACGAAAACGGAAAAGATGTACTTTATACATTGAAAGAAGCCGGAGTGGGTGCAATCTGCCTTCAGAGAGCAAGTACCGATTTTACACATACGGATGCAAACAATGATGTAAAAGGCGCAATCCGCAGTACAGGAATTTTCCTGTATGAAAACGGTAATGTAGGAACGGTTCAGCATCTGGACCTGGCACAATAATATAAATTTATCTGCTATATTCACATTTTTTGCATAAAATTACGTTCATAGGCAAAACTACAAATAAATCACAAAGATGGTAATTTTTTATCACGAAAGTGACAGATAGGAGTTTTGTTTATGAAAAGATTTAGAAGAAGAAATGCAAAACGTGGGGAAGTAATTGCAATGGTACTGACCTCGGTTGTGGTTCTTGGTGCACTGACAGTTACAGGTTTATACATCAAAAACAGGAACGAAGCAAAAGAACAGGATGGCTATTACATCGACTTTGATGCGTTGGAAGCAGAAATGGACAGTAAGGTAAAAGAGGCAGAAGGTGACCTTGATTATACCGGAACGCAGGAAGAGTTTGACTATACAAATCAAAATTCAGAGGCTGTTCAGTCCGGTTCTGTTGAAAAAGAAGAACAGGATAAAAATACAGATGATGAAGTGGTTGTAGATAATGAGGTTGTAGAGACGCCACCTGTAGAAGAAGTAGTTGTACAGTCGCAGGATGTTACACCTGTAACCAATGCGGATGCAATGACAGATAATATTGTAACAAGTGTACCGACACTGACTTTTTCGGAAGAAGAATCATTGGTCTGGCCTATCGTAGGTAACATTATTATAAATTACAGTATGGATAAGTCGGTATATTTTGCAACGTTGGACCAGTTCAAATACAGTCCGGCACTGGTCGTTTCTGCTACAGAGGGTGAGCAGATTACGGCAGCAACAGATGCAGTAATCACCAATATATATCAGGATAACGAACTTGGCAATGTGGTGGAAATGGATTTGGGTGACGGATATTATCTCACTTATGGACAGTTACACGATATCGTGGTTTCAACAGGACAATATGTGACTACCGGTCAACTTATTGCCCAAGCAGGAGCACCGACAAAATATTATTCCGTAGAAGGATGTAACGTGTATTTCAAATTGACAAAGGATGGAGAACCTATAAATCCGATCACTTATTTGGAATAAAAAATAAAATACGGTTTCAACTTTACCGAGACCATAGTTTTAGGTATAATAACTATGTATGTTAAAAACCTGGGCTATGGTCTTTTTATGTTCCGGAAATTTTATGTAAGGAGAAAGGAAAGAAAAATGAGAATAAATTGTTTTCAAAAAATTTGTCATACATTTTTAACGACACTGTTAAGTGTGTCACTTCTTACGGGTTGTTCAGGAAATGAATTGGACCTGTCCCATCTTACAGACAATAAAGATAAGCAGACCTTTGATTATGAGGTGCCAAAGAGTCAGCCATCCGTTCTGGTAAACCAATTGGGCTATCATCCGGAAAGTGTAAAAAATGTAATTTTTATCGGACAGAATGTACCGGATCAGTTTTCTATTATTGATGAAAAAACAGGAGAAGAAGTATTTGTAGGTGAAATTGAGCACAAAGGCTATCAGCAGGATGCGGGAATGAACGTAAGCATCGGAACTTTTACCAATTTCACGAAAGAAGGCAAATATTATATTTTGTGCGATACGATTGGACAATCCTATCACTTCTCTATTTCAGATATGATATATGAAAGTCTTTTTACGGATTTGTTGAAAGAAATTTCGGATAACCGTTGGCAGGAGTATCATAGTGAAACCGAAGAAATATACAAAACCGATGAAGAAAATTCAATGGAAGTATCCGGGGGATGGTATACCACAATTACAGATGATAAAAAAGTCAGAGATGTGAAAACAGGATGTGAAACTCTGGTCAACCTGTTAATGAGTGTGGAATTCTATGTAGACCAGCATTCCGACGCAACCGGTATCAAAGAAAGCGGAAATGAAATTCCGGACATTTTGGATGAGGCAGCTTATGAGGTGCTGTGGTTACTCAAGATGCAGGACGGAAAAACCGGTTCTGTTTACAGCGGATTGACCGAAGAAAACGGACAATTGAAACTGGATGAATCGAATATAGAGGCGTGTCAGCACTTTATTATTGCTATGGCTAAATTCAGCTACTCTATGAAGAATTATGACAATGCCTTTGCCACAGAATGTCTGCGTGCTTCCGATGCGGCGTGGAAATATGTGGAGTCTGTGCGTAACAGCAGAAAGGAAGAGGACAGAGCTTTACAGGATGAGATAGATGAGTCTTTGAGATTTTTTGGTGCTGCAGAACTTTTCAGAGCTTCAGGTGCATATAGATATCATACAGTTATTAAAGAATATGTGCCAAACACAACCAATGAAAACATATGGACAAAAGAAGAATATTTAGGTATTTATACTTATCTCGGAACGAGGCTTGCTGTAAGCAGAAACATTTGTGAAGAGTGGATGAAACAGATTATGGATATGGGCAAGAGAATTGCAAGTGACAGTAAGGAAGACAGTATGCTGGCACTTTCGGTGGAAGATGGAGTATCCTGTCATAATTTGTTGTGGAAAATGACAGTTATGACAAGTATTGACTATATCATTGGTAATCACGAGTATGATACAATATTGGAAAATAATCTGCACTATATACTGGGCAGAAATATAAATGCATACAGTTACATAGAGGATTATGGAAATGACGAAGCCATCAGTAGTCAGAATTTAAGCATTTCAGATGACTTGACACAAGTATCACAACTTATTTTTATTATGAGCGAAATTATTAGTAACAGATAGAACGATATTTATAATATGCGCCATATCGGAATGGAGGAAAAATGAACGTAGTAGTATTAGCCGGCGGTATCAGCACGGAAAGAGATGTATCCTTAGTATCGGGTAAAATGATTTATAATGCGCTTAAGAAAAATGGACACAATGCCATTTTACTGGATGTGTATTTAGGTACAAATGAACCGGATATTCAGAATATTTTTACACTGGAAAAAGACTGGGTAAGCGAAATCAATCCGGTTCAGGACGAAAATCCGGATATTGCAAAAATTAAGGCGTTAAGACCGGATGGAGATAAACAGTTTTTCGGACCGAACGTGATTACCATTTGCCAGAATGCGGATATTGTATTTATGGCTCTCCACGGTGAGAACGGCGAAAACGGCAAAATTCAGGCATGCTTTGATTTGATGGGAATTACTTATACGGGGACAGATTACATCAGTTCTGCGGTGGCTATGGATAAGGCACTTTCCAAAGACCTTTTTGCGGTATACGGTGTTCCGACTCCGAAGGGTATCCGCCTTAAAAAAGGTGCCACAGAATCCGAAAAAGTTCCCTATCCTTGTATTGTGAAAGCATGCAGGGGTGGTTCCAGCGTAGGCGTATGCATCGCCAACAATGACGAAGAATACGAAGAGGCCAAAAAAGAAGCCTTCCGTTATGATGACGAGGTTGTTATTGAACAATATATTAAAGGCCGTGAATTCTCAGTGGGTGTATTGCAGGGAAAAGCCTTGCCTGTTATAGAAATTGCACCGCTTCATGGCTTCTACGATTACAAAAATAAATATCAGGCAGGTAGTGCCATAGAGACTTGTCCTGCCAACATTTCAAAAGAAAAAACCGAGGAAATGCAGAAAGCGGCAGAAACGGTATTTAAGGCGCTAAGACTTAAAAACTATGCAAGAATGGACTTTATGATGAGCGAGTCAGAAGAAATTTTCTGCTTAGAAGCCAATACTTTACCGGGTATGACACCAACGTCACTTCTTCCGCAGGAGGCAGCGGCGATTGGAATCAGCTTTGAACAGCTCTGTGAAAATTTGATGAAATATTCTTTAGAGGGAAAATAGTTCCCGGGAGACGATTATGAAAAATATGACTTTACAAAATATTGCAACTGCCTGTAACGGGAAACTTGTTTGTAGCGCAGGACAGGAACAAATTAATATAAAAGGTGCGGTTTTGGATTCCAGACTCGTTGAGGAAGGATATCTGTTTTTTGCAACAAAGGGTGAAAAGGTTGACGGACACAGCTTTATTCCTCAGGTGGCAGAAAAAAAGGCAGCCTGTGTAGTATGTGAAAAGGTACCTGAAAGTGTCGAAATTCCGTATATTCTAGTGGAAGATTCTTTTACAGCATTAAAACAGATTGCTACTTTTTACAGGGAAAATTTGAACATTCCGATTGTAGGTATTACAGGTAGTGTGGGCAAAACCAGTACGAAGGAAATCATTTCCTCTGTTCTTGCGACCAGATATAACGTGCTGAAAACAGAAGGCAATTTTAATAACGAAGTGGGGCTTCCCCTGACAATTCTGCGAATTCGCGACGAGCATAAGGTGGCAGTTGTGGAAATGGGGATCAACCATTTTGGCGAAATGCACCGTTTGAGTGAAATTGCAAAACCTGACATTTGTGTCATAACCAACATAGGACAGTGCCATCTGGAATTCCTTGGCAGCAGGGAAGGTATTCTGAAGGCAAAAAGTGAAATATTTGATTTTATGAATCCGGAAGGATATGTATGTATTAACGGCGATGACGATATGCTTAGTACAATTAAAGAAGTACACGGTCATAAACCGGTTTCCTATGGTCTCACTATGAAAAATGACGTATATGTCACAAACGTAAAAAACAACGGGATTTTGGGTTCGACAGCATCCATTTATTTAAATGATGAAACCTTTGATGTGGAGATTCCATTGCCGGGTGAACATATGGTGATGAATGCATTGGCGGCTACCTGTGTGGGTGATTTGCTGGGACTTAAGCCGGAAGAAATTGCAGAGGGAATTGCAAATGTAAAACCGGTTGACGGTCGAAGCAATCTGATTGTTTTGAAAGACAGAAAGATTTTGGATGACTGCTATAATGCAAACCCTGTTTCTATGAAAGCAGCGATTGATTTGTTGAATTTATCAGGCACAAGAAAAATTGCAATTCTGGGAGATATGTTTGAACTGGGTGACGGATGCGAAAAAATGCACAGTGAAATCGGCATCTATGCGGTAGAGCAAGGTATTGATGTTATCGTATGTGCCGGCGAGCTTTCACGTAATATGTTTAATGCGGCCACACTGACAAGAGCGGCTTTAAATAAAGATATGCAAATTTATTATATGAAGGATACAAAAGAGGTAATTGACAAGATAGAAATTATCCTTGAAAAAGGAGATACCATTTTAGTGAAGGCATCTCACGGAATGGGCTTTGCAGAAGTGGTAAAGGCGTTGCAGAAGTAATACTGCAAAATGAAAGACGGAATAAAATGCGTAAAAATAAGTCGGTGGTTTTGACCAGAATTTAAGAGGTTAAACCACCGATTTTTTCGTTTAAACTGTTGATTTTCTATTTTCTTCATATTTCTTCACAATAATATCTCTTACATAGTTTGCAGGAGATTTTTTGATTTCATCCGGCATTTCATCCAAGATAATCGGTTCGCAGTACTCAATCGTAACATGCGTCTTTTTAATCCAAGGCATATGGTCCTCAAAAATTCTGTTCGTATTTGTAAGGACTACAGGTACAATCGGACATTTCGCTTTTGTCGCAATTTTAAAACTGCCTTCGTGGAAAGGAAGAGTCACATTTTCATCCTTGGAACGTGTTCCTTCCGGGAATATAAAAATGGAAATTCCGCTTTTTATCTTATTCACAGCATCAATTATCATTTTTGCACCGGCCTTCAAATCCTTTCGGTCTAAGAACAGACAGTTTAAATAACGCATCCACGTACGAAGGATAGGTACCTTTTTGATTTCTTTTTTTGCCACATAGCCGGTTAATCCCGGAACTCTTGTATAAGTTGTAATAATATCAAAAAAGCTGTGGTGATTTCCCACATATAAAACAGCCCGGTCTTTTGGTACGTTTTCTTCACCAATGATTGTCATTTTGATACCGCTTAAAAAGATAATAACTCGGAATGCCCATTTGACAATGGCAAGGGAACTTTTCTGTTTCGCTTCCATATTAAATTTTCCGATAATCCATTCTATGAAAAACATTGGGATACTAAAAATTACAAATATCAATAAAAATAAAGCAACAATTACAGTACGCATATTAGCCTCCATTCTCAAAATATTATATCCGACCAAATCCTTTAAAGCAATAGGAATAGCTTCGAGTATTTAATAATAAAATATAAAAATAGGCTTTTTGAGGTGTATATGAGTCGTAAATTGCGATTGGTTATGGTAGTGCTGATGTTGGTCGTAGGCATAGGCTTTACAGGATGTAAGGAAGAAGAAAAAGTAAGAGATTTGGATTTTACGGTCGTCTCCAGTGAGTGCGTTCCCAAGGAATTACTTGCGGAGATTGAGAGTAAAAAGCAGGAAGAGTTTCAGATGTCATTTCAGGACGGAAATTATTTGTATCTTTGTGTCGGTTACGGAGCACAGGAAACAGGGGGATACAGTATTTGTGTGAAGGATCTGTATCTGACGGATTCTTCCATTGTCCTTGATACTACGCTTCTCGGACCAAAACATTCTGAAGGCAAAAAAGTGCCGGGTGAAAGCTATCCGTATATTGTCATCAAAACAGAATATATTGATGCGGTAGTCATTTTTTCATAGGAGAAAACATACATTTATAGCAAGGCAGAATGGAGGATTTGAATGGAATTAGTAAAGAAAAATATACATTTTAACCGCATTGCAAAAGAGGCGAGAAACCAGATTACGCTTGAAGAGGATATTAATATTCCCGACACAAAAGAGGATATAGAGGATATTATTTTTCACAATTACAGAGTGATTATAGAGGAAGTAAGAACAGGCGAACAAAAGGTACATATCCGGGGAAAAATTGTTTATTCTATTTTGTACAGGTCAGAAGAAACGGGCAGACTGTGTAGTATGGAAGGCAGTATTCCGATTGACGAACAGCTGTATATGGAAGGTGTTGCCGGTGCGGATAAGGTAATGGTCAAACCGCAGGTGGAAGATTTTTCCGTGGGAATTATTAATTCAAGAAAAATCAGTATTCAGTCCATTTTGGAACTGTATGCATATGCGCAGGAGTTGTATGATGAACAGATTACAACGAAAGTTAATGACGTAGAGTGTGAAATGCAAAAGAAAGAGTGTGATTTCACACAGCTGGCAGTCTGTAAAAAGGATATATTCCGCTTCCGGGAAAATGTCACTATTCCAAACAATATGCCGAATGTGGAGAACATTGTTTTTAGCAATATTAAAGTACAGGATATAGAATATAAGCCTCAGGACGGACAGCTGGCAATACAGGGTAAGGTGCAGGTATTTGTCATTTATGACGGAGAGAGAGATAGCCATAACCAGATGTATCAGACGACAATTCCTTTTAGTACGGTCATAGAGTGCTCAGGAAGTAATATGAATATGATACCCGGAGTTAGTTATGACGTTGTAGACAGTCAGATACATTTAGAAACGGATTATGACGGAGAAGCCAGAACCTTTACCATCGAACTTGTTCTGGAATTGGATATGAAATTGTATGAGCCGCAAAAAGTCGAGATGCTATGGGATGTATACGGTATTCAGAAAGATTTAAGTCCGAACATCCAGACAATCCACTATGATGTTTTAAACAGCCAATACAACGGAAATGTGAAGGTGTCCGATAAAGTGAATCTGCCGATGGCGGAAAACGGGCAAATCAAAATATTGCATGCTGACGGAAAATGTCTTCCGGAAAGCTGTGAGGTTACAAACGATGGAATCGTATTAAACGGAATGGTTGTTTGTCAGGTACTTTATACTGTCGGTGCAGAAGAAAATGAGTACGGAAGCAGTCAGTTTATGCTACCGTTTTCAAAAACCCTGGAAATGAAAAATGGTACTTTGAAAGAAAATCTTTCCTGCACTGTCTGTATGGATTGCCGCGACTTGCAATTTACATTTGATATGGACGGAGGTATGGAAGCAATAGCAAATATCGCATATAATGTTTTGGTATTTGAAAAAATGGCAGGAAGAAATATAGTCGATGTGGACGTCAGAGAAATGGATATGGAAAAATGCAATAATTTACCGTCAATGGCAGTTTGCTTTGCCACACAAAAAGATACCTTGTGGGAAATGGGCAAAAAATACTGTGTCCCAATCAAGCAGATAAAAGAGATGAACCATCTGGCATCAGATGAAATCAAAGAAGGAGAAAAAATTCTGATTGTACGCGGAATGTGTTCATAGTTTAGGTTGGTGACAGGACAAAAAAGGTTTCAAATAAAAAGCCGGCGTTATTTGCGCCGGCTTAAGTATTGATTACTTTGTAAGTTTACTCTGTAATTGTTTCAGCTTCTGTCTGAGGATTGATTAAATTATCAAATTTCTCGAATACCTTATCATATGTTCTCTGACAGATATCAGGTAATTTGCCACCCCATGTTTTTTCAGCCTGTTTGAAGCCTTTTTCAAAAGCTTCCTTCATTTCTTCTAATTTATCCTTGTCATCGCCACAGAGTGCAACGGCAAAATCAACGATACGGCTTGAAGTAGCTTCAACGCCCCAATAACCGTCTTCTGCAATATCAGCCTGTGCCTGTGCTTTTGTAGCAGCATCTACAGTGAAATCACCTTTTGATAAAATAGACCAAATTCCGTTTGCCTGGCCATAGGTTTCTGTCTGTTTGTTGATTGTACGAAGAACGATGGATTGTAATTGTGCCATACGTGCTTCGGAATCAGCCTGTAACTGTGCTTTAAGAGCCTGATTTTTTTCCAGTTTAACTGTTTTCTTATTGTCAGTAGCCTGTTCAGCTAACTCTTGGGCTCTTTTGCTGGGTTCATATACGACACCTTCTGTCGCAGCCTTTGAAGCGGATTTTTCACCTTCTTTAGCAGCATTAGCCTTTGTTGCATATGCACTGTAAGCATCAGTTACGTTGTTAGTTACGTTAGTAATTCCATTTACATTCATACTTGTCCCTCCTTGGTAGTGCAAAAAGCTATTTTTTCTTATCATACACTATTTCGGCAAAAATTTCAAAAACTTTAGTCTTTTTTTAAAAAATTTTAAAAATCATTCATAT
>ERZ1032130.48-NODE-48-length-37704-cov-6.127520_pt1 | contig 37704 bp, 33 predicted proteins | sample MGYA00517879_ERZ1032130 | MGnify/ENA primary metagenome ERZ1032130 (study PRJEB33719, sample SAMN04262597) | wastewater metagenome | biome: rural village; feature: animal feces; material: feces | host: Bos taurus | place: El Salvador | collected 2012-01-31 ...
CTTGACTTTTAATCAAGTTGTCCGGGGTTCGAATCCCCGATGCTTCACGAAGAAGAACGTTGGAAATCAACGTTCTTTTTTTGTGGTTATGATGCTGTGTTTTTTGTGTTTTTTGTAATGTGAAGTTTTCTTCATATTTCTATTGACAAACTTTGGGTTTTAATATAATATGAAGTTAACTTCATATGAAGCAAACTTCACACTCAAAGGAATGAATATGAAAACAAAAATTAAAGAGCTTCGGATATCCATGGATATGACTCAGCAGCAACTGGCAAAGTTAGTACATGTTTCTTCCCGTACGATCATTTCCATTGAAAAGGAACAGTACAGCCCGTCGCTGATGCTGGCTTATCGTATTGCAGAAATATTTGGAGTATCGGTAGAAGAATTATGCTGTTTAAAGGAAAATAAGGAACTGGAGGATCAACAGTATGAAAATTTATAACAAAAAGGGATTTTTTACAGGATTATTTTGGCTTGTTCTGGGTGCATCTTCTTTATGTGCATTGGTTTCTAGAGAAATGAATATTTTGGATATTGTTTTTTGTGCTGCTGAGTTTGGTTTGGCAATTTATTATATTGGAAGAAGTTTTTCCAGGAATATGTCTGATGCAGATCAGGATGAGCGTACACAGCTGATTGTGCAGAAAACCCGTGCGACTGCATATTCATGGGCAAAAGGGATTTGCATTGCTTTGGGGATTTTGTATATTGCGGTGTTTAGTTATACAAAAAATACATTACATTTGGGCATGTCCGCATGCTTTGGAATGATTGTCATTGGAATGGTGATTGTTGAGGGAATTATTGAAATTTATTATGATCATAAACTTTAACAAGTTTATAGAAAACGGAGCCCCTGATATTCAGGGACTCCACTTTTTTTACGACTTTGACTATCTGCTGTTTTTAGAAGAGTTAGAGCCGCTGCCAGAATTGTTGGCGTTTTTGTTATTGTTGTTGCTGTTTGCGTTAGAACCGCTGCCTGCATTGTAGCTGTTGTTCATATTGTTTGCGTTGTTAGATTTGTTTTTGTTGTTATTGTTGTTGTTATTATTGTTCATAATTTAAACACCATCCTTTCACAGATAGAATGTGCAGAAAAGAATTTTTTATACAAATATTTTTTACGAAAAAATGAAGCAGATGTTACAAGTTCACTTGAGACACAGAGTCAGAAGTGGTATATTATAATTAGGTGGAAATGTGCAGAGAAAGTTTTAATGTGCAGGGGGGAACCAGATGATTGCAAAAGTACTGATTGATAATATTACGAAAGATGATCTGATTTGTGAATGGGGATTATCATTTTATATTGAATATAAAGAACATAAAATTCTGCTGGATACCGGTGCCAGCGGAAATTTTGCGGAGAACGCAAAAAAGATGGGGATAGCATTAGAAGAAATCGAATACGGTGTGCTTTCCCATGCCCATTATGACCACGCAGACGGAATGCCGGCCTTTTTCAGGGAAAATAAAAATGCGAAATTTTATTTAAGAAAAGGTGCAGGCGAGAACTGCCATGGAAAAAAGAATTTTTTCATGTATAAATATAATGGAATTCAGAAAGGAATTCTGGATAATTATGCTGACCGTATTGAATATGTGGAAGGGGACTATGAACTGTTAGAGGGGGTATACCTTATTCCTCATAAGGTACAGGGACTTGAAAAAATTGCGAAAAAAGCAGATTTATTTATCAAAGAAAATGGCAAAATGTTCCCGGATGATTTTGGACATGAGCACAGCCTTGTATTTGATACAGAAAAAGGACTGGTAGTGTTTAACAGCTGTTCTCATGGCGGTGTTGACAATATTATTACCGAGATTTTAGCGACATTTCCGGAAAAGGAAATTTGCGCTTATATTGGCGGGCTGCATTTGTATAAATCTACAGGGGAAGATGTAAGAGCGCTGGCAAAAAGAACTAAGGAGACCGGCATTACAAGGATCATTACCGGACATTGCACGGGAGATGAAGCATTTGCAGTCTTAAAAGAAGAATTAGGTGACATCGTAGAACAGATGTATACCGGAATGGAAATTGAGTTGTAGGATTGTCTGTGCCGTAAAAAGATAACAAACATAGGAAAAGGAAACAAGGGACCTGTATTCGGTGATAGAATACAGGTCTTAATTTTTTCTTAAGAATTTTTTTGACATTTTTTCCTATACTTCAAACTTTTTTCGAGTTATGATTATCCTTAGTATGAAAGTTTAGATGAGGAGGATGGAGATTTGAAAACAGGCAGGAAACCGGTAATACAGGTTCGAAATCTTCATAAGGTATATTCCATCGGAAAAAATAAAGTACATGCTTTAAATGGTGTCAGTTTGGAAATCTATGAAGGTGAATTTTGTGCCATCGTTGGTACTTCGGGTTCTGGAAAATCAACCATGCTGAATATGCTGGCAGGGCTGGAAAAACCCACCAAGGGCGAGGTCGTGATCAATGGAGAGCACATTGAAAAAATGAATGAAAACCAGCTGGTGAAGTTTCGGCGTGACCATGTGGGATTTATTTTTCAGTCCTTTAATCTTTTGCAGACCATGACGGCTCAGGAAAATGTGGCATTGCCGCTGGTGTTTCGTGGAGCGGATAAAAAAGAGAGACTAAAAAAAGCGGGAGATTTGCTGGAGCTGGTGGGATTGCCGGAGCATAAAAAGCACAAGCCAAATGAGATGTCGGGCGGTCAGCAGCAGCGTGTGGGCGTTGCGAGAGCGCTGGTGGTGGATCCGGAGATTATTTTTGCGGATGAGCCCACAGGAAATCTGGACTCTAATACCTCCAGAGACATTATGAATATGATGCAGAAGGTTGTGAGGGAGCAGAAGAAGACTCTGGTGATGGTTACCCATGATAATCATCTGGCAGGATTTGCGGACAGGATTTTTCATATTATTGACGGAAAAATCGTTAAGATAGAGGACAACAGAGAAGGAGAACATGAGGAATGAAAAGATTATTAGTATTGATGATGTGTGCCATGCTGGCAGTGCCAAGTGTGGGGATGGATGTATCAGCGGAGGAACAAACTGCAGATCAGCTTGCGATGCAGAATATAGGTGTATTGAATGACCACGTCAGAAATAATTCTTATACAGAAGATGAAAAAGCTGCAGCAATAAGTATATTAGAAAAAGCTTCTGGAAAGCTAGGTCTTAAAATAGAAAGTGGAAAACTTGTAGATGATACTACAAAAGGAACTGATTTTGAAACAACTGCAGGTGTTACAGACTTTGTAAAATCAGTGAAAGAAGAATTAGATGCATGTAAAATACCAACTCAGCTTATTAAAACATTAGAAAAATATTATAAGGAGCTTGGGTATACGACAGATGCAGAGAAAAAAGCTGCTGATAAAATCATGAATAATGCCGCTGATAAACTAGGCTACAGTTATGCTTCTGGAAAATTTACAGAAGATTTAGAAAAAAATCCACAACTTAGTTCTGCAACAGAATTTTCTTCATTGGAAACAACGATTAAAGCAGATTTAGATGCATGTAAAACCAAGGAGCCTGCAAAAGAGACTCCAAAGGAACCGGAAAAAATCGACGTCAACAGTAACATTATTATAGGCGGCAAAGAATACGACACTACTACAGCTAATGCAGGCCAGCATTGTGAAATCGCCGTGCCATTAGTAAACTTAGGCGAAACAAAGGTTACAAATGTGGTAATCACTCCGGCACTTAGCAGTGACCCTACAGTATGGCCATTCGACATCGAAAAAACAGACTATTCTCAGGTATGTGAAAAGCTTTATGGAGAAGATTCCGGCAAAGATGTTTTAGAGAGAAAACACACCTTCCGCTGGACTTTAAGAACCAGAGATGATGCCATCACGGGCTATACAAAACTGACCTTTAACGTATCCTATAACGAAGCAGACGGCACCAAAGGCAGCGTAGCATTAGACTACTATGTTCAGGTAAACGGCGTGGAGCCGGAAGATGAAAACGGAAAACTGTCCACCCCGCGTGTGATTGTAACAGGTTTTACGACAACACCGGAAGAGGTGTATGCAGGAGACACCTTTAAGCTGACATTAAATTTAAAAAATACATCCAAGGAAACAGCAGTCTCCAACATGCTCTTTGACATTCAGGGAACCCAGGAAGGAACTGATGCAAATAATACTTATGCTGCATTTTTACCAACAGCCGGTTCCAGCACAATCTTCGTAGAAAGTATTGGTCCGAATGCAACAAAAAGCATCAGTATCGAATTAAAGTCCAAAGCTGACCTTGCCCAGAAGCCGTACGTAGTTACTGTAAATATGGAATACGAAGACAGCAAAGCCAACCCGTTTACAGAAACAGCCAGTGTTTCCGTGCCGATCAAGCAGGAAGCAAAGGTGGATTTAAGCAGCATTCAGGCAATGCCGGATGCCATCGATGTGGGAAACGAAGCCAACGTGATGTTCAGCATTTACAATGTGGGAAAAACAAAGCTTTATAACGTAAATGTGAAATTTGTGGCAGACTCCATCAGCGGTGGGGATGTATTCATTGGAAATATGGATCCGGGCGCTACCGGAAATGTGGATGCTTATCTTATGGGACAGGCTGCAACCATGGATGATGGTACTGTAAAAATCATCATCGGCTATGAAGATGAAGAAGGTAAAGAAGCTGCCATTGAAAAAACTATGACATTATTTGTCAACGAACCATTCTATCCTGATATGATGGAAGATCCGATGATGGAAGGAATGGAAGAACAAAGATCCGGATTCCCTTGGTGGGGTTATGTGATCATTGGGGTAGCAGTTGTGGGCGGTGCAGCGGCAGCAGTTCTTATAATCAGAAAGAAGAAAAAAGCCAAAAAGCTTGCCCAGGAAGAAATGGAACTGATCGACTCTTTGGAAGATAACGAATAGGAGACAGAGGGATGAGGTTTATTGACTTACTCAGAATGAGTGTTTCAAATCTCTGGCGCAGAAAGCTTCGTACATTTTTAACAGTCTTAGGGGTGATCATTGGTACGGCATCTATTGTGGTAATGATTTCCCTGGGATTGGGGTTAACCAAATCTACCATGGAGCAGATTGAGCAGAGCGGCGGCCTGACTACGATTACTGTCCGGGAAGGCGGCGGCCTGAGCTATTCTTCCGGTGGTGTGGCGGTTGCAGTGGAAAGCTCCAGTAAGAGTGAGAATGACGGTAAAATTACAGACAGCACGGCGGCTTCCATTATGGAAATTCCTCATGTGGTAATTGCCTCACCGGTACTTACCATGTATCCAATCTTGAAATGCGGTGCATACGAAGGTAATATTTCCATCCGGGCGTTGACAACAGAAGCACTGCAGGCCATGGACATTCCTCTGGCAGAAGGAGCCGGTTTGCCGACGGACGAAGAAAATCTGCAATTCCTATATGGAAACCAGATCATTACAAATTTCTATAATTCAAGAACCAATGAATCTTACTGGGACACAGGTGTGCTGCCGGATATTGATCTGGCAAAGGATCCTATTTTCTTTATCATGGATTCAGATGCTTACTGGAATGCCAAGTATGGCGGTACTGATGAAAATGGAAATCCTGTGGCACAGCCGAAAAAATACATGTACGAATCAACAGGACTTGTGGCGGGAACTGTGGATGAGTATAATGAGTTTAGCTATGAAGCGTATTGTAACATTGAAGCACTGAAAAATCAGTTGAAAAAGATATTTAAAAATCGCGCGATTCCGAATCAGCCTGCACGCTCCAATGGAAAACCATACAAGGAATGGCATTATGAAGAACTCTTTGTAAAGGTTGATAAAATGGAAAATGTAGAAGAAGTCCAGCAGCAGATCATAGATATGGGCTATTATGCCTATAGCAATGCTGAATGGGTAAAACAGATGGAAGACCAGTATGCTATGGTACAGGGTGTCCTTGGTGGCATTGGTGCGGTATCACTGTTTGTTGCAGCCATTGGGATTGCCAATACAATGATGATGTCTATCTATGAACGTACCAAAGAAATCGGTATTATGAAGGTGCTTGGATGCAGCCTTGGAAGAATCAGAGATTTATTCCTGATGGAAGCTGGATTTATTGGACTTTCCGGCGGGGCTATCGGACTTTTATTGAGCTATGGAATTTCAGCGATCATCAATGCGGTAGCCGGGGGCAGTACAGGATATTCTACCCTTTCCTATATCCCGCTTTGGTTGTCGGCGGTGTCACTGGTCTTTGCAGTGATCATCGGTATGCTGGCAGGTTTGATGCCTGCACTTCGTGCCATGAGACTTTCAGCTTTATCAGCGCTTAGAAACGAATAAAAACAATTGACGGGAGAAGAGTATGTTAGATAGAAATGCTTTTATGGAGACTCTGCGTGCGGTGGCAGAAGTGACCAGAACCACACCGGGCGGTCTTTCCAAAGGAGAAATCCTGAAATATTTTGAAGGTATGGAGCTTTCGGGGGAACATGTAGAAATGATCTATCAGTACCTGCAGCTTCCACCGGAAGTACAGACGGGAGAACCGGAAACGGAAGAGGAAGAAGAGCCGGTAATCCTGGATGAGGAATCACAGGAAGAAAATGTATATTTTCAGATGTATCTGGATGATTTGGAACAGATTGAGGAACTGTCGGAGAATGAAATGCAGGAAGCCTACAAAAAGCTTCTGGCAGGGGATGGAGCAGTTGCAGGAACAATCTGCGAAAGCTGGCTTGGAACCATTGCTCAGATGGCAATTCCTTATGCGGAGCAGGGTGCTAATTTAGAGGATGTGATTCAGGAAGGGAATATGGGATTACTTTTGAAGCTTTCTGAATTGGTTGGTGCGGGAGAAGTGCCGGGCATGGATGCAATTTTAGAGGGAGCAGTTTCAGCAGCCATGATTGCATATACAGAGGAGAACATGGAAGCAAATGTGGCTGACATGATCGTGAAGGAACAGGAGAAAAAACATGATTAGGTTTAACTGTGATTATCTGGAAGGTGCTCATCCGAAGATTTTAGAAAAAATGATGGAAACAAATTTTGTCCAGACTCCGGGATATGGAGAAGACGAATATTGTGAGCGTGCAAGAAAAATCATCAAAGAAAAATGTGGAACACCGGATGCTTATGTACAGTTTCTGGTTGGCGGTACACAGACCAATATGACGGTGATCGCCTCAATCTTAAGACCTTATCAGGGGGTGCTGTCTGCTGTGACGGGTCATATCAATGCCCATGAAACAGGAGCGATTGAAGCTACAGGACATAAGGTGCTTGCATTGCCGTCAGAGAATGGGAAAATCACAGCGGCGCAGGTGCAGGAAGCATATGATGCCCACTGGGCAGATGCCTCTCATGAACATATCGTACAGCCGGGGATGGTATATATTTCCCATCCTACAGAAAATGGTACACTGTATACAAAAGAGGAATTAAAGGCCTTATATGAAACCTGTCAGAAGCTGGAATTGCCTTTATACATGGATGGGGCAAGACTTGGATATGGATTGATGTCTGAAGGAACAGACCTTTCATGGAAGGATATCGCAGCATATACGGATGTATTCTATATTGGAGGCACAAAGGTGGGAGCTCTTTTTGGAGAAGCGGTGGTCATTACAAATCCTGCACTTACAAAGGATTTCCGCTATATGATCAAGCAGCGGGGCGGCATGCTGGCAAAAGGGCGTCTGCTGGGAATTCAGTTCCTGACATTGCTGGAAGATGGTCTTTATGAAGAAATTGCGGGTAAAGCAGTAAAACAGGCATTGCATTTAAAAGAAGCCTTTTTGGAAAAAGGATATCCGCTGTTTTATGATTCTTATACAAATCAGCAGTTCCCAATTATGCCAAAAGAGCATTTGGAGCAGCTAAAGGAAAAATATGCCTTTGAGCTTTGGGTGCCATTGGATGATGAATATGATGCAGTTCGTTTCTGCACAAGTTGGGCCACAAAGGATGAAGATATTGAGACACTGATTGCAGATTTGGATAAAATGGATTAAAAATGAATATATAAAAGGAAACGGCATCGGAAGATTTCCGGTGCCGTTTTTTCGTGCTTAAAAAGGTAATTCATGAAAAAAGCTGTCAGTAGTACTGAGCAGTACCATAAATGTCAGGTCGGAGCGTTCATCACTGTTCAGTCCGCTCATATGACCGTCGCTGTAAATGTCATATTGGTGTGTGTTGTAATATCCAAACATCAGATGTTCAGTATCTGTTGTATGGAGTGCTGTCAGACGAATGGTGTAGGTCTGAGATTCTGCTGGAATGATATCATCTAAAGCCAAATAACAGTAATCGCCATCTGCTGTTTCTGCGCCGGTAAATTCTCGCTGTGCAAGAACATCACCATGAGAATTCAAAAGTTCCATGCGATAGATTGAGCCGTTGTTAGATCCTGTGTCATTATAAGTTTTACATCCTATACGGTTAAATGGACGATCGGTCACAAAGGTCTGGGTAATGGTTTGGCCGCTTAAGAGCGGCTCGCATTCTCCAAGGGACATATCCTGAACAACCGCATAATCGCTGTGTTTGTACTCTGCAGTGGACAGTTCTTTGATCGCAGGCACCAGTAAAATGAGAAATCCTGCAAGGGCAATCATTCCAAGTCCGCCGGAGGTGTGCGCACTGCATTTTTTATCAGAGAAAAAGCAGATGCTTTCTGCGGCCGGAATCATAAATAATATGGTAAAACCAAAACTATAGTAATAAAAGGATTCCCAAAGAATATGAAAAATCATTCCACCAAGGAGTGTCAGGAGAATTAAGTAGCAGGAGGAATCACATTTTTTGAATAGTGCAAGAATTACTGCTATACAAAGCATTCCCATGACTGCAACATGATAAATATGGGCATAAAGTGCAAAAAAATCTTTGTGGACGCCTCCGATATAACTTTGAATCGTACCGTAGTTTCTGGAGGTTGTCAGAAAATCACCGAAATCTTCAATACCATCACTCCAGGTTTTTGTAAGCTTGGTTTTTGCAAGAGAAAGAGTACCGGATACCCCGTAGTCTTCTAAGCGATCCTTGATGACTTCTATGGATGCTTCTTTCTTTTCCTCCAGAGTTTTGTACTTGGAAATCATAAGAAAGTCATCTTCGTTGTAACTTCCTTTAGAACCCGGATTCATAGCGAACATCAGGTAATAAATTGGCGGCATTTGTGTATCATGATAATCTTCATGGACATAAGTGTTTTGGAAGGCAGTAAAGCCGCCAAATCCAATGACGCTGCCCAAAAGTATCATGCTGATAAGAAGTGCAATCTGTTTGGTGTTATATTTAAAAGTGTTAATTTCTTTCTTTTTCACGAGCAGATAAATAATCCATGCGATTGCACAGATAACTACGGTTGCACGAAGTCTGGTTCCAAAAGCAATGGAAAGACCCGCTAAGAAACCAAATTGTAATTTTTTTCCATAATCAGCTGTCCGTTGGAAACAAATGATAAAAAACATGGCGCCCATCAAAAGCGGGAGCATCAGGGTGGTTGTGTAAAGTCCCATGATACATACATAAAACATTGGGTTGCATACACAAAGAACTGTAAACATGGCTGCATGTTTTACAGAATAGAGCATGCGGACAATCTGCCAGGAGAAAAAGATTCCAAGGTCAATGAAAAACAAGTAAATTGCCTGAACAGAGAGCAAGTAAAAGCTTTCCGGAATCCCCAAAAAGGAAACGATACGCAAAAGAATGCTGTTAAATACGGCAATGGAAATGTTAAATGGATATAGACCAAAGTAGCCGTTATTGGCGCTTAAGGAAAGTTTTCCGGTACGCATGATTTCAAGTCCTGCATCGAATACTCTTAAGTGATCGTATCGAATGACTGCTTCAATTTTGAAAAGCAGAAAATATTGCAGGCAAACAGCAAGTACACCCAATAATGCTGAGATGAGGATCAGTTTTTTTTCAGAGAAGAGATCTAAAAACTTACTGATCAACAGAAGTGCTGACAGCAAAAATGCAGATCCACAAAGGATCATTAAGGATAAGTGCTGTTCATTTAAAATATCTTTCAGATAATCCAATAAAAGAAAACTCTTTGCAGAGTGATAAAAAACAAGGATTGATAATCCCAGCAGGATGAAAATGCTGATTAAATATAAAACATGTTTCAATTTCTCACGGTTCATGAAAAGAATATTTTTCATAATGCCTCCAAATAGATGATTGTTATACTCATTTTAATATGTAAGGTGTGAATTTGCAATAATGACAGATTGATAGTCCTTCTTAGTAGTTTCTGATACATTGACTTTTTGTTGGAATAGTGTTAATCTAAATGATACGCGGGTGTGGCGGAATTGGCAGACGCGCCAGATTTAGGTTCTGGTGGGAGACCGTGGGGGTTCGAGTCCCTTCACCCGCAGGAAATAAAAGCTCGCAGACCTTGCAGGGTTCTGCGGGCTTTTGTTATACTGTAGAGTATAATTTGAAAGAGAAAGAGAGAACGTAGATGGATTTTTTATCATTCACATTTGCGGTATTTTTTATTATATCCGTGTTCTGTTACTACGCAGTACCAAAGAAGATGCGCTGGGGGGTGTTATTGCTTTCCGGTCTGGTTTTCTATGTCTGGTCAGTACCGTATCTGATCGGTTATCTGCTGTTTAGCGCAGTCACCACATTTTTCTATGGAAAATGGGCAGAAAAGCATAAGGGATATGGAAAAGGAATCCTTGCCCTTGTAATCTGCGCAAATCTGGCAGTGCTTTTGACGGTGAAATTTGCTCCCCTGGCGGGAGTGTCAATTCTGGCACCCATGGGGATTTCTTTTTATACACTGCAGGTGATTGCCTATTGTGTGGATGTATATCAGGGAAAAACAGATGCTCAGAATAATTTTTTCAAATATTTACTCTTTGTATCCTTTTTTCCACAGATTTTGCAGGGACCGATTCCAAGATATGAGCAGCTAAAAGGGCAACTGTTTGAAGGACATACCTTTGATTATCGTACCGTAAAGTTCGGTTTTCAGCTGATTTTATGGGGAATTTTTTTAAAAATGGTCATTGCTGACCGTGCAGCTATTTTGGTCAATGCGGTATTTCCGGAATATCATCTGTATGAAGGAACGGTACTTGCAGTGGCAGCAGTGCTCTACAGCATTCAGTTATATACAGACTTCCTGGGCTGTGTCTGTATCGCCATGGGAGCGGCTGAAGTTTATGGAATCAGACTACAGACAAACTTTGAGAGACCATATAGGGCAGTCTCCATCAAGGATTTCTGGAGACGCTGGCATATTTCTCTTAGCAGCTGGTTGAGAGATTATGTGTATATTCCTCTTGGGGGAAATCGAAAAGGCAAGTTTCGCAGATATGTGAATCTGATGATGACATTTCTGGTCAGCGGTATCTGGCATGGCTCCGGAATGCAGTATATTTTCTGGGGACTGATGCAGGGCGGATATCAGGTGGCGGGAGAAATCCTGCAGCCGGTTCGTAAAAAGGTACGAAACGTATTGAAAATTAATGAAAACTCAGGCTTTTATGTGTTGTGGCAGAGAGTATGTACGTTTGTTTTAATTACTATTTCGTGGGTCATCTTCCGCTCCGCAAATTTAAGAGCAGGATTATCCATGTTAAAGAGAATTTTGACCGATATGACTCCATGGGTATTATTTGATGGTACATTGTATGAATTTGGCATTGAAGCGCGCAGCTTTATGGCATTGCTTCTTTGTGTTGTACTTGTGATGGTGATTGAACATTTTCAGGAAAAAGGCAATCTGCGGGAAATGCTGGAAAAACAGCACATCTTCCTGCGCTGGGGAATTTATCTTGGAGCCATTGCACTGATTGCAGTTCTGGGTGTATACGGCCCGGGCTATAGCGCTGCACAGTTTTTGTATGGGCAATTCTAGCAACATGGATGAATCGTTTGGAAAGGTGTTGATTGAATGAAAAAATGGAAAATCGCGGTCAGAATTGCATTGTTTTTAGTGTGTGCCATAGGTCTGCTTTATGGACTTACGATCATATTAAAAGACAAGCGTGTGACCTTTGATTATGATACAACGAGAAAAGTGGAAGGCTTTTACGCAGAGGAAAAGAACAGTCTGGATTTTGTATTTATCGGGTCCAGTCAGATGTTTACCTCTGTCGTTCCGGCGGTGCTCTGGGAAGAATATGGGATCACGTCCTACGATTTTGGTGCCAATGAGCAGCCCATGTATCTGTCTTACTACTATGTGAAGGAGGCTTTGAAATACCAGAAGCCGAAGGCCATCGTACTGGAAGTTTCCTACTGTAATACACCGGAGTACACCCATGAAGGCGTGCTGCATATCAATCTGGATGATCTGCGGATGGGACCGGTAAAGCTTCAGGCAATTTTTGATATTATTCCGGCAGGAGAACGCTGGCCTTATATTTTTGAACTGGCAAAATATCATGATACATGGACAACACTGGATAAACCATCTCTGGAATATATTACAGCGGATAAACATAATCCATATAAAGGGTATACCCCTTCTTTGGATGGGTTCCCTGATGGAGGGACATTTAATGAAGAGATTCCTAAGGTGACAGAAAAGGCACAGCTTGCAGAGCTTTCTGTAGAATATATGGAAAAAATCATCGCCCTTTGTAAAGAGGAGGGAGTTGATCTGCTGTTTTTGAAGACACCAAATGACCACATCCAGAATCAGGCGGAATACAATGCCGTGGCAGATATCGCAGATGCCCACGGCGTGCCGTATCTTGATCTGAACCGTGAAATGAAGGGTCAGCTTCATAACCATGTATTTCATGCGGAAACAGTGACAAAACGCATTGGAGAATGGTTAACGAAGCTTTATGAAATAGAGGATAAGAGGGAAAATCCGCAATTTGCCCGGTGGCATGAGGATGCAGATTATTATTATCGTTATAAACATCAGCTGAAATTAAATGAGATTGAAACCTTTGAGGAATACATTGCAGAACTGATCGGCAAAGATTACATGGTTTGCATGGCAGTGAATCAGGATGCAGGGGCATATCTAAGTCAGGAAGCAGTTTCTCTGATGCAGCAGCTGGGATGTCAGTGGGATGTCTCAATGGCAGGCGGAAACAGTTATCTGGCAGTAGTAGAGAATGGATTGATCCATGCAGAGACAGGCTCTGAGGAAGTGGTGGCCTATGAAAACCGGATCCATGACCATGTAGTGAACGTGATCAGTCAGGGAGCACAGGCGGGCTGTAATGCCAGTATTCAGTTTGATGGTGTAGAATATGCACCAAATGGAAAAGGATTTAATATTGTGGTATATGATCCAAAGCTTGATATGATTTTGAGCAGCCAAAGCTTTGAGATTACAGAATAAAGAGATATTTTACCGTGTTAAAGTGGCAAAAAGTTACAGTAATGATGTAAATTGTGTTGACAAACCAAAAAAAGAGGAGTAGAATCTGGTTTATCAATTTTCGTTAAGAACGAGGAGGAAAAGTACAATGAAAAAGTTTCTTAGTTTACTTCTCGCACTCACAATGACAGCAGCTTGTCTTGTTGGATGCGGTGGAAAAGAAGAACCAAAAACAGACGCACCTGCAGCAGAAGAGTCAGCAGATGCAAAATTTGTAATCGGTGGTATCGGACCTATCACAGGCGGTGCTGCAATCTATGGACAGTGCGTGAAAAACTCTGCTGAAATCGCAGCAGCAGAAATCAACGCAGCAGGCGGTATCAACGGATACCAGGTTGAATTTATCTGGGGTGATGATGAACATGATGCTGAAAAATCAGTAAACGCTTACAACAGCTTAAAAGACCAGGGTATGCAGTTACTTCTTGGTACTGTAACATCTACACCATGTATCGCAGTTGCAGATGAAGCAGCAGCAGACAATATGTTCCTTTTAACACCATCAGGATCTGCAGTTGACTGTGTAGCAAACGACAACGCATTCCGCGTATGTTTCTCTGACCCTAACCAGGGTGCAGCTTCTGCTCAGTACATCGGTGAAAATGCTCTTGCAACAAAAGTTGCAGTCATCTATGACAGCTCTGATGTTTACTCATCAGGTATCTACGAAACATTCGCAGCTGAAGCAAATAATCAGCCATTTGATATCGTAGTAGCTGAAGCGTTCACAGCAGACAACAAAACAGACTTCTCTGTACAGGTACAGAAAGCAAAGGATGCTGGTGCAGAATTAGTATTCTTACCAATCTACTATCAGGAAGCATCTTTAATCTTAAATGAAGCTGACAAACAGGCTTACGATGCAAAATTCTTCGGATGCGACGGTCTTGACGGTATTCTCTCTGTAGAAGGTTTTGATACAGCTTTAGCAGAAGGAGTTATGTTATTAACACCATTCGTAGCAGACGAAGACAAAGAATTAACAAAGAATTTCGTAGCAGCTTATGAAGAACAGTTTGGCGGAATTCCAAACCAGTTTGGTGCTGATGCTTACGACGGAATGTATGCAATCAAAGCAGCAATCGAAAAAGCTGGTCTTACACCGGACATGAGCGTTTCAGATCTTTGCGAAGGCTTAAAAACAGCTATGACAGAAATCACAATCGACGGATTAACAGGTGATGGAATCACATGGACAGCTGACGGTGAACCATCCAAAGCTCCAAAAGCAATGGTGATCAAAGACGGTGCTTACACAGCTATGTAATTAAAAAATGTTGAAATTTAAGGGATTGTCGTTTTGACAATCCCTTTTGTATTGTGCTATAATATTGCGTACTTATACTCTTAGGAGAGACGAGAGTAAATAAATTGAGGAAAATATAAAAAAGAGGTGCTATTATGAGTTTTTTAGGTTACTTTATTAATGGTATCAGTCTTGGCAGTGTTTATGCGATTATCGCCCTCGGATATACCATGGTTTATGGTATTGCGAAAATGCTGAACTTTGCTCATGGCGATGTCATTATGGTGGGTGCTTTCGTGATCTATACAGCCATGTCATCAGCAGGTCTTTCACCGATTCTTTCTGTAATTCTTGCGATGGTACTTTGTACGATTCTTGGCATGACTATTGAAAAAATTGCCTATCGTCCGCTGCGTAATGCAGGTTCACCATTGGCAGTATTGATTACCGCAATCGGTGTCAGCTATCTGCTTCAGAACCTTGGTCTTTTAATCTTTGGTGCAGATACAAAATCCTTCAAATCTATTGTAAGCATGGAAGCTTTGCAGTTTGCAGAAGGACAGCTGACAGTTTCAGGGGAAGCTGTTGTAACAATCATTGCCTGCGTTGTAATCATGCTTGCACTGACAAGTTTTGTAAAATATACAAAAGCAGGTCGTGCAATGGTAGCAGTATCTGAGGACAGAGGCGCTGCACAGTTAATGGGTATCAATGTGAATGGTACCATTGCTCTTACATTCGCAATCGGTTCTGCACTGGCGGCAGTTGCAGGTGCCCTCCTTTGCTCTGCATATCCATCTTTAAGCCCATATGTAGGTTCTATGCCAGGGATTAAAGCATTCGTAGCAGCAGTATTTGGAGGTATCGGTTCCATTCCAGGTGCAATGATTGGTGGAATTTTATTAGGTGTGATTGAAAACCTTTCCAAGGCTTACATATCCTCCCAGTTATCAGATGCCATCGTATTTGGTGTACTGATCGTTGTGCTGCTTGTAAAACCTACCGGTATTCTCGGTAAAAATATTCAGGAGAAAGTGTAGGTGATCGGTATGAAAAAAATGAAATTAGACAAAAATTTAAAAAGTTCACTGATCACATACGGAATGGTGGTTGTATTTTATGTTGTGATGCAGACCCTTGTTATGACTGGTAATATTTCCAGTTTAATGAAAGGTTTGCTGGTGCCGTTGTGTATTTACTCCATTATGGCAGTTGCCTTAAACTTAACAGTTGGTATTCTTGGTGAATTAAGTTTGGGTCATGCCGGATTTATGTGTATCGGTGCTTTTGCAGGTGCATTTTTCTCAAAATGCATGAATGGTGCTATGCCGGATCTGCTTCGTTTTATTTGTGCTCTTCTTATTGGTGCAGCAGCTGCAGCACTGTTTGGATTTTTAATTGGTATTCCGGTACTTCGATTAAAAGGTGATTACCTTGCCATCGTAACTCTCGGCTTTGGTGAAATCATCAAAAACCTTGTAAACGTATTTTATGTAGGGCGTGACTCCGAAGGATTACATTTTTCTATGAAGGATGCTATGTCTCTGAATATGTTAGAAGACGGTGAAGTAATCATCAAAGGGGCGCAGGGAATCACAAAAACACCACAGGATTCCAATTTCACCATTGGTGTGATCTTACTGTTGATCACACTCTTTATCGTACTGAACTTTGTAAATTCCCGTTCAGGACGTGCAGTTATGGCAATTCGTGATAATCGTATTGCTGCGGAATCTGTTGGTATCAATATTACAAAATACAAATTAATGGCCTTTAGTATTTCCGCTGCTTTGGCAGGTGCTGCAGGTGTGTTATATGCACATAACTTAACAACCTTAACAGCGCTTCCAAAGAACTTCGGTTATAACCAGTCTATTATGATCTTGATCTTCGTGGTACTTGGTGGAATCGGAAACATCAGAGGTTCTGTGATCGGTGCAGTGGTACTGACATTACTTCCGGAATTAATGCGTTCACTGCAGGATTATCGTATGTTAATTTACGCAGTTGTTCTCATCGGTGTGATGCTCTTTACATGGTCTCCGAAAGCAAAGGAATTCCGTGAAAGATATTCCATCCAGAGAATGCTGGAAGCAGTCAAAGCAAAGAAAGGAGATAAATAATTATGGCAATGTTAGAAGTGCAGAGCTTGGGAATCTCCTTCGGGGGCTTGCGCGCCGTAGACGGATTTCATTTGAAAATTGAAAAAGGCCAGTTATATGGTCTCATCGGACCAAACGGTGCCGGAAAAACAACCGTATTCAACTTATTAACAGGTGTATATAAACCAAACAGCGGCCGTGTAACATTAGATGGGAAGAATATTACAGGAAAAAGCACCATCGAAATTAACCAGGCCGGAATCGCAAGAACATTCCAGAACATTCGACTGTTCCAGAAACTGAGTGTTCTTGATAACGTAAAAGCAGGGCTTCACAATAATCATCCATATTCTACGCTGGAGGGTATTTTACGTTTACCAAAATACCGCAAGGTAGAAAAAGAAATGAATGAAAAGGCTATGGAGCTGTTAAAGGTGTTTGACCTTGATGGTTACGCAGATGTGCTTGCATCCAACTTACCGTACGGAAAGCAGCGTAAGCTGGAAATCGCAAGAGCGCTGGCGACCAATCCAAAGCTTCTGCTCCTTGACGAACCTGCAGCGGGTATGAACCCAAATGAAACACAGGAACTGATGGATACCATTCGTTTCGTAAGAGATCATTTTGATATGACCATCCTTTTGATCGAGCATGATATGAGACTTGTATCCGGTATCTGTGAAGAACTGACAGTATTAAACTTCGGTCAGGTTCTCTGCCAGGGCAAAACAAGTGACGTATTAAACAATCCACAGGTTATCACAGCATATCTTGGAGAATAGGAGGAAGATCAAAATGGCAATGTTAGAAGTAAAAGATCTGCAGGTTTCTTATGGAATGATCCAGGCCATCAAAGGTATTTCCTTCGAAGTAAATCAGGGAGAGGTTATCGCTCTGATCGGAGCCAATGGTGCCGGTAAGACAACCATCTTACATACAGTGACAGGGCTGCTTGCACCAAAGGCAGGAAGTATCATGTTTGAAGGTCAGGACATTACAAAAGTTCCTGCACATAAAATTGTATCCATGGGTATGGCACATGTACCGGAAGGACGTCGTGTATTTGCGCAGCTTTCCGTATATGACAACCTGAAGATGGGTGCTTATACAAGAACAGATAAAAATGAAATCGAAGAATCTCTGGAAATGGTTTACAAACGTTTCCCTAGACTGGAAGAAAGAAAGAATCAGATGGCCGGAACACTCTCCGGTGGTGAACAGCAGATGTTAGCCATGGGACGTGCGCTTATGAGCAAACCAAAGATCATCCTAATGGACGAACCATCCATGGGACTTTCACCAATCTTCGTAAATGAAATTTTCAATATCATCCAGGACGTAAGTGCCAGCGGCACAACCGTTCTTCTGGTAGAACAGAATGCGAAAAAAGCACTTTCGATTGCTGATCGGGCATATGTATTAGAAACAGGAAACATCGCATTAGAAGGCGATGCAAAGGTTCTGATGAACGATGATTCGATCAAAAAAGCATATTTAGGGGAATAAGGAGGCACGAAAGTAATGAAGCATTTAGTCATTACAATTGCAAGACATTTCGGCAGCGGGGGAAGAACAGTTGGGATGATGCTGGCGAAGGAACTTGGAATCAACTGTTACGACAGAGAAATTTTAAGAATGGCATCAGACGCCAGCGGGATCAACGAGACATTGTTTGAAAAAGCTGATGAAAGATTAAAGAGCAATGTGTTTAGAATCAGCAGCAAGGTTTATAAGGGACAGCTTATTTCTCCGGATAAATCTGACTTTGTGTCTAACGACAACCTGTTTAACTATCAGGCAAAAGTTATCAGAGAGCTTGCTGAAACAGAATCCTGCATCATCGTAGGACGCTGTGCGGATTTCGTATTAAAGGATCATCCGGATGTCACACGTATCCATGTGTATGCGGATGAACAGTTCTGTCTGGAACGATCAAAAGAATTCCTTGGTATGTTTGATAATGATAAGGAAGTTCAGGAACATATTGAAAAAACAGATAAATTCCGTGGAGACTACTATAAATATTACACAGGAAAGAACTGGGACGATGCCAGAAACTACGACCTGTGCTTAAACAGTGGTGTTCTTGGATTTGAAAAAACAGTAGAAGAGATCAAAGCTTACCTGAAGGTACGTTTTGGTGAAAATGTTTTTGAAAACATCAAATAATAGAAGAAAAGATTATAGAGCTCGCAGTTTGCGGGCTCTTTTTCGAAAATAAAAGGAGACTTGCAATGATTATTAAAAATGGTTTACTGATCGACCCTGTAAAAGAAGTTCAATATGTGGCGGATCTTAGGATTTCTGAAGGGAAAATCTCAGAAATCGGGGAAAACCTGCCGGCGGCAGCTGATGAAGAAATTTTTGATGCTTCCGGAAAATGTGTTGCCCCGGGACTCATTGATGGGCATGTACATTTCCGTGATCCGGGATTGACTTATAAGGAAGATATTCATACAGGGGCTCTTTCAGCAGCGGCGGGCGGATTTACAACCGTGATCTGCATGGCAAATACAAAGCCGGTGGTAGATAATGCAGAAACCCTAAAATATGTTCTTGATAAGGCAAAAGATGAAAAGATCAATGTGCTTCAGGCTGGAGCGGTTTCTGTTGGTTTTCAGGGAAAAGAAATGACTGATTTTGAGGAGCTTCTTAAAAATGGTGCCACAGGACTGACCGATGATGGAATTCCGTTGAAGGATGAAAATTTCGTAAGAGCTGCCATGGAAAGAGCAAAGGCATTGGACGTGGTGTTAAGCTTCCATGAAGAGGATCCTGCACTTATTACAAACAACGGTGTGAACAGAGGAAAAGCCAGTGAATTTTACGGCATTGGCGGTTCGCCGGAGCAGGCAGAAATCTCTCTGGTACAAAGAGACTGTGAACTTGCGAAGGAAATCGGGGCAAAGATTAACGTACAGCATATCAGTTCCGGAAAAGCAGTGGAGATTGTGCGTCAGGCAAAAGCAGCAGGAGCTTTCGTTTATTCGGAAGCCACACCTCATCATTTTACTTTGACAGAAGAGGCTTGTATCAAGCATGGTACTTTGGCAAAAATGAATCCGCCTCTTCGTACGGAAGAAGACCGCCTTGCCATTATCAAGGGTCTTCAGGATGGAACCATTGATATGATCGCAACAGACCATGCACCGCACAGTGCAGAGGAAAAAGCGAAATCCATCACAGAAGCGCCAAGCGGTATCATCGGACTTGAAACTTCTCTGGCACTTGGAATTACAAGTCTCGTAAAACCGGGACATTTAAGTCTTGTGGAACTGATCAAAAAAATGTCCCTGAATCCTGCCAGAATCTATGGGCTGGATAAAGGAACACTGGAAATTGGCAGGGATGCCGATCTTGTGATTTTTGATACCGACAAATGCTGGACACCGGAAAAATATTATTCCAAAGCAGTCAATACCCCTTTTACAGGGATGGAACTGAATGGAGAGGTGTGCGCTACCATCTGTGGCGGAGACATTGTATTTAAGAAATAGATTTTACCATTAGTTCAATAAATTTTTGACAGGCATCCTGCTGTTCCGGTGGAAGAGAAAGGATGTCTGTTACTGTTTTTGCCTGTTTTGCAGTCAGAGGGATGACAATCCCTGCATCGTTGACACCCCGGTAAAGAGAGCGGCGGGCAGCATAGTTTCTTGAATCTTCAATTTGTTTTGTACAGCGGTAATCCAAGAGCTGATCTATGGTTTGGCCGTAAAATCCGGCAATTTTGTGCAGCATTTCAACGTCAGGCGTGCGCTTGTTATTTTCGTAATTAGAGTAAGCCTGGCTGGTGATATTTAAATAATTGCTGATGTCTTTTTGTGTATAACCGTGGAATTCACGCAATTGGCGCAAAACTTCTCCGTAGCTTAGTTCGTATCTGTCTGACATAAAGAAACACCTCATTTTGTTGTGAAATATTATAAACGAAATGTTTTATTTTATCGGGAAAGTGAAACAAAATGAATGGAATTAAAAATGAAGTAAACATTCTGTTGAGTAAATTCTGTTGACGTTAATTGTGATTTGTTAGATAATAAAAGGAACGTAAAGGAGATACTATGGAAGAGATAAAGAAAAAAAGAAAACGTAAAAATCGTAAGAAAAAAGATCAATCCTTTTATATTATTCAGGGACTGATGATCTTTGCATTCATAGCAATCATATTTTTATTTGTAAAAAGTGATTATGCGGGGGGCATTTTCCATCTTCGAAAAGAAGCGGTTGAAACAGTTAGAAACTCTACTCTGGAGGATATTCAGGGACAGAGGGTGGGAACCATTTATGCCTCTGACGGCAGTATTATTACAGAACTGAAGAATGAAAGAAATATTCGTTATCTGACATCCGAAGAAATTCCGCAGGTGGTAAAGGATGCCTTTGTAAGCATCGAAGATAAGCGATTTTATAAACACAATGGTGTAGACTTCTTTGCTCTTACCCGTGCGGTTACCAAACTGATTAACAGGGATGCCATTACACAGGGGGGAAGTACCATCACCCAGCAGCTTGCAAGAAATGTATATCTGACTCATGAAGTCAGCTGGCAGCGAAAGGTGAAGGAAATGTTCATTGCATGGGAGTTGGAAAAAATGTATTCCAAGGATCAGATTCTGGAATTCTATGTGAATAACATTTTCTATGCAAATAACTGCTATGGTATTGAATCGGCCAGCCAGAAGTATTTTGGAAAAACAATTTCAGAGTGCAGCATTTCGGAGGTTGCATTCCTGTGTGCCATTCCAAACAGTCCAAGCAGATTTGATCCTTTGGATCACAAAGAAAGTACATTGACACGAAGGGACGTGATTTTGGAAGCAATGTATGAAAATAAAAAGATTTCTGAAGGGGAATATAAAGAGGCCCTGGCAGAGGTGATTACGGTTGACAGCCATAGCAAAAGCTATGAACAGTCCTGGGCACGATCCTATGCCATTCATTGTGTTGTGGAAGAAATGATGGAGGCAGATGGTTTTGAGTTCCAGTATGATTTTGAACAGGTTACTGACAGGGAAACATATGAGGAGCTGTATGATACCACATTTGCAGAATACCGTGAAAAATTATTTTTATCAGGCTATCAGATTTACACATCCATTGATCCGGTCCATCAGAATGCACTGCAAAATGCAATTGATGTGAAGCTGGAAGAATATAATACAAAAAATACAAATGGAAGCTATGCCCTTCAGTGTGCGGCCACCTGTGTTGATAATGAAACAGGATTGGTGACTGCGATTGTAGGCGGAAGAAGTCAGGAGGATATCTCCTATGACTATAACAGGGCATATCTTAGCTCCCGACCGCCGGGAAGTGCCATCAAGCCATTGGTAGTTTATACCCCTCTTTTAGAACGGGGATATACAGCAGGTTCCATGGTGGAGGATAAAAAATATCCGGAAGGACCGAAAAATGCAAATGGTCAGTATGCCGGATCGGTGTCCCTTAGAACCGCAGTAGAGAAATCCATCAATACAGTTGCATGGTCAAAATTTAATGAGCTGGGTGCGGAAACTGCCATGCAGTATCTGCTGGAAATGGAATTTGCAGACATTATGCCACAGGATTACACAGGATCTTCGGCACTTGGCGGATTTACCCGTGGCGCAAGCACACTTGAAATGAGCGGTGCTTATACTGCCCTGGCAAATGGCGGTACATATCGTACTCCAGGCTGTATCCTGCGTGTGGAAGATTCCTATGGAAATGTTGTTATGGAACATCAGACCGAAGAAAAACAGGTTTATGAGACTGCTGCAGCAGAGGCAATGACAGAGATTCTTCAGGGCGTTATGACAAATGGTACGGCAAAAGGGCTGGGGGTAGCAGGAATGCCATCCGCAGGAAAGACCGGAACCACCAATGAAAACAAAGACGGCTGGTTTGCCGGCTATACCCCATATTATACCACCAGTATCTGGGTAGGCTATGACAGTCCTCGCTGGTTAAAAGGGCTGACAGGAAGTGCTTATCCGGCAGAAATCTGGCATAATTTTATGGAAGAAATCCATACAGGATTACCGGCAAAGAATTTTGGAGAATAAACAATGAACAAAAAAGAGCAGGCTTTGGAAATTATAAAAAGACTGAAAGCGGAATATCCGGATGCAGACTGCACCTTGGATTACGATGATGCCTGGAAGCTGCTGGTCAGTGTGCGTCTGGCTGCCCAGTGCACCGATGCCAGAGTCAATGTGGTGGTACAGGATTTATATGAGAAATTCCCGACGATGGAAGCTTTGGCAGCAGCAGATGTGGATGAAATCGAAAAAATCGTCCGTCCATGTGGATTGGGACGAAGCAAAGCCAGAGACATTAGCTTATGTATGAAGATGCTGATGGAAGAATTTGGCGGACGGGTACCGGATGATTTTGATGCACTGATGAAGCTTCCGGGAGTGGGACGAAAAAGTGCGAATCTCATTATGGGAGATGTATTTGGGAAGCCGGCAATCGTAACGGATACCCACTGCATTCGCTTGACTAACCGTATGGGACTAGTGGACGGCATCAAAGAACCGAAAAAAGTAGAGATGGCACTGTGGAAAATCATTCCACCGGAAGAAGGCAGTGACTTCTGTCATCGCCTCGTATATCATGGCAGAGACGTCTGCACCGCGAGGACAAAACCATATTGCGACAGGTGTTGTCTTGCGGATATATGTAAAAAAGTCGGAGTGGCAGAGGAATAGAGGAACGAAAGGAATTACCAGGAAAAGTCGAGGTTAAGCGAAGCCTCGAGACGTTCCTGGTAATTTGTTTTGTTCCTTTGTTTTAATGACGTTCCTTGTGTTTTTATTTCTGCGTTGACTTTTAGACTTAAATTAATTAGAATTAAGGTATAAATGGGGGAAGTGTGCCTACTTTTCCAAATAAAATTAAGGGGTGTTTAACATGTACTTAGAAGCATACAAACGCTGGATGGAAGCAGAATTAGAAGATGCTGCATTAACAGCAGAATTACAGTCCATTGAAGGAAATGAAGAAGAAATCAAAGATCGTTTTGCAGTTGCATTATCATTTGGTACAGCAGGATTACGTGGTGTATTAGGAGCCGGAACAAACCGTATGAATATCTACGTTGTTCGTCAGGCTACACAGGGTCTTGCAAACTGGGTTAAAACTCAGGGCGGCAACCAGTTAGTAGCAGTCAGCTATGATTCTCGTATCAACAGTGATGTATTTGCAAAAGAAACTGCAAAAGTTTTAGCAGCAAACGGCATTAAAGTTCGTATTTATGATGCATTAATGCCAGTTCCGGCATTAAGCTTTGCTACACGTTATTATGAAGCAAACGCTGGTGTTATGGTTACAGCATCTCATAACCCTGCAAAATACAATGGTTACAAAGCATATGGTCCAGATGGATGCCAGATGACAGACGACGCAGCAGCAGTTGTATACGCTGAAATCCAGAAGACAGACATCTTAACAGGTGCAAAAATTATGTCCTTTGAAGAAGGCATGGCAGCAGGACTTATCGAATATGTTGGTGATGACTGTAAAGAAGCTCTTTACGATGCAATCAAATCCCGCAGTGTTCGTCCAGGTCTTTGCAAAACAGCCGGCCTTAAATTAGTTTACTCTCCATTAAACGGATCTGGTTTAGTTCCGGTTATGAGAATTTTAAATGACATTGGTATCGATGATATTACAATCGTTCCGGAACAGCAGTATCCAGACGGAAATTTCCCAACATGTCCATATCCAAACCCGGAAATTTTCGAAGCTCTCCGTCTTGGTCTTGAATTAGCAGAAAAAGAAGGCGCTGACCTGATGTTAGCAACTGACCCGGATGCTGACCGTGTTGGTATCGCTATGAAATGTCCGGATGGTTCTTATGAATTAGTATCCGGTAACGAAGTTGGGGCTCTTTTATTAGACTATATCTGTGCAGGACGTATCGAAAAAGGTACAATGCCAGCTAACGCAGTAGCAGTAAAATCTCTCGTATCTACACCATTAGCAGATGCTATCGCAGCTCACTATGGCATTGAAATGAGAAACGTTCTGACAGGCTTTAAATGGATTGGTGATCAGATTGCACAGTTAGAAGCAGCAGGCGAAGTTGACAGATTCATCTTCGGTTTCGAAGAATCCTACGGATACCTTGCAGGTCCATACGTACGTGACAAAGATGCTGTGATCGGTTCTATGTTAATCTGCGAAATGGCAGCTTACTACAGAAGCATTGGTTCTTCTTTAAAACAGAGAATGGAAGAAATCTATGCTCAGTACGGCCGTTACTTAAACAAAACAGACAGCTATGAATTCCCAGGTCTCTCCGGTATGGATAAGATGGCTGGTATCATGGCTGACTTACGTCAGAACCCACCAGCAGCTATCGGTGAATATAAAGTTGTAAAAGTAACAGACTATAAGAAACCGGAAGAAACAGGTCTTCCAGCAGCGAACGTATTAGTATACGATCTTGAAGGCGGTGCTCAGGCAATTGTTCGTCCATCCGGTACAGAACCAAAGATTAAAACATACTTCACAACCTTAGGAAAAGATTTAGCAGAAGCACAGGCACAGAAAGATGCTTTAGCTGCAGCTTTAAAACCAATTTTCTCATAAGATTTCAGTGAATGAATGATGAATCAGGCGGATTCCTCAATTGAGGAATCCGTTTTTTTGTGCTATACTTTTGTTAATAAAATGACGAAAGAGATGAAGCCATGAAGCACGTAATTATTGGAACCGCAGGGCATGTAGACCATGGGAAGACCTGTCTGATCAAGGCACTGACAGGGATTGATACGGATCGTTTGAAAGAAGAAAAAAAACGGGGAATCACCATCGAACTGGGATTTGCCTATCTTGATCTGGCGAATGGTCAGCGTGTAGGAATCGTAGATGTTCCCGGACATGAAAAGTTTGTCAGAAATATGCTGGCCGGTGCCGGGGGGATGGATCTTTGTATGCTGGTGGTGGCAGCAGATGAAGGGATTATGCCGCAGACTGTGGAGCATCTGGATATTTTGTCCATCTTAGGTATCAAAAATGGTGTGATCGTCATTACGAAAACAGATCTTGTGGAGCCGGAGTTTGTGGAACTGGTGGCAGAGGATGTGAAGGAACTGGTACAGGGCACTTTTTTAGAAAAAGCACCAATCTTACCGGTATCTGTTTATAAAGAGAAGGGACTGGAGCGGTTAAAGGCGGTTCTTACAGAAATGTGCAATTCTCTGCTGGAACGAGCAGATAGTGGAAATTTCAGACTGCCCATTGACCGTGTATTTACCTTAAAGGGATTTGGAACCATTGTAACGGGCACTTTGATGGAAGGAAAGCTGAAAAAAGACCAGAACATTGTATTGTATCCGGAAAATGTACCTGTCAAGGTACGAAGTCTTCAGGTGCATTCTAAAGATGCTGAGGTGGCTTATGCAGGACAACGAGTGGCAGTGAATGTGCCGGACCGTAAAAAAAAAGAGATTTTTAGAGGGGATGTGCTGGCAACAGGGGATAGTCTGTATCCAACCATGATGGTGGATGTGAAACTGGAAATTTTAAAGCATACAGAGAGAAGCATTAAGCATGGAAGCCGGGTTCATGTGTATCATGGGACAAAAGAACTGCTGGGAAAAGTGGCTCTGATGAATTGTGATGAGTTAAAGGCCGGAGAGAGCGGTTATGCACAGCTTCGTCTGGAAGAAAAGACAGTGCTTCGAAAGGGAGACCATTTTGTAATTCGTTTCTATTCGCCGGTGGAAACCATTGGCGGTGGTGTGGTGTTGGATGCCTGTCCAAAGAAACATCGTAAAAATGATAAGAAAGCTTATAAGACATTTAATATCAAAGAACATGGTACAGAAAGCGAAAGAGTTGAATTAGCATATTTAGAGCATCAGGGAAAATTCTTTAATTTAAAGGAACTGATGAATAAATGTTCTCTGGATCGTAATCAGGCAAGAAATCTTGTAAAGCGTCTTACAGAAACAGGAATTTTGGTACAGCTGTTTGATGAAGTTTATATTCATCAGGAAGAAATGAAACTTTATGAAAAACGTGTCGTGAAGTTTTTAGATGCATTTCATAAGGAATTTCCATTAAAAGAAGGTATGGGAATCGAAGAAGCCAGAAATAAATTACAGCTCGGTTCAAATACGAAAGTAATTGATGGCATTCTTGAGATTTTGAAGAAGAACAAAGTCATTAAAGAAGATAAAGGCGAAATCAGCATTTACCGATTCAAAGTGGTCGTAAAAGAAGATGAAGACGCCATGTTAAGAGAGATTACAGAAGCTTATATGGCATTTGGTTTTGCTCCTCTGGCAACAGAACTATATATGAAGGAACACAGCAAACAGAAAAAATTCAAAGCTGTGTTTACTTCATTGCTAAATAAAAAAGTGCTGATTCGATTAGATGATCAGTATTGTCTGCATAAAGATTTTTATGAAAAAGCACAGCAGGCAGTGAGAGAGATTGCTGAAAAGAAAACGGTAGTGGAATTGGGTGAATTTAGAGAATTCATTGATTGCTCCAGAAGGGTAGCAGTGCCTATTTTGGAACATTTGGATAAGAATGGTTTTACCGTAAAAACTTCGGAAGGAAGAATTTTAAAATAAGATGAATACAAATGAATTGTTAAGAAAACTTCCCAAAGTAGATATTTTATTAAATGATGAAACAATCCAGGCTCAGGTGGCAGAATGTGGTAGGGGAATGGTTGTGGAATGTATTCGAGAGGAATTAGAACGTGTAAGAGTATTGGCGCTTTCAGGAAAAGAGAAAGAAGCAGAAGAAGCACTTGCAGAATTTGTTTCTCTGGTGAAAGAGAGAGTTTCAGAAGAAACAGCCTATCCGCTTCGAAAGGTAATCAATGCCACAGGCATTATTCTCCACACCAATTTGGGCCGTGCGCCACTTGGAAAAATCCATTTGGATGCTGTTTCACAGGCAGTGTGCAGCTATTCTAATCTGGAATATGATCTGGAAACAGGAAAGAGAGGAAAACGCTGGATTCACTATGCATATTTGATTTCCCAAATTGCGGGAACAGAAGCTGCTATTGCGGTCAATAATAATGCAGCATCTTTGACACTGATTTTCAGTGCTTTGGCAAAGGGAAAAGAAGTGATCGTATCCCGCGGAGAAGCCATCGAAATTGGCGGGAAATTTCGTATCCCGGAAGTAATTGAACAGAGCGGAGCGATCCTGCACGAGGTTGGGACAACCAACAAGACCCGTATTTCAGATTATGAGAATGCCATTAACGAGAATACAGGTGCGCTGTTAAAGGTACATACAAGTAACTACAAAGTAGTTGGTTTTACAGAGGAAGCTACATTGGAACAGCTAGTGGAACTTGGAAAAAAATACAATCTCCCTGTAATTATGGATCTTGGCAGCGGGGTGCTTATTAATCTGGAAAAATACGGTCTTGCCCATGAACCGACAGTTCAGGAACAGGTGAAAAAAGGTGCTGACCTTGTATGTTTTTCGGGAGATAAGCTCCTAGGGGGACCACAGGCAGGTATTATCGTAGGTAAAAAGTCTTTTGTGGAGAAATTAGAACATCATCCGCTCATGAGAGCCATTCGTCTGGACAAATGTGCGATTGCGGCATTATCCGCCACATTTAGAGAATATATGGATGAAGAGCGTGCCGTGAAGAATATTCCGGTGTTACATATGATCGCAAGACCGCTGGAAGAACTAAAGGCACAGGCGGAAAAACTGGCAGTTGGTTTAAAAGGCTGTGAAAAATGGGCAGAGATTCAGGTGGAAGAAAGTCAGTCCATGGTGGGCGGCGGTTCCTTGCCGGGAGAAACCCTTGCAAGCTGCGCGGTAACCATTCAGCCAAAGGATATGTCCTGCGAGGAACTGATGGAGAAGATGAGAAATTTTGAGGTGCCGATTATTGCTCACATCAAGGAAAATAAGGTGTGGCTGGATATGAGAACTGTCATGCCGGAAGATGTGGAGACAATAGTACTGATTGACTTTCGACCTGTAAAACTTTAGAATATAAGTGGATATGTCTGCTTAAAAAAAGATTATATATATCATAAAAATATAGAAGGGGGAGGGCAATGATTACACTGAAAATCAACAATCGGGTTGTAGAAGTAGATGAAGGCAGCACCATTTTGCAGGCTGCCAAAAAGCTTGGAATTTTTATTCCAACATTCTGCTTTGACGACTTTGAAAGAATGCCGGCCAAGCATTGCAGCAATTGTCATGAATACGGTGATTGTAAAATGTGTTCCTGCGAAGTGGAAGGTGAGGGGAGCCTGCTTACCGCATGCAATACAGAAGCAAAAGACGGCATGGTTGTGTGGACAGAGTCTTTGGAGGTTAAGAAAGCAAGAAGAAGCATCTTAACCCGTATGATCGCCACACATCCATTAGACTGTGTAAATTGTAAAAAACTGGGTTCCTGTAAATTACAGAAATACTGTGAAATGTATGGTGTAAAGGACCCGGAATATGTGATTCCATATGAACATCGGGAAAAGGATTTATCTAATCGTTTCTATTTCCAGGAAATGGATAAATGTATCCGTTGCGGAAAATGTGTGAGAACCTGTCGTGAACTGGTAGGTGTAAACGCATTACAGATGGTTCAGAAAGGAAATGTAGCCTATGTAGTTCCAAATGGCGGAGATTGCATGGCAGATACAACATGCGTATCTTGTGGTAACTGCGTATCTGTGTGTCCTGTAGGTGCACTGATGCCAAAATCACAGCATGAATTCAGAGAATGGGAAGTTCAGAAAATTCAGACAACCTGTGCATATTGCGGCGTAGGATGTCAGATTGAGTTCTCTGTCAAAGACGGAGTACTGGTAGATGCAAAACCGGCAAATGGTCCATCAAACCAGGGTCTGCTTTGTGTGAAAGGTAAATTTGCTTACGACTTTATTAACCATAAAGATCGATTAAAAGTACCAATGGTACGTAAGAACGGAGTACTTGTAGAATCTACTTGGGAGGAAGCACTGGGAATCGTAGCTGAGAAGATTTTAGAAGTAAAAGAAGAATATGGTCCGGACGCAATTGCCGGATTCTCATCCGCACGTACTGTCAATGAAGATAACTATTTGTTCCAGAAATTCCTCCGCGCAGCTGTAGGCACCAACAATGTCGACCACTGCGCTAGGCTCTGACATAGCTCCACCGTCGCCGGGCTTGCGACTACGTTAGGATCAGGAGCTATGACAAACTGCGTGACAGAGATTAAAGACGCAGACGTAATCTTCATTACGGGCTCTAACACATCTGAAGCACATCCTGTGATGGGTATGTATGTGCGTCAGGCAAAGAAAATGGGCAAGAAAATTATTGTGGCTGACCCTGTAAAAATTCCGCTTGCGGAAATTGCAGATCTGTATTTACAGATCAAACCGGGTACATCCGTTGCCTTAAGTAACGGTATGTTAAATGTGATCTTCGCAGAGGGTCTGGAAGATAAAGAATACATAGAAAAACATACAGAAGGTATTGAAGAACTGAGAGAGTTTGTAAAATACTACACACCGGAAAAGACAGAAGAAATCACCGGTGTACCAAAAGAATTAATTATTGAAGCGGCTAGATTATATGCCAGCACACATCATTCCTACATTGCTTATGCCATGGGTATTACCCAGCACGTCAACGGTACAGATAATGTTATGAGTTTAAGTAACCTGGCACTTTGTACCGGCAACATTGGCAAAAAGGGAAGCGGTGTAAACCCACTTCGTGGACAGAACAACGTTCAGGGTGCCTGCGATATGGGTGCTCTGCCAACAGATTATCCTGGATACCAGAAGGTATTTGACCCAGCGGTTCAGGAAAAATTTGAAAAGGCCTGGGACGTAAAATTAAATCCAAACAAAGGTTATACGGTCACAGATACCATTCCGGCAATTCTGGAAGATAAGGTAAAACTGTTATACATCATGGGTGAAAACCCGGCGGTATCAGATCCGGATACGGCACACGTAGAACACGCGCTGGAAAAAGCATTTGTCGTAATGCAGGATATTTTCTTAAATGAAACATCCAAATTTGCAGACGTTGTGTTCCCATCCACAGCATTTGCTGAAAAAGACGGTACATTCTCCAACACAGAGCGTCGTGTACAGAGAGTGCGTAAGATCGCAGCTGTGAAGGGACAGTGTCGTGATGACTGGTGGACATTGATGCAGATTATGAATCGTATTGGTTATCCATGCCACTATGATACCGTAGAAGATATCTTCAATGAACTTCGTACAGTAACACCTTCTTATGCAGGAATTACTTATGAAAAGATTGAAAGAAATAACAATCAGGGCGTGCAGTGGCCATGTCCTACAGAAGATCATCCGGGGACACCAATCCTGCATGTGAATGGTCCTATCAGAAAAGGCGGCGTAGGCTTGCTTAAGACTTTAGAATGGAAACCATCACCGGAAGCTGGAAATCCGGAATATCCGATTACCTTAACAACCTGTCGTATTCTGTATCACTATCATACAAGAACCCAGACAGACAGAACTCGTGCGGTACACTTTACAGCACCGAGAAAATGGCTGGAAATGGGCGAAAGTGATGCCATGGAATTAAAGATTACTGAAGGTGAATGGGTGAAAATTGAATCTCCAAGAGGAGAAACTTATGCAGAAGTCCGTATCGTAGATACACTGCAGCCAGGGGTTGTATGGATGCCGTTCCATTACGCCGGCGGTGCAAACTTACTGACAGATGCGCATCACTTAGACCCGATCAGCAAGATTCCTGGATACAAACAGGTAGGCGTCAGACTCGAAAAGGTAAGTGCTGAAAAAGCAGCAGAATTAACTGCAGCAGCTCAGAAAGAAGAAATCGATTATTACTTAAATGAAGAACCGGAGACAATTCGTTACAAGGAAGAAACTGTGGAAGCACTTCTGAAAGATAACGAATAACTCACTGCGAAAGGAATGAAAAACTATGTATGAAGTATATGGTGGCGTGCAGAAAGATGAAATCCGATTGATCATTGATGGTAAGAAAATCGTATGTCCAACCGGCTATTCAATCTTAGAAGCAGCAAAATCAGTGGGGATTGAAATTCCTACCTTATGCTATTTAAAAGGTTTAACACCAACCGGAGCCTGCGGTGTTTGTGCAGTAGAAATTGAAAGGGAGGTTGGCAATGTGATCCGCCGTGCCTGCAGATATCGCGCAAAAGACGGTATGGTAGTATATACCAACACTCCTGCAGTTCGTGCTTATAGAGAAGAACGTATTCGTGAAATCTTAGAAAAGCATCCAAATGACTGTCTGACATGTCCAAAGACAAACGGACACTGCCAGCTGCAGGAAGTAACACATCTCTTTGATATCAATCCACCGGTACGTAAGGTGCCAGTCAGAGGCTTAGATGATTCCAGCCCGGCCATGGTTCGTGATATGGATAAATGTATCGCATGCGGAAGATGTGTGAATGTATGTAACGATGTTCAGAAGATCGGTATTTATGAAATGAAATATGATCCTGTAACAGGCGATCGTTACGTAAACACCAAAAAGAGTGTGAAATTAACAGAAACAGATTGTATCAACTGCGGACAGTGCGCAAAAGTATGTCCGGTTGCTGCAATTACAGAAAAAGGCGACATCCGCAAAGTGATGGATGCCTTAGATGATCCAAAAACAACCGTTGTATGGCAGATGGCTCCTGCAATCCAGAACACTCTTGGCGAAGAGTTTGGTCTGGGAACAGGAACTGATGTGACTAAGAAAATTGCAGCAGCAATGAAACGTCTTGGCGGATATGCTTATACAACAGACTTTAGTGCCGACCTTACCATTATGGAAGAAGGCACAGAGTTTATCGGCCGTGTGACAAATGGCGGAGTACTTCCAATGATGACTTCCTGCTGTCCGGGCTGGATCAAATATATGGAATATAACTATCCGGATCAGTTAGACCATTTATCATCCTGTAAATCACCTCAGCAGATGTTTGGTGCATTGGTGAAAAACTATCTGCCAGGAAAGATTGGCGTAGATGCGAAAAACATTTTCAGTGTTTCTATCATGCCTTGTACAGCTAAGAAATACGAAATGGCAAGACCTGAAATGGAAAGTGAAAACGGACGCGATGTGGACGCAGTTCTTACTACAAGAGAAGCTGCAAGACTCTTCCGTCTGAAAAACATTGATCTTGCAAAATTACCGGATGAAGACTTTGATTCTTTCATGGGTGAAGGAACAGGGGCTGCCCGTATCTTTGGTACAACCGGCGGTGTTATGGAAGCAGCAATCCGTACCGTCGCATGGAAACTGACCGGCGGAGAAATGGATGCAATCGACTATGAAGCTGCCCGAGGATATAGAGGTGTCAAAGAAGCCACATTAAATATCAATGGTCTGGAAGTCAAAGTTGCCATTGTCAATGGTATCAAAAATGCGAAGGCTGTGATGGAGGATGTAAGAGCCGGCAAATCAACCTATCATTTCATCGAAGTTATGGCATGTCCGGGAGGCTGCTTAAACGGTGGTGGTGCACCGCTTCTTAAGAACCCGGCAAAAGTAGCAGAACGTATGAATAAGATGTACGAAAGTGATGCAAAAAATCCGGTTCGCAGATCTCATGAAAACAAAGAAGTAGAAATGCTTTATCAGGATTTCTTAAAAGAACCATGTGGTCATGTATCACATCACTTACTGCATACACACTATGTGGATCGCAGCGGCGAAGTGAAATAAATTTCATTAGAAATATGAAAAATGGGGATAAAAGGGGGTATTTCCTATGTATGAAGTATATGGCGGCTTATTAAAAGAGGACATCGTCTGTACAATTAACGGAAAGAAAGTGTGCTGCCCACCGGAATCTACAATCTTAGAAGCGGCAAGAGGAGCAGGGATTGATATCCCGACTCTCTGCTACTTAAAAGGTCTGACACCAACAGGTGCCTGTGGAATCTGTGCAGTAGAAATTGAAGAAGATGGGGAACGTGTGATCAGAAGATCCTGCCGTGTTCGCGCAAAAGACGGTATGGTGATTTACACAAATACACCGAAGGTTATAGAATTTAGAAAAAATCAGTTAAAAGAAATCTTAAAGAAACATCCAAATGACTGCTTAACCTGCAGTAAAACAGGCGGAAACTGTCAGTTACAGATCGTTTCTCAGATTTTACAGGAAAACCCTGTAGACCGTAAGATTCCAAAACGTGGATTGGATGATTCCAGCCCAGCGATGATCCGTGACATGGATAAATGTATCGCATGCGGACGTTGTGTGACTGTATGTAACGAAGTTCAGAAAATCGGTATTTATGAAATGAAATTCGATGAAAAAACAGGCGATCGTTACGTGAATACAAAGAAAAATGTAGGACTTTCTGCAACTTCCTGCATCAACTGCGGACAGTGCGTAAAGGTTTGTCCGGTTGGTGCGTTAACCGAAAAAGATGCAATCCACAAAGCAATGGCAGCATTGGATGATCCGGAAACAACGGTTGTATGGCAGATGGCTCCGGCAATCCAGAATACCTTAGGTGAAGAATTCTGTATGGAACCGGGTACTGATGTGACAGGTAAGATTGCAGCAGCTATGAAGAGACTTGGCGGATATGCTTATACAACAGATTTTTCTGCGGATGTTACAATCATGGAAGAAGGTACAGAATTTATTGATCGTGTGACAAATGGCGGAGTTCTTCCAATGATGACATCTTGCTGTCCGGGCTGGATCAAATATATGGAATACAATTATCCGGATCAGTTAGATCACTTATCTTCCTGTAAGTCTCCACAGCAGATGTTTGGAGCACTTGTAAAGAATTTCTTACCGGAAAAGATTGGTGTACCGGCTGAAAAGATCTGTCAGATCTCTATCATGCCATGTGTGGCTAAGAAATACGAACATACAAGACCAGAAATGGAAAGTGAAAACGGACGTGACGTAGACATTGTTCTTACTACAAGAGAAGCAGCAAAACTGTTCAAACTTCGTGGTGTAAACTTAGCAACCATTCAGCCGGATTCCTTTGATGATTTTATGGGAGAAGGTACAGGGGCTGCTCGTATCTTTGGTACAACCGGCGGCGTTATGGAAGCTGCTCTTCGTACCGTTGTATGGAAGCTTACAGGCGGTCAGGTAGATCAGATTGATTATCATGCAGCACGTGGTTACAGAGGTGTGAAAGAAGCTTCTGTATGGATTGGTGATTTGGAAGTAAAAGTGGCTATCGTAAACGGTATTGGTAACGTGAAAGCGATTATGGAAGATGTTCGTGCAGGAAGATCACCATATCATTTCATTGAAGTGATGGCTTGTCCGGGCGGCTGCTTAAACGGCGGCGGAGCACCACTTCTTTCAGAACCGGTACAGGTAGCTGATCGTATGAAGAAAATGTACGACAGTGACGCAAATAACAAGATCAGAAGATCTCACGAGAATGTGCAGGTTCAGAAACTTTACGAAGAATACTTAAAAGAACCATGTGGACACATTTCACATCATTTACTGCATACACACTATGTGGACCGCAGTGGTGAAGTGAAATAATCCGGAAAGGTAAGGTGGAAATATGGCTTTTCTCATTACGGAACGCTGTGTAAAATGCGGCGCATGTGAATCTGAATGTCCAAATATGGCAATCGTTGAAGAAGAAAAGAAATTCAGCATTGATTATAAAAAGTGCTTACAGTGCGGAAACTGTATCGATGTTTGTCCGAATAAGGCAATAGATGAATTATAAGAGGTAATATTACTCCCATCCCAGTGAAACTGTGGTGGGAGTTTTTTGTTGCGAAAGAAACAGGAAACAGCTATAATGGCAAGGTGTAAAAAAGAGATGTATGAGGAGATGATAAAATGGGAATAAATTCACCGGCAGAGATAGCCAAAAATTATGTGGCAATAGGAAAGGCAAAGGTAAATCTTGCAATTGATAAAATGTTTATACTTGCAGTTGTTGCAGGGGCTTTTATTGCCTTTGGCGGTGTAGGAGCTGCCACCGCAGCAGTAGGAGTAATGCCGTCATCTGTAGGGAAATTAATTAGCGGATGCATCTTCCCGGGCGGTTTAACAATGGTTCTTCTTGCAGGAAGTGAATTATTTACAGGAAACTGTCTTTTAAGCATTCCGTTATTAGAAAAAGAGATCACTTTGAAACAGTTGCTTAGAAATTGGATTGTGGTATATTTTGGAAATATGGCAGGCGGGATGCTGGTAGCGGCAGGGCTTGTATATTCGGGCCAGTACAATATGTTTGATGGAAATATGGCAGTGTCTGTATTTTCTACCGCTGCAGCAAAATGTACACTGACATTTTCCGATGCATTCATTAAAGGGATATTTTGCAATATCATTGTCTGCATTGCTGTCTGGGTAGCTTATTCAGCAAAGGATTCTGCGGGAAAAGTAATCAGTTTGTTTTTCCCAATCCTGATTTTTGTTATTTGCGGTTTTGAACACTGTGTAGCAAACATGTACTATATTAGTGCAGGGTTGTTTGGAAAAAACGTACCATCCTATGTGGCAGCAGCGGAAGCAGCAGGAGTGAACTTAAATGTAATTACCTGGAAAAACTTCTTTATTACGAATCTGGTTCCGGTTACTCTTGGAAATATTGTTGGCGGAGCGGTCTGTGTTGGAGCAGTCTACTGGTATGTGTATTTAAGAAAAGCAAAATAAGGGGAAATTTAGATGTGGAAAGCAAAGCAGCTGTTGTGGGAATTGTTTTACATATTTGCTAAAATTGGTTTGTTCACTTTTGGCGGCGGTTATGCAATGATTTCAATCATTGAAGATACCTGTGTTGAACGTAAAAATTGGATTACCCACGAGGAAATGATGAATATGACTGTCATAGCAGAGTCCACCCCTGGGCCAATTGCCATAAACTGTGCCACCTATGTGGGTTATAAGCTGGCTGGTCTTTTGGGCGCTTTCGTGGCAACCTTTGGTATGGTATTGCCATCTTTTGTGGTGATTTTTGCAATTTCAAAGTTTCTGGATAATTTTTTGGAAATCACGCTGGTTGCCCATGCATTTCAGGGAATTAAGATTGCCGTGGGTATCCTGATTTTTGATGCAGCCATTACCATGATTCAGAAAATGAAAAAGAAAATATTCCCAAGAGTTATCATGATATCTGCCTTTCTTGTCATGATGATGGTAAATATTTTTTCATGGAACTTTTCTTCAATCAATCTGATGCTGATTGCAGGGGTCTTAAGTTTGATTATATTTGCAGTACAAACAGCACCTGAACGGAAAGGCGGTGCAAAAAAATGATTTTCAAAGAATTGTTCTGGGGATTTTTTAAAGTTAGCTGCTTTACCTTTGGCGGCGGATTTGGAGCAATTGCACTGATCCGAGATCTGGTTCTTGGTAAAGGATGGCTGGATGAAGAAATGCTGACCTATATGATTGCGGTTGGTGAGAGTACACCGGGACCGATTATGGTAAATCTTGCCACTTACATAGGAAGTGCCAAGGCAGGATTTTTAGGTGCAGTGGTGGCGACCTTTGCAGTGGTTTTGCCGGCATTTTCGATTATTCTGCTGATTACTGCTTTGATGAACAATGCGATCAAAAATCCATATGTGCAGGCAGTGCTTCGTGGATTAAAACCTTGTGTCACAGGGATTATATTGGCAACCGGGTGTTATATGGTGTTTCACAACTGTGCAGATATGGGAACGCAAGTTCCGATCTCTGTGAAGGCAGTGATTTTAACCATTGCCTTATTTGGTATCAAATATGGTTATCAATCTATCAAAAAGAAAAAAATGTCGCCAATCCTGCTGATTTTGATTTCAGCAGTGGCTGGAATCATTGTATACGGTATTTAAAGACCAGGGCTGTCTAACGAGACAGCCCTGGTTTGTTTAATGTATAACCGCCCAACATAGCGGCCTTTTCTGCAAATTCTGTACTTTTTAAAATGTCTATGATTTCTATAATTCCCGGATGATTTTTCATAGCATCCGGAATCAGTAAGTCATATTGTTCACTGTAGATTGGTATAAAATCCAAATCATAAAGTTTGGCTGCAGCATGTACCCCCATGCCGGCATCCCCTTCACCTTTGGCAATTAA
>ERZ1032130.49-NODE-49-length-37652-cov-4.880336_pt1 | contig 37652 bp, 39 predicted proteins | sample MGYA00517879_ERZ1032130 | MGnify/ENA primary metagenome ERZ1032130 (study PRJEB33719, sample SAMN04262597) | wastewater metagenome | biome: rural village; feature: animal feces; material: feces | host: Bos taurus | place: El Salvador | collected 2012-01-31 ...
TATAGATAATAGATATGAAATTGCTTAAAGTATTTCCGGATAACCCTAACGGGCGATATATCGAACTTGCGGCTGAGGCTATGCGGCGCGGAGAGATCGTGGTATATCCTACTGACACGCTTTATGCTTTCGGGTGTGATGCCTTGAATAATAATGCCATAGAACGTATTTGCAAACTGAAAGGAATAAAGTCGGACCGTACCAACCTCTCAATTATCTGCGAGGACTTGAGCCAGGTGGCGCAATATGCCCGACTTGACAATGCCAATTTCCGACTACTGAAGGACAATCTCCCTGGACCGTTCACGTTCATTTTGCCCGCTTTGTCTAAATTGCCTAAAGCATTTAAGGGACGCAAGGCTGTGGGAGTGCGTATTCCCGACAACAGGATTGCCTTGGCACTTGTTGAAGCGCTTGGTAATCCCATTATGACCTCATCAGTGCCTATTGATGATGAGGAGGACTACACCATTGTGCCGGAGCTTATTGCCGAGCGCTTTGGCGAAGATGTGGAGGTGGTGATAGATGGCGGCAGTGGGGGCACAGAGCCATCGACAGTGGTGGATTGTACGGGTGATGAACCTGAGATTATCCGCCAAGGCAGAGGGGAGATTGGGTAAGAGGTAAGAGGTAAGGGGTAAGAGGGGAGAGGTGAGGGGAGAGGGGTAAGAGGGGAGAGGTGAGAGGAGAGAGGTGAGGGATTATTGAATTGGGGTGATGCGGACGCGCTTGTTCTTGATTTTCAGGCGGGCGATGCGGGATAATATATCATCGACTTTTGCGCGTGGGACGGCTACAATGGCATAGTGGTCGTGGAGCGAGATGGTGCCGATTTCTTGTGCTGTGATGCCACCATTGTTGGCGATGAAGCCTACGATGTCGCCACGGGAAATTTTCTCCTTTTTGCCTGCGTTGAAATATATTGATGCTACTTGTGATTTCAGTTCGGCAGGAGCATGGTTGTTATCGAGAGCGAGTTCGTCATTGAATGTGATGTAGTCAGGCACTTCTTCGGTAGGGCCAAGGAGTACATACACATTTCCGTTGGCAGCAACACGTGCGGTGCGGCCATTGCGGTGAGTGTAGATTTCGCGAGAAGAGGGTAGGTGGTAGTGAATAATGCTTGCTACATCGGCAATATCAAGTCCACGTGAGCCTAAGTCGGTGGTTACGAGAATTAAGTTTGAGCCATTGTCGAAGAGCGTAAGAGCCATTTCGCGCTCTTGCTGGTCGAGACCTCCGTGATAGAGACCGGCTGATACTCCTCGTTGTACTAAAAATTCTTGAATTCGCTCAGCCGATTCACGATGATTGGCGAAAATGATGGTGCGCCCGGGTGTGATTGATTTTAGTAGCGACAGAGCGGCTTCGAGTTTGTCTTTAGCGTCGGAGCGGACACTCCACACAGTTAGGCGGCTGTCGAGCTCTTTTTTGTCGGCAAGGAAATTGACAATTCGCACTTGGTGAAGGCGAAGGAAATCGGGGAACTCATCAATCATAGTGGCAGATGTGAGTGTGCGGCGCGAGATATTGGGCATACGGCGTAGAATTCGCTTCATTTCGTCGTGGAAGCCAAGCTCGAGCGACTTGTCGAACTCATCGAGCACGAGCAGACGGGTAGTGAACACGTTGATATGTTCGCGGTTGATGTGGTCGAGCAGACGCCCCGGGGTGCTAACGATGATTGAGGGCACCACGGAGAGCGACTGACGCTCATCGGCGACACTGTGACCGCCATAGCAACACGTGACCTTGTGTCCTGTGGCAATGGCACGCACTATGCCGAAAATCTGGATTACCAATTCGCGCGACGGTGCAATAATCACTGCTTGAAGCTTGCCATTAGGTGCCTTCAACTCTTTGAGCATAGGAGCGATAAACGCGAGAGTCTTGCCGGAGCCCGTAGGTGACAGCAACACCAAGTCGCCAGGCTCATTGATGCTGTCAAGCATTTCGCGCTGCATATCGTTGAGGCACTCAATGCCCAATTTCTCTCTAATATTTGATATGATTTCCTTCTCTTTCACTAAAATACTGTTTTTGTGAGTGCAAAATTACTGAAATATTGTGATATAACAAAATGGGAGGAGGAAAGCAGCTAGTGCAATCCTCCTCCCTATATAGTCAGATAATATTCTGCCTAAAAAAAGAAAGGCTGAGGAGTGGAGTAGAGTAGCATACCTTCGGCAACAGTGCGCGAAACGTCTTCGCCTTTGCTCATAGCCACGATAGCAAGTCCGAAGCCTGTGGCAGCAGCCGGACCGTTGGCTGTAATTATGTTATCGTCAATTGCAACAGGTTTTTCGCTCAGTTTAGCCTTATTGAGAGCCTGTTCAAAGCCGGGATAGCAAGTGGCACGCTTACCATCAAGTATTCCGAGCGGGGCAAGCACTACTGCGGGCGAAGCGCAGATAGCTGCAATCTTCCCACCCTTGATATTCTGAGCTTTCAGGAGCTCGCGGAGTTCGCTCTTGGCAGCGAGATTCAATGCACCGGGCATGCCTCCCGGGAGAATCAGCCACTCGGCAGCCGAACAATCAACTTCGGCAAATGTGACATCGGCAATTACTGGAATGCCATGCGCTCCAGTGACGGTTTTATAGTCGGTGATGGAAACTGTAAGCACTTCCATTTCGGCACGACGCATAATATCGACTACAGATAGAGCCTCAATTTCCTCAAAACCGTCGGCGAGTAATAAGTAAGATGTGTTCATAGATAATAACGTTTTGTTTGGGTTAATAATAGTATTTAATTTTGTTCATTGTTGCATACTGCATCAAACAACATTACAAATTTAGTTCAAGAAGTTTGCAATGGCAAGAAAAAATTGATTTTTTAGACATATTTTTATGACAAAAGAAGTAAATTCTCATAAAATAGGCTGCACTCGGCAAAAAACTCAAACAAGCTTGGCTGTTTTGCACTCGATTTGCACTTTTTTTTCATAAAATAGGCTACACTCGGCAAAAAAACTCAAGCAAGCTTGGCTGTTTTGCACTCGATTTGCACTATTTTTGCAAAAAACTAATGATTTGCGACATGAATAGACGTTATTTGGCAATAGTGGTGATGATAGTGGCTCTGGTGGGAGCTATGGTGATGATGCGCGGACGGAAGGAGTTCCGTGGTTGTGCCGGTGTGGTGTGGACAACTGAGTATCATATCACCTATGAGAGTGACAGGTTGCTCGATGACTCGGTGCAGGCTGTGCTTACCCGAATTGACCGTAGTGCATCGAAATATAATCCGGAATCGGTGATTTCGCGAATCAATGCGAATAGCGATAGTATTGCCGATGACATTGTGCAGCGGCTCTATACGAAGTCGCGTGAGGTGTGGAAGGCTTCGGAAGGGGCTTTTGACCCTACGGTGTCGCCTCTTGCCAATGTGTGGGGATATGGACTAAAGACCGGGGTGAATCCCGACAGTGTCGCTATCGACAGTATCTGCGAGTTTGTGGGACTTCAGAAAACCAATCTTGTGGGAGCTGTGGTGCGAAAGTATGACGGTCGCACTACATTTGATTTCAACTCCATTGCCAAGGGGCTTGCCTGTGATGAAGTGGGGCGCATGCTTGAGCGCAATGGTGTGGAGAATTATCTGGTGGAAATCGGTGGCGAGATTGCATGTGCCGGACATAATGCAAACGGGCAGCAGTGGCGGGTGTCGATCGACGCTCCTGTGGAGAGCACCGACTCTGTGATACATGAATCGGCTCTTGTTATTGCCCTCGATCGCGGAGGTGTTGCCACATCGGGCAACTACCGCAACTACAAGATAGTAGATGGCAAGAAGACTGCGCACACTATAAATCCGAAGACTGGCTATCCGGAGCTGACTAATCTTCTGAGTGCAACCATCGTTACGAAAGATTGCATCACTGCCGATGCCTATGCCACAGCCTGCATGGTGATGGGAGTGGAGCGCACGAAGGCTCTGCTCGGCACCGACAAGGAGATTGCAGTGATGATTATGTATGTGGATAGCGATGAAAAAATAGCGACATGGTGTAATGCCGCTTTTTCTGCTTTAGTAAAGTGAAAGTTATCCAGCCCTTGAAGCAGGCTGTGAGAGATTAATCTTCCTTTGTGTTTTTGGAGCGTGATTCCTTTTTGCTGCTTGAGTTGCCCGTATCCTTTTCTTCCTTGAGGTCGATTTCGTTCTTGTTCTTGTCGATCACGCGATATTCGAGATAGGCGAGTGACTGGTCGGCGACAATCTTAAACTTGAATCCATATTCCATGCGCCAACGGTTGTACTCAGAGATAATGCCTTTTTTGAGGTAGGCATCGACAAACGGGTGAACGTACATGGTGAACTGAGTCACCTTGAGCGAATGGAATAGGTAGTCGATTTTATCCTTCAGTACGTCGGTGAATAGCAATGATGGCTGCACCTCGCCTTTGCCGTGGCAAGATGGGCACGACTCGGCAGTGACGATGTCGAGAGCCGGGCGCACACGCTGGCGAGTGATCTGCATCAGTCCGAACTTGCTCAGCGGGAGAATGTTGTGGCGTGCACGGTCGTTTGCCATGACTTCGCGCATGTGGTCGTAGAGAGCCTGACGGTGCTCAGCTTGAGCCATATCAATATAGTCGATGACTATAATGCCTCCCATATCGCGCAAGCGCAACTGGCGGGCTATTTCATCGGCAGCACGAAGGTTCACATCGAGGGCGTTGTTCTCCTGGCTGGTTGAGCTCTTGGAGCGGTTGCCCGAGTTTACATCGATAACGTGAAGTGCTTCGGTGCTCTCAATGATAAGGTAGGCTCCCGACTTGAACGACACGGTTTTTCCGAACGACGTCTTTATCTGCTTTGTGATATTGAAGTGGTCGAAAATCGGAGTGTCCTCGGTGTAGAGCTTCACAATATCTTTGCGGTCGCTTGCAATTAGGTTCACATAGTGCGAAATCTGGTCGAAAACTTCGGCATCATTCACATAGATATTCTCAAACGATGGGCTGAAGATGTCGCGAATTACGCTCACGGCACGGCTGTCCTCTTCGTAGATGAGAGAAGGAACTTCGGAACGCTGAGCCTTAGCCACGCTGTCTTCCCAGCACTTGAGCAGGGCGCGAAGCTCGTTGTTAAGTTCAGCCACGCGCTTGTTTTCAGCCGATGTGCGAATGATGACGCCAAAATTGGCGGGTTTCACGCTCTCGATGAGGCGGCGTAGGCGGACTTTCTCCTCTGACGACTTGATTTTTTGCGAAACGGAAATCTTGTCGTTGAAAGGAATTAGAATAAGGAATCGGCCTGTGAACGATATTTCGGTGGTTAGGCGCGGTCCCTTCGATGAGATTGGCTCTTTGGCAATCTGCACAATCAGTTCCTGGCCCTGGCGTAGCGTGTCGGTTACAGTGCCGTGCTTGTCGATGTCGGGCTTTGGAGTGATTTTGGAGATGTTAGGCACGTGCAGACGGTCTTTGAGAATCTCCTCCATGAAAGCTGAATAAGTGTTGAATTGTGATCCGAGGTCGAGATAGTGCAAGAAAGCGTCTTTCTCGAATCCGACATTAACGAAGGCGGCGTTGAGTCCGGGCATAAGCTTCTTAACCTTGGCAATGTAGAGATTGCCAACGGCATAGGAAGCATCGCGCGACTCCTTCTGGAGGGAGACGAGACGTCCGTCCTCGAGCAAAGCCGTGGATATTTCGTTAGGTCGTACATCGACAACAAGATCGCTGCTCATTCAGATAAATGATTTAAAAACGAATTAATTAAAGCAGATTGATGCGTAGTTCAAAAAAATGATTGAGAAAAAAGCTTAATCTTCGGGCGATAGGAATGCGAGAAGATTAAGCTTAATTATCTCACATCATAATAATGATTGGAGTGATATTGATAACAGCAATCATATTTCCTTATAGAACAAAGAACAAACGCGATGAGGCAAGCATGGAAGATGCAGCTTATTGTATCACAGTGTTTGTTCTTGTTATGTGACTTAATCAGAAAGATTATTTCTTCTTATGACGATTCTTTCTAAGTCTTTTTTTGCGCTTGTGGGTGGACATCTTGTGTCTCTTGTGTTTCTTTCCGTTAGGCATAACAGCTTAGTTTTTAAATTGTTAATAAATGAATTATTTTTAATTTTATGATTTTCACATTATAGGCTGGTTATTTCACTACTTCCATAAACACCTTAGCGGGCTTGAAAGCCGGAATGTTGTGCTCAGGAATAATGATAGTTGTGCTCTTTGAGATGTTGCGAGCGGTCTTCTGTGAGCGAGTCTTGATAATGAAAGATCCAAAACCTCTAAGATATACATTCTCTCCATTAGCGAGTGAATCTTTCACTGCTTCCATAAACTTCTCTACAGTTTCGAGCACCGTAGCCTTGTCGATGCCGGTTGATTTAGAAATTTCGTTTACGATGTCTGCTTTAGTCATTGTATTCTTAATTTATATGTATTTGTAGTAATGTCACAAAATAAAAAACACAAAATGAAAAGGATTAATTTCGGTGAAAAAATAATTAACTATCACTTAATTCATTATGAAATTAACCCTACTCGGATTTTGCAAGTGCAAATATCGGAATTATTTTTGAATTAGTAGGCATAATCGGGTAACTTTTTACTTGAAAAAATGAAATTGTTGTGATTTTCGATGTGCAGAAGGGAAAAACGGGTTATTATAGTGGCAAATAGAAGCGGAAAATTGTTAATTTTGCAAAATGTAACGATGAATCTATTAATAGGCATGAAGGAAGAAAGAAAAAACAAGGTGTCGATATTGTTCATGGTGTTTGCGGTGATGTTCTGCACTTTTCTGATACTTGCAAACGTGATGGAAGTGAAAGTGGTGAATGTGTGTGGCTTCACAGCAACTGCCGGACTGCTCGTGTTCCCGGTCTCGTATATAATTAATGATTGTGTGGTTGAGGTGTATGGCTTCAGCCGGGCGCGTCTTGTGGTGTGGCTTGGATTTGCGATGAACTTGCTTGTGGTGCTATTCTTGCAGCTTGCAGTGGTATTGCCGAGTGATGTGAGTTTCGACGGTCAGGAGGCTGTGGTGCGGATATTCGGCAGCACACCGCGCATTCTTGCCGGCAGTTTTGTGGCATTTATCTGCGGGTCGCTTGTGAATGCATATGTGATGAGCCGTATGAAGGTGATGACCCGAGGGCGTGGATTCTCGCTGCGAGCAATTCTCTCGACACTATTTGGAGAGTCGGTGGATTCGATGATATTCTTCCCGATAGCATTCTATGGAGTGCTGCCTCTATCGACAATATTCACCTTGATATGGACGCAGGCTGTGCTGAAGACGCTATATGAGGTGGTAATATTGCCTGTGACCATCATGGTGGTGAAGTGGGTGAAAAGGCATGAAAAAATCGATGTCTTCGACAGCAAAGACATCGATTATAGTTGGTGGAAAATCCTGAAGCTCGATTAGAGGGTTGAAACATCATCACCGCCATCATCGGAAATCTCGGTGAGACGCATTTCGCGATATTCGTTCCATTCGGGATCCTTCTCGGCATAGATGGTGATGGGAAGGATGGGGAAAGGAGCGAGAATTTCATTAAACTTGCGATTGAAGATGTGAGTGCTGCGAGTGTAGAACACCCAGTTTCGCTCACCGGCACCGGTGTAGATGCCGGTGATGATTGCTACGGGGTCTTTCTTGAACTCGGCAGCGAGAGCCTCGTGCACTTGCTCCATGAGAGTGGAGGTGGCATCGTCGGGCATTCCTTTATCAGCCGGAGTATAGCTCCATGTGACTTCGATGCGGTCGTTGAAGATGCCCGACGAGATGATTTCGTCGGTTACTTTGCGACCGGTGACGAGAATGAGTTCGCCATTGTCGCTCTCGGCTGGAGCCGTCCACCACTCATCGGGGATTTTCAGTTTTGCCATAGATTTATCTGGAGTTTTTTATTTGATTATCATGCGGGTAGAATAGTTGACACCCTTGCCTTCGATTTGCACCACATAGATGCCCGGGAGGAGCTTGCCTTGCAGATCAACATCGACAGCTTCGTCAGCAGCACTGATAGGCATGGAGTGGACAAGTGCGCCTGATGTGCTGTACACATTGAGCACTGAGCCTGCATATTCGCCTTGGGTGAACACCTTGAACTGTCCGCCATTGGGGTTGGGATATACGAGCACCTGATTCTGCATGACACAAACGTCGTTGACGCCGGTGCTGAGAAGCGACTGTAAACCTGTGTAGGCATCGATTTTGCCTGCACCCCATGAGCAATTCTCGGTGCCGGTGACATAGTAGTCAGCAATGGCTGTATCTTTTATGATATTTCGCACTTCAGAGCCGGTGAGATAGGGATTGGCTTGAAGCCAAGTGGCAACGATTCCGGTTACGGCAGGAGTCGCCATAGATGTTCCGCTCATTTGGCCCCAATAGTAATTCTTGGCGTTCACAGTCTGCTTATCTACATATTCAGTATGGTCGGTGTTGTAGGTTTTCTGATATGTGTTGAAAGCAGAGTGAATGAGGAGACCCGGAGCACATACGTCGGGGTAGGAGTCACCGAGGAAACCTTCGCCCCAGCTTGAGAAGGTGGTAAGCTCACCTACTTTGCCGTAGGAGGAGTAGGTGAAGTTGCTTCCATCGATATTGGTGTATTTGTTACGGGAGTTCCATGCTCCGACGCTGACGATGTTGTCGCCGATGCACATGGGATTGAACGACTTTGTGTTGTCGCCTGCGGTGAAAATGTCGCTGCCATTCTGGCGGAATTCGGCGTAGGAGTCGGCACCCCAAGCGTGGATTTCCATGCCGTCGGGACCGAATAGTCCCATTCCGATGGAGTAGTTGCTCGAATTGGCAACGCCATTGATGGTGATGGAGATTGAGCCGTAACCGCCCGATTTCGACATTGTGACTATGATGTCGGGGTTATAGTTGCCGGCTACGTAGTATTTCTTGAAATTGGTGTAGGAGTCGCTGTTTGAGAGCATCCAGGTCTTCTCTGTTTCATCATCGGCAAGAGAGATGCGGTCGGTGGTGAGGAGAATTTTGTTAGTAGTAGAGGTGCGCTGAACTACGTAGAATTCCACTTGCGGCACTTGCTCGTTGAAGTTCCACACTTCGACGTAGCTGTTTTCGTAGTATTCGCTGCCATAATAATAGTCGGCAATTACGGTTTTCACCGAGTCGGTTCCTTCTTCGGCATGGAACTGCTTGTTGAGGTAGATTTGCATATCGCCCTCATTGCCCGAAGCAATACAGAACACCACGCCCTCTTCAGCGAGGTCTTCGATCATTTGGTTGAACTCATCGGAGCCATCGTGGGGACCGGAGTTGTGACCGATGCTCATATTGATGACGCAAGGCTTGTTTTCGCTCTTGGCGTACTCAATGATGTATTCGCAGGCGTCGATGAGAGTGGCGTCGCTGAAGTTGTTCTTCAAGCCACAAAGCACGAGGTCGGCTTCGGGAGCCATGCCGCAATAGTCGTTGCCGGTGTAGCTGCCGGCCGCGGTAGCAGCAACGTGAGTGCCATGGTCTTCGGATGTCAGGTCGGTGGTGAGAGATGCAATCTGGCTTGGATTAGAGACTTTCTTGGTGCCGTTGATGACACGTTTCACACGGGAATTGCCATCGGCATCCTTGAATGTGATGTGGTTGTAGTCGATACCGGTGTCGATGATACCTACCACCACGTTTTTGCCCTTGAAAGCGTTGTCGGCAGCATCGAGGGTGGAGTGAACTTGGTCAACGAGTGATTTTTCGCGAGTGAGGTTGTTTTTGAGCTTAATGGGACGCTCTATTGAGATTCGTTTCACAGAAGCTTCGGCAGCGAGGGCGCGGATATTTTCGATTGGTATTCTCACCAGGACGATATCGCTGTGATGCGAGAGAACTTCTGCATCGAAGCTGTCGAAGTGAGGCATGGCTTTGCTATCGACAGTGACGAATGCGAGCACAGTGGGTTTGCCGGCGACATCGACTGTGCGAATGGTGTTGTTACGGTTGCTGCGATTGGCTTGCTCTGTGCTTTTGAGATTCTTATAGTTTTCAAGATAATGGATAGAGTAGGGTGAGAGTTTGCTTTGAGAATTTACCGACATGCACATGGCTGTGCATAGAATGATTGAATAGAATAGACGCATAAAAATAAGTAGTTAGAGTTTTGGTTGCCGCCATATAAGCGACATCGTTTTCTTTCTTGATGAAAATGATAAAAAATAAAGAAAGCCTACTATGGGTCAGTGGATTTACTCATAGTAGGCTTGGAATGTGGTTATGCTTTACTTAGAAAGACCTTCAACATATTTGCGGAGAGCGTCGTTGCCCGGATCTGCTTCAAGCCACTTGATGTAGTAGCCTTTCATAGTCTCCTTGTCGCCTGTTGCAAAGTAGTAGTTTGCGAGATAGTTGTAGGCGAGGATATAGTCATCCTTGCGGTCGGCGAGGTTGGCTGGATCCTGGTCGAGAAGCTCAAGCACCTTCTTGTAGGTATCAACGGCCTTACCTTCTTTCTTGTCAACTTCAGATACTTGGAGCACTTTAGCCTTGTGGAGATTAACGAGAATCTGCATGCGAACGTTGTCGGCCATTTTCTCATTAACCATATCGACATACTTGAGTGCGTTTGCTACTGCCACAGCCTTGCTTTCGGGAACAGAGTCGTAGGCTGCAACGTAGAAATACTTCTTTGAGAGGACGAAGAGGTCGTTGGTCTTATAGTCGCCCTTATCGACAAACATCTGGTAGTATTTTGCAGAGTTTACATAATCTTCGGCATCGCTGTATCCGTCGCTAAGGTCCTTGAGGAGGTCGAGCTTGTCGGGGTTAGCCTCGTAAGCCTTGACGCGGAGGGCAAGAGCCTCCTGGGTGCGACCGAGCTTCTTGAGTGCGTCGGCATAGTCGGTGTAGTCCTTAACTTCAAATTTTGCACCTGCGGGAACGTTCATTGCGAAGAGAGCCTTTGCAGCCTCATCGGCACCAGCCCAGTTTTCCATAGCCACGAGGTTGTAAAGTTCAAGACGCTTCATGTAGAATACGTTCTTGTCGGTAGCCGGGAGAGAAGCCTCGATTTGACGAGCAAGGTCGAGCGACTCCTGATACTTCTTGCCGTAGAAGAGGAGGCTTGCATAGCGCACTTCGTCCTGCTTGAAGTGGTTGGGGTTCTTGATATACTCACCATACTGCTCAGCAGCCTTTGTCCACTGGTCGTTCTCATAATATTTCTCGGCGAGCTCGCGCTGAGCGAGAGCAGAGGTAGGATTCTGTTGGAGAAGGTCCTGAAGACGAGAGATAGCCTGCTGTGGGCTGACCTTGAAGAGGGCGCGTGCATACTTCACATAAGGCTCCGACTTGGTGGGGTCGTAGCTGATAGCCTCGTCGTACATACCCTGAGCATCACCGGTCTTGTCTTCAGCGGCAGCCATATCACCTTCGAGGATTGGGGTGTCGGCTTCTACTTTGTTGTTCTTGCGAGCTTTCTTGATGTAGTCGGCAATTTCCTTGGCATATTTTACACCATCGACCTCATAGTAGGCGCGTGCGATAGCCACGAGGATTTTAGCGTCCTTCTTGGGTGAATTCTTGATGGCGAGAGAGAAGTTCTCCTCAGCAGCCTTCTTGTTGCCGGCCTTGAGCTCAATCTGACCAAGACCCACAAGGTTGAGCTGGCAGCTACCTGCGCTCTGACCCTTCTGGAAATAATCCTTTGCAGCAGCAGTGTTGCCGTTTTCGAGAGCTACACAACCGAGGTAGTAGAATGCCTCCGACTTGTTGGTTGAGGCATCGTTCAGATTGCGCTCAAGCAACTCCTTTGCGTTGTCGAACTCAGATACTTTGTAATACTCAATACCATCTTTGTAGCCTTGCGCAAAGCAAGTGATGGAACCGCTTAGAAGCAGTGATAATAAAATCTTCGATTTCATTTCTGTAATAGTATTTATTATTGATTTGTATTGTCGTTAAGTTCAAGTTGATTGTTGGTCTATTCGAGGCTCACCATTCGAGGGTGAACCACAGCGGGCATCACACCGGTGCCAAGAATGATCTTCTGGCCGATGAAGCCTGTGAGGAAGGAGTAGAATCCGTGAGCCAGGCTGCCATTAGGTGCGGTGGTAGTGACGTAGATGCTACGATACAGCGGATAGTTGCCCTCATAGATATAGAGCTGGTAAGGCTTATAGGCTGTGGGGCAGTTGTCGCGACGGATTTTGAGCACCTTGATGCGGCTTGTGAAGTCGATTGCGCTGGTGTCGTTCTTCTGTAGGTCGGCAACTTTCTGCTGCATTGTGCGGTTGTCGGTATCAGCGTTCTCAAGGTCGGCTGTAATCCAGCTTACGCCGATGACCCCGATGGCATTCTTTCGCTTTTCAACTTCGCGGAATACTTCCTCGCTGTTTTCACAGGCATAGACCTCGCTTGTGAATTTCTCGCCACGCAGCAGTGAGTCGGTCACATATTTCACGGTGCTTGAACCGGCGTGGTCGAAAACCACTTGGATCTTGCCGAGCTTCGAGGGGAAAACGTCGTCCCATCGTTCGGCTTTTCCGGTCATTATCTCGCGAAGCTCACCTATTGACAGCTCGTCGATATTGTTGGCAGGATTGACGATGATGGCGATGGCATCTACTGCAATCTGCTGAGTGCGCACGTTTCGGTTCTGCGACTTTAGATATTCTTTCTGCTTATCGGTGAGCTGACGGGCGGTGATGATGAGGCTCGACTTCATGGTGACGAGGGAGTCGATTGCCGAGTGTTCGTCGGTGTACCACGTCATGATGCTTGCCTTGGGGTAGGTAAACTCAAACACATCGACCTCTTGGCTGATAACGTTCTTGATTGTAGCGTCGCAGATGAGCGTGGTGATGCCCGATGTGCTGGAGTCGGTGGGCTTGTGACGGTCGCACGAAAGCATCATCATTGCTGATGCGGCTACAATAAATGCCGGGAAAAAGAGTCTTGAGTGTTTCATAACGCGTGTGATTTAATCTATAAGTGTGATTAATTTTTACCGGAGAAGTAGCGGAAAGCCCTCCACACACCATAGATGGTGAAAAGAGAACCGAGGCACCACTTCATCCAATGCCACTGACCAAAGAGAATGTCGAAATAGCCGCAATAAGTGAGTCCACCCATGCCGAAATAAATCAGGAGCATGAATACTCCGAAAATCTTTTTCATCGCAGCAGGAGCGTCGGTAGCTGATGCGGCCGGTTTTGAGTCTTTGGGTTCTATTGCTTGGTTTTCTGTAATTTCTTCCATTATGTTGCTTTGTAATTTTTAGACTACAAAATGTGATGTAAGTTTAACCCTGAAGATAGAAATCAAAAAAGGATTCAACTTTTCAGCGTAAAGTTATAAAAAATGGAGTAAATAATAGCACAAAGTTGCTGCAATTAAAATTTCTTAACGATATAAAGTGAAAAAAGAGCCGTTACTGTGGTTAGTAACGGCCCAATTATCATATCTTGACCTGTGCAAGAAACTACACAGCTAAGATTCATTAGTTCACGCCTTGGAGCTTGAACGAAACGGGGAGAGTGTACCAAACGTTCACTGCCTGACCGTTCATCTTACCAGGAATGAAGTCGGGAAGAGTCTTACATACGCGAACTGCCTCCTTGTCGAGGTCGCGGTCAACCGAGCGAACCACCTTCACCTCACCAATCTTACCGGTCTTGGTAACGACGAACTGAACCACAACGCGGCCCTGAACGTTGTTCTCCATAGCCATAGTAGGATAGTTGATGTGAGAAGACAGATACTTCATAAGTTCAGCCTCACCACCGGGGAAGCGCGGCATCTGCTCAACAGCGCGGAATACCTCTTCCTTCTCGGGTTCGGGTTTCTTCTCTTCAACGATAACTTCGTTCTTGTGCTCGCGAACGACGTTACGGTCGTCGGTACCTTGATCGAAGTTAGTCTGACCGAATGCAGTCTGAGTCTCTTTCAACTCATCTTGCGATTGAATCTCATCGTCCTTAGTTACTTCCTCATCTTTAGCGATAAGAAGCTCGGTAACCTTAACGGTGTTAAGGATTTCCTCAGGGAGAGCCTCTGGCTCAGGCTGCTCAACGCGCTCCTGAACTTCTTCCTCTTCCTCCTCTTCTACGGCGTTGTCGATGCTTGTCACAATCTGCTCAATCTCGTCCTTAGGCTGGGCTTCTTCCCAAGCCTGGCGAACAGATTGAATCACCTGTGACAAGATGAAAACAACTATGATGAAGATAACTACAACAATCATCGACTTATTGTGACGCGCAGCCGACTTCTGACGCATAACGTATGCACCGAAGTCTTTGTTTTTTGCCTCAAAGACAATGTCGCACCACTCTTTTGATGTTAGATCTACGTCTTTTGCCATAATTAAAATGTGCTTTTTAATTGTTCATAAAATACTAAATCTATCATCATTTCAAACCTTTAGCCTTGCAGTCGATCATAAGAGCCGAGTCAACGGTGTTGATGCGGTCGATCTGATAACGGCTGATGCTGTTGATTTGCATTTCGTCGAGAGCTGTAACGAGACTCATGAATGAAGCGTTAGGAGTAGCCTTGATGATAACAACCGGACGTGTGAGCGTAGAGTCGTTACGGATCTTCTTGGCCTCAAGTTGGTAGATGCTGTCGTTAGCTTCCTTGTTGGCTGAGAATTTGTTGGCTTTCCAGTCCTCTTTGAGCTTGTTGATCTTTTCGATAACTTGCTTGTTGCGGTCGTGCAGGATAGCGCGAACGCCCTGAGGTGCACCATTCTTGTTGGGTTCAAAGGCGATACCCTTCATGTTGTTAGCGATGAGGTTACCGCTTGGGTCAGCGTCGGTGACGGGCATACCCTCGTAGTAGTAAACGAAATCCTTCACGGGGACACCCTCACTGTTAAGCTCACTATCGAGAATGATAGTGATAGCTTCAGATTGTTTTACCTTATTCTGCTCCTTTTTGTCCACTTTTTCATTAGTAGGAAGACTTATTTGCAAAGTCTGCGACTTAATCATTGTGGTACAAAGCATGAAGAAGGTGATGAGAAGCATGTTCATATCCACCATAGGGGTGAAATCGACACGGATCTCCATTTTCTTCTGGTGGCTTTTACCTTTACCGCCACCTGATTGTTCAATTTGTGCCATAATAATTATTCGTCCTCACTCTTTAAAGCGGTCATTAAACTAAATTTGTTCATCTTCAATGTCTGCAGATTATCCATCACGACCTGAATCTTCGAATAAGGAGTTGACTTATCAGCCTTGATTGCGATACCTTCACCGGTCTTGATTGCGGTGGTAAGGTTCTCGTCAGAGGTGTTGTAAGCCGCACGCATCCACATCTGGAACTCATTTGGTTTTTCCAAATTTTCGTTCATGTCGATGGGGATACCCGCATTCGGGTTCTTGCTCGGGTCGATGTATTCATCCATCTTCTCTTGAGTCATGCCCAGCCATTGCTTCATAGCGGCAATGTTAACGCCGAACATATTGATTTTAGAGAATTTATCGACTTCAGCTTTTGTGAATTCGATCTTGTTAGATGGGTGAAGTTTGTTATATTCTGATGCCACATTCAGCAGAAGCTCGGCGCGCATTTTCTCACTTGAATAGAGTGAGTCCTTGTCACCGGCAATCGACATGAACACTTGACCTTCCGGGCTAACGAGCACGGTGACGAGGTTCATAGTCGGTACCTTAATCTCAGATACTGACGAAGGAGTCAGCACAGTGATAGGTTCCTTCTGCAAGAAAGTAGATGTCAACATGAAGAAAGTAAGCAAAAGTACAGTAACGTCACTCATCGCGGTCATGTCGATGAATGTACTCTTCCTTTTGATTTTAACTTTTCCCATATTACAATTTTATTTCTTATAAATTATTAAATCAGTTTTTGATTTACTAATACCATTAAACCGGGGTTTGCGATGCGACTCAGCGAATTAGTGAGTAGCGGCAAATGTTTGAACGATTGAGAAACCAACCTCGTCGATAGCGTAGGTGAGGTGGTCGATCTTGTTGGTGTAGAAGTTATAAGAAATAACGGCGAAGGCACCGGTTGCGATACCGAATGCAGTGTTCACAAGTGCCTCAGAAATACCGGTAGAAAGTTCAGTTGAGTCAGGAGCACCCGAAGCAGAAAGAGCCTGGAATGACTTGATCATACCGATTACAGTACCGAGAAGTCCGACGAGAGTACCGAGAGTAGTGAGAGTTGCAACGATAGGCAAGTTCTGCTGGAGTGACGGCATCTCAAGAGCTGTAGCCTCTTCAACTTCCTTCTGGATAGTAGCGAGCTTCTGCTCCTTAGAAAGGATAGTATTCTTGTCCATTTCGTCATACTTCACGAGAGTTGCATAAACGATAGCGGCAACAGTACCTTTCTGCTTGCGGCAGAGTTCCTTAGCCTTCTCGATGTCGTTAGCGTTAAGAGCAGCCTTTACGTTAGCAACGAATTTGGGGATAGAACCGCTACCCTTAGCAGAAGAAAGTGCGATCCAGCGCTCAACCGACAGAACGATAACTGTCAAGAAGAGAGTTTGAAGGATAGGCACGATGAAACCACCCTTGTAGATAGTACCGAGGAGGTTGATTGGGTGTCCGTTCTCGAAGTTGCTGTCTGCTCCAAGTACGAAGATGAAGAGGCAAACTGCAACTACTGCACAGGCACAAATTACTAAGAATGCATTCTTAATACCACGAACATTGCTGCTGACAGCTTTGTTCGCTTTTTGAGTGTTGTTAGGCTTTTGAGCTTCCATAATTTAATTGAATAAAAATTTGTTAAATAATTAATTGATTAATTTTTTAGTTAATGTTATTAGTAATTTCTTTAGTTTCTGAGTAATTTTTGGTTTTTATTGTGTTTGTTTTGATGCTTTTGATGATACGACTTTGAATTTCATAGGTTTAGTGCAAATGCACCCCTCGAAATATTCATTTTCGGTCGAATGTCTCAGCATTTCTTTTCGCAAATGTATTAAAAACTTTTTATTATCACAACGCAAACTGAATCAAATTTATTACTTTGGGCAAAATTTTTTCATTTTTTTGATTTTTTCACCCTTTCCCACGCCTGAATATGCTAAATAACATAATTGAAAAGCCGAATATCGCTTGTGGTTATTTTGGACGATATTCGGCTTGAATGGGTGTTATATTTATGCATTTCGAGTGGCGAAAAATGCATTATTTTCCTCAAATAGTTTCGATGTGAGTGTGCTCGACTGCTCTAAATTTTCAGATAGGGCTTTAGTGCCTCTACGTAGGCTGCAAAGGCATCTTGCCCCTCTTGGGTAATTCGGCAAGTGGTCTTTGGCTTGCGACCGTCGAACTTCTTGGTGACCTCAATGTAGCCTGCCGACGACAGCTTGTCGATTTGCACGCTGAGGTTGCCCGCCGTGGAATTGGTGGCGTTCTTTATATATGTGAAATCGGCTTCTTCTACGTTCATAAGAATCGACATTACTGCAAGCCTCAGTTGGGAGTGGAGTAGGGGATTCAGTTCTTTAAACATTGTTTTCGTGCTTTATGATTAAGAATGTGTCCGGGGACAATGAGCATACTGATGAACGACACTGCAATGAGAGGAAATGCCCACCAGATGGAAATTGATATTCCACCAATAGCGAAGCACATTACTATGGCACCGCACATAATGCCTACACTGCCGCCAGCAACGAGACATTTTTCCTTTATGATGATGCCTTGTATAGCCACTGCAATGCCTACAATCAGAAGCCCGAACACGAGCATCGCTACCCAGCAATCCCTGCCACCTGCGAGCATCATAATTAAGCAAATTGCAGTGATGAGAATTGCGCAACTACCTACCAGCGACCACAGACCCGAGGTGATGTTGTCGATGTAGGTGCGTACTGAGCTTTCGCAGTCGCGACGGCGGCAGATACGTGCCGATACGCTTCCACCTATAAGCCAGATTAAAAACCACAGCCAGTTGCTTGCCTGGTGTTGTGTGATGATGAGCACGCTGAGTGTGAGTGCTGTCACTGCAAGTGAGGTGTAGCCCCACAGGAGTAGCATGTTGCCATCGCCGATGCGAAGCCGGTTTTTGGTGCGGTCGATCATTTCGGCGATAATCGCAAGGCTCTCTTTTTCGTTGATTTTTTTCTCTTCCATAATTTCAGTCTTTTTCAGTGTGTTAGTAATAATTCTTTTGTTTGTATTGTAAACTATGGTGCAAAGACAAACAAGTTTATGATATAAACCAAAATTAATCGAAAAAAACTCTGCACAAATCGACGAATGTCTCCTTTTTTTGTGCAGAGCTAATAGGTTCAGATGGTGTGCAGAGAATGAATCATTATCTGTAATTGGCAAGAATCACCCAGGTTGCCGATAGGAGTTGATCCAATTCTGTGCAGAGGAAACTATGCGGTTATTTGCCGTAGATCGATGTGAGGAGATGTGCGAGGCGGAGACCGCCTTTTAGAAATTGCTCCTCAATCACGGGAGTCCATTCGGCTACATAGTCGTAGCTTGCCTTGAAACCTTGTGGAGTCTTCTGATAAACTTTAGAGGCGAGGAGGTGGGTTTCGCGGCCCCAGTCGTTGGGAGTCCCTTCTACGATTTTGGTGATAGTGGCATCGTCGGCACGGTCGATTTCGCGCTGCCACTCGGTGTAGCTCCACTTGTGGGCACTTTCAACGAGAGCGCCGTCCCACACGGAGTGAAGATTGTTGTCGCGGTTGAAGTAGATGATGCGGTGGCTGTTGCCTCCACGGTCGGTAGCGTGCCCCATGTGCATGGGCTGATGCAGATCGCCTACGAGGTGAATGAGCATCATGAGGTAGGTTTTCTCTTTTTCGTGCGACAAACCGCCCTCACGGAGCATTTCGGTGATGTCGGTTATAGCCTTTACCACGTCGCCCGAAGGATTGGCGGGTGCCGCTTCGTAGGATTCGCCCTCGTCGATGTTCTTGTAGTGCCACGTCTTTGTATAGGCATATTCATGAGTGTGGCTGGCATTGTCGAGCCAATTGGAGTAATAGACAGGAGAGTGGTTGTCGAGAACAGCTTCAACGCGAGCGCGGACATCTGTCGAAAGGTGCTTTTCGGCAATGAAAGCTACCACATCGTGCCCCTTCTGCCCCCATGCAAGGCACGAAAGAGCAGTGCAGGCGGCTGTAAATAGCAAAAATAATTTCTTCATAACATAAAAAGTTTGTTAATTGATTTATGGCTGCAAAAATAGCTTATTTTTCGATAATAAATGATAGGAATAACGAAAAAACTTGCTTTTTAAGGGGCATAGGCAGAAATAGTATTCGGGTGAGACTGGTTTTTATGAAAAAAGCTGTGAGAGTAAGTATTTTATTGTTCTTAGTTTTTTATGATTAAGAAAATTATGTGTAATTTTGCAGTTTATTAAGTTACTACATCTGAAATTAATGTATATATATTGAAATACTTTATCGATAATGTCTAATTTCAAGTTAAAAAAAGGTGTAAACTTGAGCCTTGAAGGAGCTGTGAGCGGCACCTCGACGACGCAAGTGTCGGCGAAGCGTTATGCTGTAGTTCCCGATGACTTCACAGGCATCATACCAAGACTCGAAGTGAAAGAAGGTGACAAAGTGCTTGCCGGAGATGCGCTTTATCACGACAAGAATCACCCTCAGATCAAAATTTCATCGCCGGTGTCGGGCACAATCGAGGCCATCGAGAGAGGCGAGCGAAGGAAAATCCTTTCGATCGTGATTTCGCCCGATTCAGAGAACCAATTCAAAATGTTTAATGCAAAAGATGCCAAGGAGCTTATGCTCGAGTCGGGACTATGGGCAGCAATGCGCCAGCGTCCGTATGACATCGTGCCCGACCCAGATGTTGCGCCACGCGACATATTTGTCACAGCATTTGATTCGGCACCACTTGCCGCTCCGATGAGCCTGCAGATTGCCGGCAAGGAAGAATACCTTCAGAAAGGTATCGATGCACTTGGCAAGATGACTGAAGGAAAGGTGTACGTGGGTTGTGCCCCCGAGGCGGGGCTTAGCCTTAAAGGTTGCGAAGTGAACACTTTTGCCGGACCTCACCCCGCAGGAAATGCCGGAGTGCAGCTTGCAAATGTGAAGCCGGTAAACAAGGGAGAGACAGTGTGGACACTCGATGCAGTGACAGTGGCACGCCTTGGCGAGCTGATTGCTACCAAGAAGCTGCCTGTGGAAACCATTGTGGCAGTAGTGGGAGAGAACGTGACTACTCCGAAGCTTGTGAAGTGCACCATGGGAGCCGACATTGCATCGCTCACAGCCGGCAATATTGCCGATGTGGCATCGTCGCGCATCATTTCGGGCAACGTGCTCACAGGCGTGAAAGTGGCAGCTGATGGATATCTGCGCTTCCCCTACCGCCAAATCACCGTAATCCCCGAGGTGAAGAACGATGCAGAGTTTATGGGTTGGGCATCACTCAGCCCCAAGAAGTTCAGCCTCTACCGTTCGTTCACATGCCGCTTGTTTGGCACCCGTAAGCCGTTCAGCTTCGACAGTAAGCTCAACGGAGGAGAGCGAGCAATCATAATGTCGGGCGAGTATGACCGGATGTTGCCAATGGACATCTATGCAGAGTATCTTATAAAAGCTATCATCGCCTTCGACATCGACAAGATGGAGCAGCTTGGCATCTACGAGGTGGCTCCCGAGGACTTTGCTCTTGCCGAGTTTGCCGACACATCGAAGCTCCCGCTTCAGCGCATAGTGCGTGAGGGACTCGACAAGTTGCGCAAGGAGATGAATTAATCCACTTTAAGTAATAACACTAAAAATAAGGATAAAGTGAAAGGTTTAAGAAAATTTTTAGATAAAGCCAAGCCCAACTTTATGCCGGGTGGAAAATACCAGAAGTTCCAGTCGGTATTTGAGGGACTTGAAACTTTCCTTCTGACACCGAACACCGTAGCAACGTCGGGAGTTCATATTCACGACAGCAACGACTCCAAGCGCACAATGAGTGTGGTGATACTTGCACTGATGCCGGCGCTGCTGTTTGGTATCTACAATATCGGTTACCAGCACTATCTTGCAATAGGAGAGGCTGAGGCAGGATTTTTAGCTATGTTCTGCTTCGGACTGCTTGCCTTGCTACCGAAGATAGTTGTGTCGTATGTAGTGGGACTTGGAATTGAGTTTATCGGAGCACAGATTCGCGGACACGAGATTCAGGAAGGTTTCCTCGTTACGGGAATCCTTATCCCGATGATATGCCCCATCAACACACCGGTGTGGATGATAGCAGTGGCAACAGCCTTTGCGGTAATATTCGCCAAGGAAGTGTTTGGTGGCACAGGAATGAACATATTTAATGTGGCACTCGTGACGCGTGCGGTGCTCTTCTTCGGCTATCCGTCGAAGATGTCGGGCGATGCAGCATTTGTGGCAACCGACCCGGCATTCGGAATGGGCGCAGGCACAGTGACTGATGCCTTCACCGGAGCAACACCGCTGGGACAGGCTGCAATCCATGCCGGCGAGGGTGTGCCGCAGCTTACCAACATAATCGGCGAGCCTATCAGCACACTTGATGCCTTCATCGGCTTGATTCCGGGTTCGGTAGGAGAGGTGAGCACACTCTGCATTCTCATAGGAGCTGCAATACTGCTTATCACCGGCACAGCATCGTGGAAGATTATGGGTTCGGTGTTTGTGGGCGGTTTCGTGATGTCGCTTATTGCCAACACATTTGCATCGGCAGCCTATCCGGTTTCGATGCTTGCGCCAATCGACCAGCTTTGCCTTGGCGGATTTGCGTTTGCAGCAGTGTTTATGGCAACCGACCCCGTTACAGGTGCCCGCACCGAGACAGGAAAATACATCTATGGCTTCTTGATAGGCGTGCTTGCAATTCTCATTCGCATCTATAATGGAGGATTCCCCGAGGGTGCAATGCTTGCAGTGCTCTTCATGAACGCATTTGCTCCGACAATCGACTATTGTGTGGTGAATGCCAACATCAACCGCCGCTTGAAACGAGCCAAAGCCACTAACAAATAATAAAGGAGGACAAGAGAAATGAATAAACAAAGCAATACTTACACTATTCTCTACTCGGCGATTATGGTAGTGGTGGTAGGCGCAGTGCTTGCACTCACCTATATGGCACTCAAGCCGAAGCAGGAAGAGAATATCGCCAACGACAAGCGAATGCAGATACTCAGTGCGGTGCATCTCACTGCCGATGACGGCGACTACAAGGCAGTGTACGACAAATATGTGACCGAAACATTTGTCGTGAACAAGAATGGCGAGAAGGTAGATGGCGACGCTTTCTCAATCAATCTTGCCAATGAACTGAAAATGCAGGAAGCCGAGATAAAGCTCCCCGTGTTTGTGTGCACGCTCGACAACGGCGAGGTGAAATACATTCTCCCGGTGTATGGAGCCGGACTGTGGGGCCCCATTTGGGGCTATGTGGCTGTGAACAACGACGGCACAACCATCTATGGCGCCTACTTCTCGCACCAGGGCGAAACCCCGGGACTTGGAGCTGAAATCGCGAAGCCCGAATTTCAGGCACAGTTTGAGGGCAAGGAGCTGTACAAAGATGGTGAGTTCCGTGCAATCGACGTGATGAAAGCCGGACAGAAGCCTGCCGACAACACCGACTATGTGAACGCTATCTCGGGTGGTACGGTGACCAGCAAGGGCGTTGAGGCAATGCTCAAGAAGTGCCTCACCTATTACAGTGCCTACCTCGACCAGCTCAGAAAAGAAAACACTACTAATCAATAAAGCACTTGACTATGTTATCGAAAAAGAATAAAGAGGTGTTTTTCAACCCATTCTCCAAGAACAATCCTGTGATTGTGCAGGTGCTTGGTATCTGCTCGGTGCTTGCCGTGACTGCCAAGCTTGAGCCTGCCATTGTGATGGGTATCTCGGTGACTGCTGTTCTGGCATTCGCCAATGTGATTATCTCGCTTATACGCAACACTATTCCTACCAACATTCGCATCATCGTGCAACTTGTGGTGGTGGCTGCGCTTGTGATTATAGTGGATCAGGTGCTGAAGGCTTACAACTATGAGGTGAGCAAGGCTCTCTCGGTGTTTATCGGTCTTATCATTACTAACTGTATCCTTATGGGACGTCTTGAGGCATTTGCCCTCAGTAACGGACCGTGGGACAGCTTCCTTGATGGTGTGGGCAATGGAATAGGCTATGCGCTGATACTTATTATCGTGGGATTCTTCCGCGAATTGCTCGGTTCGGGCACGCTGCTCGGCTTCCAGGTGATTCCGCAGGCTCTCTACGACCTCGGCTACCAGAATAACGGCCTCATGATTCTGCCACCGATGGCACTTATCACCGTGGCATGTATCATCTGGGTTCACCGCTCGCGCAACAAGGATCTTCAGGAGAACTAAAGAATAGAGTAACATAACCCCCTAACAGAAAAGAAAAAGAAATGGAAGAATTAAATCTGTTTGTTCGCTCGATATTTATCGACAACATGATATTTGCCTACTTCTTGGGTATGTGCTCATTCCTTGCAGTATCCAAGAATGTGAAGACGGCACTCGGACTCGGTGTAGCCGTGACATTCATGCTCGTGGTTTCGCTCCCGATCAACTATCTGCTCAATACCTACGTGCTGCAGCCAGGTGCCCTGGCATGGCTTGGAGAGGAATTTGCCGACGTTGATCTCAGCTTCCTTGCGCTGATTATGTTTATCGCCGTGATTGCGTCGATGACACAGCTTGTGGAGATGGCAGTGGAGAAGTTCTCGCCGTCGCTCTATGCTTCACTTGGAATATTCCTGCCGCTGATTGCAGTGAACTGCGCCATTCTCGGTGCATCGCTCTTCATGCAGCAAAGGGATTTCGGCTCGGCATTGACAGCTACAGTGTATGGCGCAGGTTCGGGAATTGGCTGGCTTATTGCTATTGTGGGCATCGCCGCAATACGCGAGAAACTTGCCTACAGCAACGTGCCCAAGCCCCTTCGCGGCATCGGCATCACATTCATTCTAACCGGACTGATGGGAATTGCTTTCATGAGCTTCCTTGGTATTAAACTTTAACAGAATATAGACACATGGATATTCAATCATTGACCGTAGTATCAAGCGCGATAATATTCTTGGTTATCACGCTGCTGCTGGTGGTGGTACTGCTGGTGGCAAAGCACTATTTGGTGCCTTCGGGAAAAATACATATCAATATCAACGGCAAGAAAGACCTTGAGGTGGAAACCGGCTCGTCGTTGCTTGCCACTCTTTCTAACAACGGCGTACACCTGCCATCGGCTTGCGGTGGAAAGGGTAGCTGTGGACAGTGCAAGGTGCGTGTGCCCGAGGGTGGCGGAAACATCCTCCCTACCGAGACCGTGCACTTCTCGCGCAAGGAGCAGCAGGCTCATTGGCGCCTTGGTTGCCAGGTGAAGGTGAAGGAGGATATGAAGATTGCCGTTGACGACTCTGTGCTCGAAATCAAGGAGTGGGAGTGTGAGGTTATCTCCAACAAGAATGTGGCTACATTTATCAAGGAGTTTATCGTGGCTTTGCCTCCCGGCGAGCACATGAACTTCGTGCCGGGTTCGTATGCCCAGATTCGTATTCCTGAGTATGAGATGGACTATAATGTGGATATCGACAAGAACTCAATCGGTGCAGAGTATCTGCCCGCTTGGGAGAAGTTTGGTCTCTTCACCCTGAAGTGCAAGAACACCGAGCCTACTATCCGCGCATACTCCATGGCCAACTATCCCGCCGAGGGCGACCGCATTATGCTCACCGTGCGTATTGCCACTCCGCCATTCAAGCCGAAACCTCAGGTGGGATTCCAGGACGTGATGCCGGGTATCGCTTCATCGTATATCTTCACGCTCAAGCCGGGCGACAAGGTGATTATGAGCGGACCTTATGGCGATTTCCACCCAATCTTCAACTCGAAGAAGGAGATGATTTGGGTTGGTGGTGGTGCCGGTATGGCCCCGCTTCGTGCCCAGATTATGCACATGACCAAGACACTCCATACCACCGACCGTGTGATGCACTACTTCTATGGTGCACGTGCGCTTAATGAGGTGTTCTATCTTCAGGACTTCCTCCAGATTGAGAAGGACTTCCCCAATTTCAAGTTCCACTTGGCACTCGACCGTCCCGACCCTGCTGCTGATGCAGCGGGCGTGAAATACACTGCCGGATTCGTACATCAGGTGATGCTCGACACCTATCTCAAGGATCACGAAGCGCCTGAGGATATCGAATACTACATGTGTGGTCCGGGTCCGATGAGTAAGGCCGTGGAGAACATGCTCTTCAACCTCGGTGTTGACCCTGAGAGCATTCACTTCGACAACTTCGGCGGCTAATCCCCAACAGAGAACATACAGAGCCAAGAGACGGGCTCATTATAAAAGAAAAAAGTGTGTTACAGGAAAGTAGCACACTTTTTTTGTGTAAATTATGATTTTTTTGGAAAAAATGTTGCTTGGGTTGCAACCTTTTATTAACTTGCGGCGTCAAAAAGGAAAAGGGATAGGAAATAAATCAATAATTAATAAAAATAGATGATTATGTACAATTATTTGTGTCCGCAATGCGGAAAGATAGTAGTGAGCGACAAAGCTACGGGAGATGTGAGATGTGGAGCATGTGGCTGCCAGTTTAATGCACAGTTTGCACAGCAAGCTCAGCCGCAGCAGAACTATGGACCTTATCAGCAGCAGAGAGGAGTGTTCGACAACGGACCTTCGGGCAAGAGTCGTGGCTTGGCTGGCTTGTTTGCCATACTGCTCGGAACTCTCGGAATCCACTATTTCTATGTAGGCAAGACCACAGCAGGCATTGTGTGCCTGATACTCGGAATCTGCTCGTGTGGACTTATCAATATCCTCACGCTTATTCAGGGCATACTGATGCTGACGATGACAGAGGCGGAATTTGAGCGTCGCTACGTATATTCGACATCGACAATCCCATTCTGACCTTGTGTGTAGTGAGAGCTGACAGTGACTCTGCACGCCCTACGGATTTGACATATATTTGCCCACACAACCCGTTTCTTCTACATGGGATGTGTGGGCAAAATGTTTTCGTTACACAGCAAATGTTGCACTTTTGTAATGAACTGCGAAGTACATGAATATTAGTAAATATACCAAACCGAGTCAACCATTTTCAGGAACGGACATACAACGGCAAATTCTATTGATTTTCCGGAGATTTGATGGGAGTTGTGGGAATTTTTGCCAAATTTGCTGAATAGGAATAATCAAAATTTGTAGGAATTATGGATGGATTCTATGGTAATGAGGCGATTAGGGGACATTCTGTGGCGCGGAAGCGTACTAAGGGTGTGCGTGGGCAACTGGGGTTTTGCGGTGTTATTGATGCTGAGGTGGAGAGGCTTATGGTGAGGCGACACTTCGGGAAGGCGCGGAATTACCGCACGGCGAGGGCAAGCTTTTCGGGGTTTCTTGCATCGGTGCTTGGGGTTGACGACATCGGGGTTGAGCGGATTGATGCACGGCTGATTGAGCGGTATGCGCGGTGGCTCGAGCTGCGTGGGGTGAGGCGCAACACGGTGTCGTTCTATATGTGTGTGCTACGGGCTGTGTATAATAGGATTGCGCGTGCGCGCACGAATCCGTTTGCGTCGGTCTATACGGGCGTTGATGCCACGGTGAAGCGGCACATCAGCCGCGATGTGGTGGTGCAGCTTGCGAGGCTGAATCTGAGGGATAACCGTGGGCTTGCGATGGCCCGCGATTTGTTTCTGTTCAGCCTGCTGATGCGCGGGATGCCGTTTGTTGACATTGCCTACGCGAAGATGTGCGACATCCGCGACAACACGCTGTGCTACCGTCGGCGCAAGACGGGGCAGATGATGCGTGTGCGCATCGAGCCTCAGGCGTGGACGATTATCCGCCGCTATCATGTGGAGGGGAGCGCTATGGTGTTTCCGCTGATTGCGTCGGATGACGAGGCGGTGGCTTACCGGCAATACCGCAGTGCGCTGAGCTTGCACAACAAGCGGCTGAAGGCGGTTTCGGCGATGCTTGGCGGTGGTGTGCACCTGTCGTCGTATGTGGCGAGGCACACGTGGGCAAGCCTGGCGCAGGAGTGCAGTCTGCCGATGCACATCATCAGCACCACGATGGGACACACCACTGAACGTACTACAAGGATTTATCTGGGCACGCTCGATGATTCGCTTATCGACCGGGCTTGCAGAAAGGTCTGGAAGAAACTAAAAATTCCCATCTCTACGTAAGAGGTGGGAAAACAGGGCAAAGTTATAACATTTTTTCGATAGAAAATGATATCTATCAATATTTTTGTATTAAAAATCCTTAAATTACAAACAAATTAACATTTAATCCCGGTAGCGGTCGGAATAACCGGATACAGTCATTTATAGTGAATGAATGTGTAGAACTTTCTGAATGCCTACTGCATAAGCCTTTGATTATAAGCTCAAAAACAGTCAATTCCCACCTCTTACGTAGAGGTGTGAAAATATACGGTTAAATTAACATAGTTTTAGAAACAAAGCGAGGTAACTTATGATAGGTGAGGCTCTAAAGCAAAGTAACGAGTGAAAACAGCTAACCCAAAGTCACTGCACTGCCAATATGAACTATAATCCTTGCTTAAAGAGATTATTAGAAAGAGCTTAAAGAGATTATTAGAAAGATGCGTAACCTTTTGCGTTTCATATTATCGTTTAGTCTCTGTCTGCCGGCCCTACTGCCGGCAACGGCGCAGACCGAGGTGACCGACACGATTCTGTTCGGATTCAGTTTCCGTCAGGGTGAGTCGGCTCTCGACCTGTCGTATCGCGACAATGGCAGGCAGATGACCCGTCTCATAGATTCCATCGGGAGCATCGCGCACCGCGAGGGCAGCGAGATTGTGGCTGTGAATGTGGAGGGCAGTGCATCGCCCGAAGGCTCCGCTGCCGGGAACGTCGCGCTTGCTCTGCGCCGTGCAAAGGATATTCGCAGCAGGCTGCTGAAGGCTTCACACCTCGACGGCGACCTTGTGAAGGCTTATTCACTCGGCGTTGACCGCGCCCGCCTTGTGGAGCTGGTGCTGAAAAGCGACTATCCCCGACGCGACACCATTGCCGCCATAATTGCCCGGACCCACAACCAGCCTGCCGACAAGGCATTTGCCCGGCTCAGGAAGCTCGACGGCGGTGCTGCATGGCAGTGGCTGATGCGCGAGGTGTTCCCCGAGATGCGCCTTGCAACGGCTTCGGTGGTGTGCTATGTGCGCTCAATCAGGGCTGATGTGCCTGCAACCGATGCCGTGGAGCGCGTGGTGGTGCTACGCGACACCGTTTATCAGCGCGACACCGTATATATCGCCGCCGAGGCTGCCCCGGCTGCGGCAATCGCGGAGGAAGACACCCTGCCCTACCGCCGCAAGATGGTGGTGGCTCTGCGCAGCAACCTGCTTCTGCCGCTGCTCAATGTGGGCGTGGAAGTGCCCATTGGCAACCGCTGGAGCGTGGGTGCCGACTGGTACTATCCCTGGCTGTGGCGCAACTGGCACAAGAGCACGGAGATGAAAAACTGCTTTGAGCTGCTCATGGGCGGTGCCGACGTGCATTACTGGCTGGGAAGCCGTCACGCCGAGGGCGAGGACAACTGGAAATACCGCCTTTCGGGGCACGCTGTGGGCATTTACGGCTACTACGGCTACTACGACATTGGGCATGACTATAAAGGACATCAGGGCGACTTCTACAACGTAGGTGTGGATTATGTGTTCTCCACACGCATCGGCCGTAGCCGGCTGTGGCGGCTTGAGTTCACACTCGGAGTGGGCTATATCCACTCAGGGGCAACGAAATACCGCGTCTATACCGACGGCGGCCACGCCTTCCGCACCGGAATCAACAAGAATTTCAACTGGTTCGGGCCGACTAAGGTGGGAATCTCGCTCGTGATACCGCTCTACAAGAAAATCAGAAAGGAGGTACCGGAGCTATGAAACAGCTTATGATGATTCTCATGTGCGCCCTGTGCGTCCTCTCCTGCCGCCGCGTCCCCCTCTACGATGCGGAGTCGGGAGTGTATCTGAAGCTGAATATACACATTCATGCCGACATCGACCTGCCCGAGGATATTGCCTCGCGCGGACTGCCGCAGTCGCTCATGGCGAAGTTCTCGGGAAGGATGCCTGAGCGAATGCAGGTGAATTTCTATGATGTGGAGACCCACAGCCTCCTGACAACGGCATTCGTGCCGGCTGAGGGTGGATATATCGATGTGGCTCCGGGAGTGTATGATGTGGTGGTATATAACATCGACACCGACTACACACGCATTGAGCGCGTGAACAGCCGCGGCTCTATCTACGCTTTCACCGACCAGACGGGTAGCCGCTTTGTGCCGCAGTCGAAAGCCGACGGAAAGGACCTGCCTATGGCAGAGGCTCCGGTGATTCGCGAGCCCGACCACCTCTATGTGGCGCGGCGCGATGCGCTTGTAATTCCCGAACATTCAGTGGTCGATGAGACCATCGAGGTATATGCCGAGGCTTCTACGCTGCTTGAGACCTACATTTTCCGTGCCACAAAGATACTGAATATCGGTGATGTGGTGTCGGCAAAGGCGTATATCACCGGTCAGGCACGCGCCAAGTGCCTGTGGGACAGCCGCTACATTATGGACGAGGCTGTTCTGGGAATCGACTGCTATCCCGACCGCGCTGCCGGAGAGATAGTTGCGGTGTTCAACACCTTCGGCAAGTTCCCCAACGCCACCAACAATGTGTTTCTCACCATTGTGGTGTCGAACTCATCGGGCGACGAGAGAGAGTATGTGTTTGACGTTACCGACCAGTTTGACAACCCCGACAACACCGGGCATGAGATTATCGTGAGCGACGAAATCGACGTTCCGGAGCCGGGTAGCGGACAGGGAGGTTTCGACCCCGACATATCCGACTGGGATGAGGAGCATAAAAACGTAGATATTTAATTAACAATCATTTAATAACTCAAATTGCTTTTTAAAGATGAAAAAATTATTCGTATTATCGTGCGTGGCACTTGCAACACTTGCATCGTGCTCGAAGAGCGAGGACATTGAGGCTCCTCAGGCTCAGAAAGAGATAGCTTTCAGCGTGGCTACCGACAAATCGCGTGCCCCGATTGAGGGAACTTCATTTGATGATGGCCAGAAAATCTATGTTTCGGCTTACAACTCTGTGAGTGGAAAGTATTTCAAAGGGGTAGAATTTAGAAAAGAAGCAAGCGAAACTACATGGAAAGCCGGCAAATATTGGCCTGTAAATGGCGTAACAAGCTTCCTGGCTTATGCAGCTACTGGTGATGTTACTGCAACTTGGGGTGAAAAATATGCCGATAAGGTTGAGTTTACTCTGAACGATGGATTCTATAATAGTAGTGAGTCCGGTAAAACTCCTTATATCGACCTCCTCTATGCAAGTGGAGAGCAAGCAAAAGAGAAAGAGTACGACCCAGTTTCGATGACATTCAAGCACACAGGTGCGTGGGTGGTATTCAATGTAAAGCTTGGTTCCGTTCTGACTGGTGCAAAGGTTACTTTGAACTCATTCCAGCTTGCAAATCTCTTTAAGGGTGGCAAGGTCGTTGTTGATAACACCACATACGCCGGCGCAAAGGCTTCGTGGGACTTCACCGGCGTTACTGCAGCTGACTATGGTGTAGAGAGCTTCGCTGAAAAAGACCTCAGTGCTGAAGAAAATTACACTTTCGGTGCAATCATTCCCGAGCAGAACCAGACTGCAATCAAGTTCAACTACACTCTCGCATCTTCAGATACGAACACCCCTGCATTCACAGCCCAGACTGCAACATACGAGTATCCTTTGAGCCGCTTCGATAAGTGGGAGATGGGCAAGAAGTATGTTTACAACATCACCATCAACCTTAACGAGATTGCAATCGAGCCAACTGTTGGCGGATGGACCGGAACTACAATCCCGGATATCGAGATTTAATTTTGGCCATGAGAAACCTTCAATAATAATCACGCTTCGGCTGTGGGGGACTGACCGCCCCCACAGTCTCTAATTATGAACAACGCATATACTAAAATATTACTTCTTGCGGCTTTGCTGCTTGGCGGTTGCGCCGAAAATGAGCCTATAGCCGACGCGACGATGCACGAAATCGCCGTAGGTCCCGCTATTGCCTCTGACGATGCCTCTCGCGCCACTCCGGTCACGTCGCTCGCTGGCTTGAACGAGCTTGAAATCAGCGTGAAGCGCAATGGCACCGGAAGGGACTATTTCACCGATGTGGCTACTCCGTCGGGCGATGTTTTCTCATTCTCCACTCCCCACTACTGGCTGCCGGGTGCTCCGCTCGACTTCTACGCCTACACTCAGTCGCCACACATCAGCAATCTGAGCATTGCAAATGGTGCGGTGAATTTCAGCTATTCGGGCAGCGTCGATGGTGTGACTACCGACGGTGCCGATATCCTCACCGGCATGGCGTTCGGGCTTGAATACGCCGACACCCAAGGTGGCGTTGTGCCAATCAAGTTGAACCATGCCCTGTCGCTGATTGAGTTCGCTGTTGCCTACGAAGATGATGCCGAGGGTAACCGCACCTCAAAAATAGGCAACGATATCATCATCACAGGCGTTGCGCTGCACAACCTTTCGCGTGAGGGCTCGTGCATGGCATCGATGACGCTCTGCGAATGGACTCCGGGCAATCCCACAGAGTGGATTGAGGCTGATTTCACCCGTCAGGCTGAGGCTGATGAGCAGGTGGATTTCAAGGCTGCTGATGGTACGCCGATGTGCGGACTGCGCGTGGGCCGCGACATCTTTGCCGGAGACCTTATCAACACCGCCGACCGCTCCAAGGCACTGATTGTGGTTCCGGGGCAGACGCTCAGCGAGATGCGTGTGTCGTTTGTGGAGGGTTCACCCGCAATCTACAGTAAGTCGTTCCCGATTGAGCCAATCCGTCTGCAACCGGGCAAATACTACCGCTTCTACCTCTCCATCAAGTCGAACAACGTGAGTGTGTGGAGTACGAAAGTCACCGACTGGATTGAGGCAGATGGGGGTGAATATATATTGAAATAAAGAGGTAAGAGGTTACAGGTAAGAGGTAAGAGGTAAGAGGTAAGAGGTAATGGATAAAAAATGGATATTAAAGATAGGATAATGGCAAAATGGTTGAAATATAGGGCTTGGTGGCTTATGGCGCTGCCTCTCATCGCTGCTTGCGGCGATGATGCTCCCGCTGTACCCGCTGCCGACGAGGTGCGTTACTCCGATGTGCCTATTGTGCCTACGGCATCGATTGTGTCAGCTAAGCTGTCGCGTGCCGACTTTGAGGGCCCGGTGAACGGCACTACTTTCACACCGAGTACCACCAAGATTTTTGGCGTTACGGCTTATCTGGGCTACGATGTTCCCACCGAGTGGCCCTCCAATTCGCGACTGAATTTCTCGGCTGTGAACTGTAACGAAAAGGGTACTTATGAGTTCGATGAGTGGAAATATTATCCGCTCGACTACAAGATGTATTTCTACGCTTTCTCGCCGATGATTCATTGCACCTACGCTGAGGGTAGTGCCACCGAGCACCCCAAGGTGACCTACACCATCACCGGGCGCGAGGACGTGATGTGGAGCAGCAATACCGACGGAATCCTCAAGCATGTGGACCCGGCATTGCAGGAGCAGCCCAACTTCCAATTCTCACACCGCCTGCAGCGTGTGATTTTTCAGGTGCGCCGCACTGCAAGTGTGCCGGCAACGGTGAAAATCGACCGCATCAGCATCAATGGGCTTTACAATGTGTGCACTCTCGACATTGTTACAGGCGATTTGACATTTGATAAAACCCAGCCTACGGTTTCGCTCACAGCCACCTATTCACTGAGCCCGACCACAGACTACCAGACCTATCCTTTCGACATAATGTTTGAGGCAGGAGTGAAGGAGTTCGACATCACCCTTGTGCTCGACGGCACCAACTATGATGCCCACGTCACACTCAGCGGCGAGCACGCCGGGGAGGCAGGCTACAAACATATAGTGAAGCTCACCGTCGATGGTGTTTCGCTCAACCTCGAAACGCCGCAGATTGTTGAGTGGGACGATTTTTCAACCTCCGGAACAATTTAGCTATGAAAAGAGAATCCTACATATTAATCCTTGCGCTGCTCGCACTCACAGCGTGCAGCGATAAGCCGAATGACGAGCCAAGCGACCTCGTTTCGCTCGATTTGCTCACCCCGGTGATTGTGGCAGAAAGCGACTCACGAGCACGCCCCATTGAAGGCACTTTTTTCCCGTATTTAAATACTACTACATATTCAAAGTTACCAAATACTGATTATTACGTTGATCATAGCATCTCATTTTATATTTGTGAAAAAAGAACTTTTATTCCTCACATAAATGGTTCTAATAATCGTTTGACTTATTTACGAAACTACTATTCATATAGATCAGACTCATATTCGTTTAGTTGGCCTTCTGGTACGCCGCAAGCCCGAATTGGGCATGATATTGATATTTATGCCTATTATCCTCGTGTAGATAAAACTTTCGACCCAGATGCAGTTCCTTTTACAACAAATTCGCAAATTGATTGGATGTGGGCAGACCCAGTAACAATCAATAATGTTTCTACAGAAAACAAGACTGTCCCTTTGAAGTTTCATCATGCTATGACGTGCATTGAAGTGAGACTTTCCACGAAATATACAAGCTCCATCGACTTATATCAGATTACTCTTACCGATGCACAACAGAAGCTCGTGTCATCAGGAACAATGGATATACGTGACGGCTCTCTTACTTATACACCTAATCAAAAAACAATAACTATCACAAGTTCTGGCGGAGTAGAGCGACTTCCGGTCTATAATGATGTAAATAGCTTATATCGCAGCTTTTGTTTCATAATGCCGGAAAAGGAATTTTCTGAGGGGGATTTGAAATTGACATTCATTTATGACAGGCAATATGATAACGGCTGGCATCAAACACCCGGTCGTGCCGACTTCACAATCCCGACAACTTTCACTAACAGCGAAGGCAATTCGGTTTCTGTCACCAAATTTGAGACCGGGAAACGATATATTCTCAATCTTATGATTGACAACACCGATTTGATTGAGCCTCTTGATTTCGTTGTTGACGATTGGGTTACTAATGATGTAAATCTGAAGATATGATAAAGGATAAATACATATTGCCATTAGTTGCCGTGCTGCTCGCTGCCACTGCGTGCAGCAAAAGCGATGTGCCGATTGCAACAGGCGGAGAAAACTCGATTTCTGCTGACATAAGCCGTGCCGGTTAGGCGCAAACCACCACTCCGGCTGTCGATGGCAACACATTCCGGTTTATGCTCTATCAGCCCGGTTCGCTTAACTATAAGGGCACAGGGACCTACGTCTATGATGTAAACCGGAACGCCACATATCTCACAGCTGCCGGACTTGACAAGCTCGGCGAAAATCCCACTATTGACCCTACCAAGGGCTTAAATGGCGTGGTGGGCACTTTTGGCGTGTTAGCTGTCTCGCCGGGATTGGAGATTTTTACCCAACAGGAAGGCACTGAGGAGGACGGTAATCTTCGCACTATTGCAGCCATTGTCACTTGCCCTAACCGCGTAGATAATGATGTTGATGCCGGAGCCGTGTGGGTGAACGATTGGGAGGAAAAGGTGCTTGGTGAGTATGATATTATCAAGTTTTCCACCCCGATGCGCGAAATCCGCTCAAAAATCCGCTTTGAGATTCGCAAAGACCCGAATCTCGCGGAAACAATGTCGGTGCAGAGCATAAAAGTGATGGGAGCGGGAACAGGCACTCCCGACGAACGGCTCTACTACTTCCCGCAGACACGCCAGTGTGCCGTGCCCGATGGCGTAACCGACGAGATGGATTTCGGCACTCCGACAGCGGAACCCGACACCGACGGCTCCACCTACTATAAAACCGCAACAAAATACATTCTCTCAGGCATTTATGCTCCACGAAGTGTTACCACTGAGATTCTTGGCACTTCGCTCTACAATGAGAATGTGCTCGACAAGCAATACCTCACCATGCACATGAATTTCATGCAAGGCTCACGAAAAGTGTCTGCCGAGGTGATGCTCAATGCCGATGCCGAAGGAGAGCTTGCCGAACTGAAATCGCGCAACGAGTATGTCTTTAAGGTGGAAGTGGCTTCCACTTATATAAAGATTTACCTCCACATATATGACCACAACGACACTACCGACTGGCAGAAGCCTAGCGACAATGGCGACATAACCATCGATGATGGCGATGTGATAGAGATAGGCACTTTCACCTATAATTTATGGAACGACAAAGACTTAGGAGACCAAATAATTGATAATTATGAAAACAATTAACAAAATATTGGCTTTGGCGGCATGCTGCCTTAGTGTGGCAAGCTGCAACGATGAGAACCTGCTCACTCAGGAGCGTGAATCATGGCAAGGTAACGACAAAATTTCGCTGTCGCTAACGGCAGCTCCCGAAACACGCGCCGGCGACTCGCGTGCCGTTGATGTCACTGTCGATGAAGGCACTGGAAGCGGCTACCACATCAGCGATTTTGTCTTGTTCCAGTTCGACGAGAACGGCAACCGCATTGTTGACCCAAAATATTACGAATACACCCCCGATGATGCTCCCGAGAACCCGGGGCAGACTATCCCCGTAGTCCTCCCTACCGCCGACGGAGTGGAATATACCGTAGTAGTCCTCGCAAACTACCACAACAAGCTCGCGCCCATCACCTTTGCCGATGCGACCTCGCTCGACAAGCTGATGCAGAAGTATCAGAAATTCGAGAAACTGGAGGATACTTACCGCACTAACAACGGAACTTACGATTTGATGATGAATGGCTATGCGAAAATCTCGAAAAGCACCTCGCAGCTCAATGTGTCGCTTTTCCGCAATGTGGCAAAGCTCACTCTCACCATCACCAACCCTTCAGGTTCCGGAGTAAAGCTGAAAACGGCACAGTTGCGCAGTGTTACCACCAAAATCGATTATTTCACACACCTGATTGAAGAGAAAGCTCCATCATTGCTCACCGAGCCATATCCCAACCACAACAATTTCACCACATTCGACTATGCAGCCGATGAATTTGCGGTTGCTCCGGGCGAATCGAAAGTGCTTACATACTATCTGCCGTGCCACTTGCTCGGCACATCGCAATCATCAAGTGAAAAGACCAAGGGCGTTTGTGCTCCCGACTATGCCACTTTTGTGGAAATATATGGAGTGAGCGAAGATGGCTCTAAGTATTCACGCTACCGCTTCTATCTCGGTGACAATATGACCAACGACTACAATATCCGCCCGAATTATCACTATACCTTGCCTCTCACATTCAATAAGATAGGCAATCCGCAGACCGATTCACGAGTGGAGCTTGTAGATGCCATTCTGCAAGAGCCGGATGCAAACAGCTACATTGTCAATCCATTGCCCGGTGACGACCAGCGAATGTATTGCATTCCGGTAGCGTGGCGCATCAACACATTCTGGCAAAACGAAACGGAAGCCAAACATATTAACTCACCTACTGCATATACTATTATGAGCGATAACAAGTGGTCGGCAGATATCATCTGGCAATCGTCTGACCAACAGATGATTGAGTTCTATAATTCGGATGGCACAATAACCGATAAGGATGGACGTGTCTCCCCAGTATATTACGGACAGCAGGCTTTGCGCTTTAAACCCAAGAAGGGTGCAGAGGGCAATGTTCTCGTCGGTGTATATCGCACCGACCAACCCAATGCTTCAGAACCGGACAAGCGTGAATACTCCTGGAGCTGGCATCTATGGATTACAGACTACAATCCTGATGAATGTCGCAACCAAAACTGGGATGGCCGGTATAAATACGTCCTCTCCAACGGCAGTGGTGAAGTTCATCATTTAGTCGGTCCATCATGGGATAACGATGATGCGGTGTTACATAATAAATGGATGATGGATAGATATATTGGAGCTTTAGATAACAGAGACTTCACAGATTACCGAGTTGTAGGACAAGGTTATCAGTTTGGTGTCAAGCATCCATATCCAAGTCAAAAAATATATGCTTATAGTCTAAATAATAATTCTTTTGAACCAACAAAAATAAAACAAATTTCAGATTATAGCCCAAGTATTCTGGAGATTATACTTTTCCCAAGGAATCAATATCGTAGCGGAAATAATAAAAATATTGCTGATAATGCATACTACCTAAACTTATGGAATGATCCAGATTGGAGTATTCATAATCAAGGAGGTAAAACAATTAAAAGTTTTTTTGACCCTTGTCCTCCTGGCTGGAGATTAATTAATATGGGAGATTGGTCATATTCTCAACTCATGCAGAACAAAGTTTTTTCGAATACAAATGGAGTGGAGATTCATAGCGATGGAATTTCCACAAGTAATAACATATTGTGGTTAGCGAGAAGTGGAGTTGATTTTAGTTATACAAGTTGGTCTGAGATTGGCACAACAATAGAAATTTGGACAACATCTCCAACAAGTGATTATTGTGCATATTCTTTAGTCAGTAGAAATCAAACCTATCTTAGATTCCTAGAAGGATCATGGGGTGGATACAGAGCAATAAAAAATAATATTATAGCAGTCCAGTGCGATGATCCATACATAAAGTAGCCGAATAACCGCAAAGGGAACCAAAATAGCGAACAAAAGCAGACGCCTGCCTCGATGAGAG
>ERZ1032130.50-NODE-50-length-37301-cov-6.645975_pt1 | contig 37301 bp, 32 predicted proteins | sample MGYA00517879_ERZ1032130 | MGnify/ENA primary metagenome ERZ1032130 (study PRJEB33719, sample SAMN04262597) | wastewater metagenome | biome: rural village; feature: animal feces; material: feces | host: Bos taurus | place: El Salvador | collected 2012-01-31 ...
TAATAAAGTCAAATTTTGTCTGTCCATCGCATTATCCTCGTTTGATTTTATATATTTTCCTCATTATATTAAAAAAAAATTCAAGTTGCAATGAAAAAAGTGTTGACAGTCTTTATACAAAGGTGTATATATTAATATATACAGTTCATACACAGAATACACAGCGCGCAAGGAGCGTAACACATTTATGTGTATGAGAAAAGAGGGTAAGATGGACAGTAGATATATATTGGAAGTCAATCATATGACCAAAACATTGCTTCCGAGAAAAAAGAATAATTTAGAGAGTAATGAAGAGAAAAAGTCCTTTACACTTTCGGATTTTGATTTTCGTATCGAGCCGGGGTATATTCTTGGACTTGTAGGAAAAAACGGAGCAGGAAAGACTACGTTGATTCATACGATTTTGGGGCTGTACCAGCCAAATGAAGGCACCATTACCGTGAACGGATATGACAGAGTAAAGGAGAGTGTGAAAGCGAAAAAGAACATTGCTTTTATTACCGATGAATGTCTGTTTCCATTGGATTTGTCGCCAAAGAATATCGGAAAAATATTTGGACCGTTGTATGATGGCTTCGATTATAAAATGTTTGAAGGCTATTGCAAACGATTCAGCATTCCGATGACAAAGTGTCTTAGAAAACAGTCAAAAGGCATGAAGGTAAAGGTTCAACTGGCATTTTGCCTAAGCTATGATGCGAGGCTTTATGTGTTTGATGAGCCTTCTGCGGGACTGGATCCGATTTTCAGAAAAGAGCTTTTGGAACTGTTTTTTGAAATTGTGGATGATGGGACAAGAAGTATTATTTTATCCACTCATTTGACAGATGATTTAGATAAAATTGCGGATTACATTTTATATGTAGAAGATGGAAAACAAAACTTTTTTATGGAAAAAGAAGAGTTGGTTTCAAAATTTAAACTTATAAAGGGAAGCCGCGGTCAAATCAATTATTACAATAAATATGTTGTGGGTAGAAAAGATGAAGATATCTTTAGCGAAGCGCTTGTTCTTTTGCCGGAAGAGAATTTTGAGTTCAGAGTACCGGTTCAGGTGAGTCTACCAAAGATAGAGGACATTATGGTTTATTATATGTCTGATAAGAAGAATGTGGGGTGATTAGGATGTTTTTATTTGCATTAAAAATGTATGTGGCAGATATGAAAAGGGTTTTGCACCGTTTTTGGTGGCTGGCACCGATTCTTTTGGTATTGATTGTGGTGGCACCATTTCATGATGCACAAATGTATGCACTCACTTATTTAATTATGATGACACTTTATTGGTTTATACCGAGATATTCCCGTATTCACTTTGTGGTGCCGTTAGATGAAAAACAACTAAAGAAGTTTTTTATATGGCGTATTGTGATTGTATGCGGAATGATGCTTTTGATAGCAGCAGTTTTTATCGGACTCAGTGAGTGGCAAAAATGGCCATGGAACATTAAAGGATTTCATTGGCTTTTTGGTTATCTTACGATGTATATAGCAGGTTCTGAAATCGGACTACAGGGACTTGGAATGAAAACAGATTTGTGGATGGGAGTGAGGCAAGTGGTTGCAAGCATTATAGGAGTTACGTGTTTGTTTTTGGGTGTAATTGCCATGGATTATATGCCAATAAAATGGGTATTGGGGATATCTTTGGGGTTGGTGGTTCTGGCTGTGGTTGATATGATTATATATATGCGGAAAATTAAAATGGAAGATTACACCTATGTACCTCTCAGTATTGGAGAAAACGGCAAGGTGGAAAGGGATTAATTATGATTCAGATTATTCTTTCAAATACCAGTAATGCGGCAATTTACGAGCAGATTATTGCTCAAATAAAGGATTGTATTATAAAAGGAGAGGCGGCGCCGGATGAGGCACTGCCTTCTATCCGTGCTTTGGCATCCCAACTTCAGATTAGCGTGATTACTACCAAAAGAGCCTATGAGGAACTGGAAAAAGAGGGACTGATTTATGCTAAAGCAGGAAAAGGGTTTTATGTGGCTCACAGTAAAACTGAGCTTTTAAAGGAAAAGCGGATTCAGGGGCTGGAAACACAGATGATGGAATTGATTAAGCAGTGTAAAAATGCAAGATTGTCTAAGCAGGATATGATGGATATGTTGGAGGTTTTGTACGATGAACGATAGAGAACTTCTGGTGGTAGAAAAATTAAATAAGAAGTATAAAGATTTTTCCTTGAAGGACATTTCATTTACTCTTTCGGAAGGTTATATTCTGGGGCTTATCGGCAAGAACGGCGCGGGAAAAACAACTCTTATGAATTGCATTATCGGTGCCGTTCCTTATGAAGGAAAGGTTTGTGTGGAAGGAGCGGTCAATACATTGCATAAGCGGGCAGCCACGGAGAAAATCGGCTTTATTGTAGAAAATGCTCCTTTTTTTAAGAAAGAAACCCTCGGAAAAAACGGGGAGCTTCTGGGCACATTATATGATGACTGGGATGAAAAAAAGTTTTACGACTATCTTAAAAAACTGGAGCTGCACTATGATATGGTTTACGGCGAACTCAGCAAAGGTATGGAAACAAAATTCCAGTTGGCATTTGCCCTGGCTCATTCACCGAGACTTTTGATATTGGATGAACCTACAGGTGGCTTGGACCCGGTTTTTCGGAAAAATTTTTTGAAAATTTTGCAGAATGTGGTAAATGAAGAAATGCTTTCTGTCATCATTTCAACTCATCTTACTACGGATTTGGATAAAGTGGCAGATTATGTGATGATGCTGGATGAAGGGGAACTCGTCTTTTATGAAGATAAGGAAACTCTTTCGGATAAGTACCCGCTTATCAGCGGAAATAACGAGGTTCTTTCTGAAATACCAAAGAGTGTCTATAAAAGGGTGAAAAGAAAAGGTAATATTTTCCACACGGTATTGGCTGATGCGGAATATTTGGTTAAACACCCGGAGGTGGCGGAAAAAGTACAGATAGAACGTACTAATTTGGAGGAAATTATGTATTATTTGTGCACGCCGTCTATGTTTTCGGAAAAGGAGGAAGATTAAAGATGTATGATAAAATGAAAAATCTCCTTGATGAGCTTGTGAATGGAAACAGCACTCTTATGCTCGGGTTCGTACTTACAGATATGTTTTGTATTTGTTTTATGTTTTTTATTTATGACTTGCCTATTGAAGCTGTGATGGGACTTTGCGCCCTGGCAGGCACCATCATTGCAGGAATTATTATGAACAAGGCAACAAATGTGCCGGGTATGGAGGGGCTGGAATCTCTTGGAGAAAAATTGTGTTATTTTCCTGTGGATAGGATGACAATTAAAAAAGTGCAGTACAGATTGGCCTTTAAAATAACCGGAATACAGCTATTGGCAACGTTGGCACCGCTCGTTTTTATGTGTTTTCGCTTTAAATGGCAAAATGCGTTAGCGGCACTGGTTTCCACGGCAGTATCTATGCTTTTAACAGCCGTTTTTTTTATAGAACTGAACCTAATTTCCTATAAATGAAAATAATGCAAAACTCTTGACATTGCCAAAAAACACCTTATAATTTTGAATAGGTGAAAATTTGGTAAAGACAGAGACGAAGACAGTAGGGTATACACCGAACGTTTCAGCGAGCCGGTGAAGGTGCAAGACCGGCACAAGTAGAGTATATCTGAATATCACTTCCGAGTCGTGGTGCCGAACGTTTTTTCGTTACAGATAAATCTGTAATGAAAAAAGATGCTCCGCAGGATGCGCAGCTCGGGGAAAGGAGAACAATTGCTCCGCAATACCGCTCGCGCGCGGAGATTGCGCAGACGCGCAATCATTCTTAATCAGTAGGCATTCGCCGGTATTCCGCCGTTAAAGGAAACCATATAAAACACATTTTTGTGGGAGTATGTTGTAACAGGTGGTATAAACGAAGCTATAGCCTCGTCCTTTTACAAGGACGGGGCTTTTTATGTTTTAGAAAGGAAAAGAAAAATGTACAACAAAGTATCAAACAACATGAATTTTGTGGAACGTGAAAAAGAAACCTGCAAATTCTGGAAAGATAACGATATTTTCCAGAAGAGTATGGATTCCAGAAAAGAAGGCGAAACCTACACCTTCTATGACGGACCACCAACTGCAAATGGTAAACCGCATATCGGACACGTTTTGACACGTGTTATAAAAGATATGATTCCGCGTTACCGTACAATGAAGGGCTACATGGTTCCAAGAAAAGCAGGCTGGGACACACATGGTCTTCCTGTTGAATTGGAAGTAGAAAAATTATTGGGACTTGACGGAAAAGAACAGATTGAAGAATATGGTCTTGACCCATTTATTACAAAATGTAAGGAAAGTGTTTGGAAATACAAAGGTATGTGGGAGGACTTCTCGCAGACAGTTGGTTTCTGGGCAGATATGGATGACCCATATGTAACTTATCACGATGATTTCATCGAATCAGAATGGTGGGCATTAAAGGAAATCTGGAACAAGAATTTATTATACAAGGGTTTTAAAATCGTACCTTACTGCCCAAGATGCGGAACACCGCTTTCTTCTCACGAAGTGGCACAGGGCTACAAAGCCGTAAAAGAACGTTCAGCTGTTGTCCGTTTCAAATTGGTAGACGAGGATGCTTATTTCCTTGCATGGACAACTACACCTTGGACTCTTCCAAGTAATGCGGCTCTTTGTGTTAACCCGGATGAAGCTTACTGCAAAGTAAAAGCAGCCGACGGTTACACCTACTATATGGCACAGGCGCTTCTGGACAAAGTGTTAGGCGGTCTTGGAAACGAAGAAACAAAGGCGTACGAAGTTTTAGAAACTTATGTTGGTAAAGATTTAGAATATAAAGAATATGAACCGTTGTTTGAATGTGCAAAGGTTGTTTCTGCAAAACAGAACAAAAAAGCACACTTTGTAACCTGTGATAACTACGTTACCATGTCAGACGGTACAGGTATCGTTCATATTGCACCGGCCTTCGGTGAAGACGACTCCAAAGTAGGCCGTAACTATGACCTTCCGTTCTTACAGTTTGTAGACGGTAAGGGTGAAATGACACAGGATACAGATTATGCGGGACTTTTTGTAAAAGATGCAGACCCGAAGATTTTGGTAGACCTTGACAAAGACGGAAAACTCTTTGATGCACCAAAATTTGAACACGATTATCCGTTCTGCTGGAGATGTGATACACCACTTATTTACTACGCACGTGAATCCTGGTTTATCAAAATGACAGCGGTAAAAGAAGACTTAATCCGTAACAACAATACAATCAACTGGATTCCGGAATCTATCGGTAAAGGGCGCTTTGGTGACTGGCTTGAAAACATTCAGGACTGGGGTGTTTCCCGTAACCGTTACTGGGGTACACCGCTCAACGTTTGGGAATGTGAATGCGGACACATGCATTCAGTAGGAAGCCGTCAGGAATTATTTGATTTAAGTAAAAATGAAGAAGCAAAAACAGTTGAACTTCACAGACCATACATTGATGCCATTACGTTCCCTTGTGAAAAATGTGGAAAAGAAATGCACCGTGTACCGGAGGTTATCGACTGTTGGTTTGACTCAGGTGCGATGCCATTTGCACAGCACCATTACCCATTTGAAAACAAAGACTTGTTTGAAAAACAGTTCCCTGCCCAGTTTATTTCTGAAGCCGTTGACCAGACAAGAGGTTGGTTCTACTCGTTACTTGCAGAATCTACACTGTTATTCAACAAAGCACCTTATGAAAACGTTATTGTTTTAGGTCACGTTCAGGATGAAAACGGTCAGAAGATGAGTAAATCAAAGGGTAACGCAGTTGACCCGTTTGAAGCACTTGAAACCTACGGCGCAGACGCTATCCGTTGGTATTTCTACATCAACTCAGCACCTTGGCTTCCAAACCGTTTCCACGGCAAGGCAGTTCAGGAAGGTCAGCGTAAATTTATGGGTACACTTTGGAACACCTATGCGTTCTTCGTACTCTATGCGAACATTGATAACTTTGACGCAACAAAATATGCGTTGGAATATGACAAACTTACAGTTATGGATAAATGGTTGCTTTCTAAGCTCAATACTTTGGTAAAAGAAGTGGACAAGGACTTAGACAACTATCGTATTCCCGAAGCTGCAAGAGCACTGGAAAGCTTTGTAGACGATATGAGTAACTGGTATGTAAGAAGAAGCCGTGAACGTTTCTGGGCAAAAGGAATGGAACAGGATAAGATTAATGCTTATATGACTCTTTATACAGCCCTTGTTACGGTAAGTAAAGTGGCAGCTCCTATGGTGCCGTTCATTACGGAAGATATTTACCAGAACCTTGTAAGAAGTCTTGACAAAAATGCACCGGAAAGTATCCATCTTTGTGATTATCCGGTAGCGGATGAAGCTATGATTGATACAAAACTGGAAGAGGATATGGACGAAGTACTGAAGGTGGTTGTTATGGGACGTGCCTGCCGTAATGCGGCAAACATCAAGAACCGTCAGCCAATCGGTACAATGTACGTAAAAGCACCTCACGAAGTAGGCGAATATTATGTGGAAATTATGGAAGACGAACTGAATGTGAAAAAAGTTCTTTTCACAGATGATGTCAGAGATTTCACAAGCTACACATTTAAGCCACAGCTTCGTACCGTGGGTCCGAAATACGGTAAACAGTTAGGCGGTATCCAGAAGCATTTAGCAGGCATTGACGGAAATGCGGCTATGGATGAATTAAAAGCACAGGGTGCTATCAAGTTTATGGTAGGCGATGCAGAGGTTTCTCTTGCAGAGGAAGATTTACTGATTGAAATGAGCCAGAAGGAAGGCTATGTATCAGAAGCAGATTATGGTATTACCGTTGTTCTTGATACAAACCTTACAGAAGAACTTATTGAAGAGGGTTATGTATACGAAGTTATCAGTAAAATCCAGACTATGAGAAAAGATTCAGGCTTTGAGGTAATGGATCATATTAAAGTTTCTCTTTTAGAAAACGACAAGATTGGTCAGGTTACTTTGAAAAATAAAGAGGCTATTACAACTAAGGTTTTAGCAGATGTATTAGACCTTGAAGGCAATTACACAGTTTCCAAAGAATGGAACATTAACGGGGAAGACGTAACAATCACAATCGAGAAGGTATAGGAGAAAACGATTATGGCAAAGAAAACAAAAGTTACTTTTGACAAAGAAATGTTCAAAAAAGATGTGGAAGAAAACATTAAAAATCTCTACCGCATCACATTAAAAGAAGCAACTCAGCAGCAGATTTTTAAAGCAGTAGCATATGCTGTAAAAGATGTTATTATTGACAACTGGATGAAAACACAGGATGCTTACGAAAAAGAAGATCCAAAGACGGTTTACTATATGTCAATGGAATTCTTAATGGGTAGAGCACTCGGTAACAATATGATTAACTTACAGACATATCAGCCAATCAAAGAAGCATTGGAAGAAATGGGTGTAGATATCAACGTTATCGAAGATCAGGAACCTGACGCAGCACTTGGTAATGGTGGTCTTGGACGTTTGGCAGCTTGTTTTATTGACTCTTTAGCAACGCTTGGTTACCCTGCTTACGGTTGTGGTATCCGTTACCGCTATGGTATGTTCAAACAGCAGATTAGAGACGGTTTCCAGGTAGAAGTACCGGATAACTGGCTTGTAGATGGCAACCCATTTGAACTTCGTCGTCCTGAATACAGAAAAGAAGTTAAATTCGGCGGTTATGTTAATATTTACAAAGATGAGAATGGTAAGAACCAGTTTGTACAGGAAAATTATCAGTCTGTATATGCGGTACCATTTGATGTACCTGTTGTAGGTTATGGCAATGGTATTGTTAATACATTAAGAATCTGGGATGCAGAAGCAGTAGAATGTTTCAAACTGGATTCCTTTGATAAAGGTGATTACCACAAAGCGGTTGAACAGGAAAACCTTGCAAGAAACATCGTTGAAGTATTATATCCAAACGACAACCACTACGCAGGTAAAGAACTTCGTTTAAAACAGCAGTATTTCTTTGTTTCAGCGACAGTACAGGAAGCTGTGGAAAAATATATGCGTAAACATGATGACATCCGTAAATTCCACGAAAAAGTCACATTCCAGTTAAATGATACACACCCAACGGTAGCTGTTGCGGAACTTATGCGTATCCTGATGGATGAATACGGACTTGAATGGGACGAAGCATGGGATGTTACAACAAAGACATGTGCTTATACAAACCACACAATTATGGCAGAGGCTTTGGAAAAATGGCCTATCGAATTATTCTCAAGATTGCTTCCTAGAATTTACCAGATTGTGGAAGAAATCAACCGTCGTTTTATTCTTGAAATCGAAGCAAAATATGCAGGAGCTGATGTTCAGGAAAAAATCAGAAAAATGGCTGTTGTATATGACGGACAGGTTAAGATGGCTCACCTTGCAATCGTTGCAGGTTACTCTGTAAACGGTGTTGCAAGACTTCATACAGAAATCTTAAAAGAGCAGGAATTAAGAGATTTCTATGAAATGATGCCTGAAAAATTCAACAATAAAACAAACGGTATCACACAGAGAAGATTCCTGTTACACGGTAACCCATTACTTGCTGACTGGGTAACAGAACACATTGGCGATGAATGGATTACAGACTTAGCCCATATTGAAAAACTCGCTGTTTATGCAGATGACAAAAAAGCTCAGGCTGAGTTTATGAACATCAAATACAAAAACAAAGTACGTCTTGCAAAATATATCTTAGAACACAACGGTATCGAAGTTGACCCACGTTCTATTTTCGACGTACAGGTAAAACGTTTACACGAATACAAACGTCAGTTACTCAACATTTTGCATGTTATGCATTTATATAACCAGCTCAAAGACAACCCGGATATGGACTTCTATCCAAGAACATTCATTTTCGGTGCAAAAGCAGCAGCAGGTTACCGCAATGCAAAACTTACAATTAAATTGATTAACAGTGTGGCAGACGTAGTAAACAACGACCCTGTTATCAAAGACAGAATCAAAGTTGTATTTATTGAAGATTACAGGGTATCTAATGCTGAATGGATTTTTGCGGCAGCAGACGTATCAGAACAGATTTCTACTGCTTCCAAAGAAGCTTCAGGTACAGGTAACATGAAATTTATGTTAAACGGTGCTCTTACACTTGGTACAATGGATGGTGCTAACGTGGAAATCGTAGAAGAAGTTGGTGCAGAAAACGCATTTATTTTCGGTTTATCTTCAGACGAAGTTATTAACTACGAAAAGAATGGTGGATATGACCCGAACGAAATCTTCAACAATGACCCGAACGTAAGAAGAGTACTTATGCAGTTAATCAACGGTACTTATGCACAGGATGACTTGTTCAGAGATTTATACAACTCATTACTCAACACATTCTGTTCAGCAAGACCGGATACTTACTTCATCTTAAAAGACTTTGCATCTTATGCAGAAGCACAGAAGAAAGTAGAAGCTGCTTACAAAGATGAAGCAGGCTGGGCTAGAAGTGCTATTTTGAACGTGGCTCATTCCGGTAAATTTACATCTGACAGAACCATTCAGGAATATGTAGATGATATCTGGAAACTTGACAAGGTTGTACTTAAAAAATAATATGATAAAGTAACAAAAATAATAACGCGGAGCAGAATACTATATTCTGCTCGCGTTTTATTCATACGTTTTAGAATGGAGGAAACTATGATTCAGTTATTAAACAGTGGTGCGTATCTTTTAAACGGTACGGAAATTGTGCCGGATGATGCGGAAGCTTTAGCTTGTGTCAAAGCAAAAACAGGCGTGGACACAAGCAAAGAAGAAGCAGCAAAAAATACCATTGCTTACGGAATTTTAGAAAGCCACAATACCAGTGGCAATATGGAGAAGTTGAAAATTAAATTTGACAAATTGACTTCCCACGATATCACATTTGTAGGTATCATCCAGACAGCACGTGCATCGGGACTTACAAAGTTTCCGATTCCGTACGTATTGACTAACTGCCACAACTCACTTTGTGCAGTTGGCGGAACCATCAACGAAGATGACCATATGTATGGTCTTACCTGTGCAAAGAAATACGGCGGTGTATATGTACCGCCGCATCAGGCGGTTATCCACCAGTTTGCCCGTGAAATGTTATCCGGCGGCGGAAAAATGATTTTGGGTTCTGACTCTCATACACGTTATGGTGCCCTCGGTACTATGGCGATGGGTGAAGGTGGCCCTGAACTTGTAAAACAGTTACTTTCCCAGACATATGACATCAATATGCCGGGAGTTGTAGGTGTTTATATGACAGGTACTCCGATGAAGGGTGTAGGTCCTCAGGACGTGGCACTGGCAATTATCGGTGCGGTATTTGCCAACGGCTATGTAAAAAATAAAGTGATGGAATTTGTTGGTCCGGGTGTTGCAAACTTAAGCGCAGACTTCAGAATCGGTATCGACGTTATGACAACAGAAACAACCTGTTTGTCATCTATCTGGAAAACAGACGATACGATTAAAGAATTCTATGACATTCACTACAGAAGTGAAGAATATAAGGAATTAAATCCGGGGGCGGTTGCCTACTACGATGGTATGATTCTGGTGGAATTAGACAAAATCAAACCAATGATTGCTATGCCGTTCCATCCAAGCAACACATACACAATTGAAGAAGTAAATGCCAACTTAAAAGATGTTTTGGCTGACTGTGAAAAGAAGGCCCTTGTGAGCCTTGACGGACAGGTGGATTTCTCATTACAGGATAAAATCCGTAACGGTAAATTCTATGTAGAACAGGGTATTATCGCAGGCTGCGCCGGCGGTGGATATGAAAATATTTGTGCGGCAGCGGATTTACTCCGTGGCAGAAGCATCGGTGCAGACGAATTTACATTAAGCGTATATCCTGCAAGTACACCGATTTATATGGAACTTGCAAGAAACGGAAGAATGGCAGATTTAATTGCAACAGGTGCCATTGTAAAAACAGCTTTCTGCGGCCCGTGCTTTGGCGCAGGCGATACACCGGCTAACAATGCCTTCAGTATCCGTCATTCGACAAGAAACTTCCCGAACAGAGAAGGTTCTAAATTACAGAATGGTCAGATTGCTTCCGTGGCACTTATGGATGCCCGTTCTATCGCGGCTACAGCAGCAAACAAAGGTTACCTGACTGCGGCTACAGATATGGATGTTGAATATACAGGACCAAAATATCATTTTGACAAAACTATCTATGAAAACCGTGTATTTGATTCCAAAGGCGTGGCAGATGACAGCGTAGAAATTAAGTTTGGTCCAAATATTAAAGACTGGCCGGCTATGGTTGCTTTAACAGACAACTTAGTATTAAAGGTGGTTTCTGAAATTCATGACCCTGTTACAACAACAGATGAATTGATTCCATCCGGTGAAACTTCTTCCTACCGTTCAAATCCTATCGGACTTGCTGAGTTTACTTTGTCAAGAAAAGACCCTGCATACGTAGGAAAAGCGAAAGAAGTTCAGGCGGCAGAATATGCAAGAAGAGACGGCAAGTGTATGGGAGAAGTGCTTCCTGAGTTAAGAGAGGTTATGCATAAAATTAAAGAAACATACACAGAGGTTTCTAAGGAAAATACAGGTGTGGGCAGTACAATTTTCGCAGTAAAACCGGGGGATGGTTCCGCCAGAGAACAGGCTGCTTCCTGCCAGAAGGTGCTTGGCGGCTGGGCAAACATTGCCAATGAATATGCAACCAAGAGATACCGTTCAAACCTTATCAACTGGGGTATGCTTCCATTTCTCATTGAAGAAGGCGAACTTCCATTCAAGAATGGCGATTATCTGTTCGTTCCGGGCATCAAAGATGCTGTGGCAAACAAAACAGAAGTTATTAAGGCATATGTTGTAGGAAATGAAATGAAAGAGTTTGATTTAAAACTCGGTGAACTGACAGACGAAGAAAGACAGATTATCTTAAAAGGTTGTCTTATTAACTACAATCGAGTTTAATTATTAAAAGAAAGGGCTATTTTGAAAAAATATTCAAAATAGCCCTTAAGTTTTATAAAAACAAGCCGATAAATATAGTGAGAGGAATCTCGCTTTAATACGAAGTAAGCATGGACGCTGCAGGATGAAGCTCATAGGAGCATGCATTTTGTGGCGTCATTCTATTAAAAAAGTTTTAAATTTTTCAGAAACTACTTTGAAAACCTTTCTGAATGGGGTATAATATATCGGCATAGATTTTATAATAATTAGTTGAAGATAATATTGATATCCATAGAAAGGGGTCAAGATAATGCAATATACAGACATTGGAATTGATTTAGGAACCGCAAGTATTTTAGTTTATGTAAGAGGGAAAGGTGTTGTTTTAAAAGAGCCTTCTGTTGTGGCTTTTGACAAAGACACCAATAAAATTAAAGCAATCGGTGAAGACGCCCGTTTGATGATTGGTAGAACCCCGGGAAACATTGTTCCCGTAAGACCGCTTCGTCAGGGTGTTATTTCTGACTACACCGTTACAGAAAAAATGATGAAATATTTCATCCAGAAGGCTCTTGGTAAAAGAAGCTTCAGAAGACCGAGAATTGCAGTTTGTGTACCGAGTGGTGTAACAGAAGTTGAAAAGAAAGCCGTAGAAGATGCTACTTATCAGGCAGGTGCAAGAGAAGTATATATCATCGAAGAGCCAATTGCAGCAGCAATCGGTGCAGGTATTGATATTTCAAGACCATGCGGAAATATGATTGTAGATATCGGTGGCGGTACATCGGATATTGCTGTAATTTCCTTAGGTGGTACGGTAGTAAGCGCATCTATCAAAATTGCAGGCGATGACTTTGACGAAGCAATGATTCGTTATATGAGAAAGAAACATAATCTTTTAATCGGTGAAAGAACCGCAGAAGATTTGAAAATAAAAATCGGTACAGCTTTCAAGAGACCGGAAGTGGAATATATGGACGTTAAGGGCCGTAACTTAGTAACCGGTTTACCGAAAGTAGTAAAGGTTTCTTCCGAAGAAACAGAGGAAGCTTTAAGAGAAACTACATCACAGATTGTTGAAACAATCCACAGCGTACTTGAAAAAACTCCACCGGAACTGGCAGCGGATATTGCCGACAGAGGTATCGTTTTAACAGGTGGCGGAAGTTTACTGCGCGGCTTGGAAGAATTAATTGAAGACAGAACGGGTATCAATACAATGACAGCCGAAGACCCGATGACAGCCGTTGCTATCGGAACCGGTAAATATGTGGAATGCCTGACAGGATATAACGAAGATTAAGATTTTTTTCGTAGGAGGATGGCTATGTTAAAAGGACTCTATACCGCATGGAGCGGAATGGTAAATGAACAGAATAGAATGGACGTTATGACCAATAACTTAGCCAATGCGACTACAACAGGCTACAAAAAGGAAGGCACAACAAGCCAGTCCTTTGATACAGTTTTAGCATATAGAATTAATGACTTATCCACGGGTATGAATGTATCTACTCGTATCGGTGCCAATTCACCGGGTGTAAAAATCGGTGAAAACTATGTAGACCACTCACAAGGCTCATTCAAATCAACAGGTAATACTTTTGATTTGGCTATCGGCGGCGAAGGATTCTTTAACGTGGAATTTACTTCCAAAAGCGGTGAAACGAGCGTGAAATATACAAGAGACGGTAACTTTACTCTGAACGTAGACGGATATCTGGTAACACAGGATGGCGACTATGTTTTAGATGAAAATAATCAGCATATTAAGCTCAATACAGCGTTAGATGCGACGATTGCAGAAGACGGAAGTATCTGGCAGGACGGCAGTGTTGTTACAAAAATCAAACTGACGGACTTTGAAGATTATGATTATCTTGTAAGATATGGCGAGAACTATTTTGAAGCCATTGAAGGTGCTACACCGATTGATACACAGGCTACAATCAATTCCGGCTATTTGGAACAGTCCAACATTTCGGTTGTAACGGAAATGGTGAATATGATTACGATTTCAAGAGCATATGAAACGAACCAAAAGGTCGTTCAGACATATGACAGAGTTCTTGATACAACCGTAAATCAGATTGGTAGATTAGGGTAATACATAGGAGGGTCATATGGTAAGAAGTTTATGGACGGCTGCAACAGGTATGAACGCACAACAGACAAACGTTGATACCATTGCCAACAACCTTGCAAACGTTAATACGGTAGGATATAAAACACAGGTAAATCAGTTTAAATCACTGTTATATCAGAATTTACAGACAGAGACAACTTCGGCGAACGGAGAAAATAAACCGACAGGAGCCCAGGTAGGACTCGGTGTCCGTTCTGCATCCATTACAACAGTGTTCAGAACAGGCAACTTAATTGCATCTGAAAACGAAGCGGCATTTGCACTTGTAGGAGATGGCTTCTTTGCAGTCCGCGGAAACGACGGCAATACATATTATACAAAGAACGGTAACTTTAATTGGGCAATCAATACACAGGGCGGCGTGTCTTTGTGTACGTCAGAAGGATATCCGGTACTTGACTCCGAAGGCAATCCGATTGAATTAAATGGTGATTACCAGACAAGTAAAATTACGATTTCAGGCGATGGTGAAGTTTGTTATCCGGATGAAACCAATAATCCTGCACCTATGGGAATTACAATCGGTGTATATCAGTTCAGTAATCCGGGTGGACTTGAAAAGGAAGGTAACACTATGTACAGTGTATCGGCAGCCAGTGGTCAGCCGATGAATGAAGCTACGACAGAAGGTCTTCAAAGAACAGAAGTAAGACAGGGGTATCTGGAAGGCTCTAACGTACAGGTTGTAGATGAAATGGTTAACTTAATTGTGGCACAGCGTGCTTATGAAATGAACTCAAAGGCCATTACGACAACAGATGAAATGATGCAACAGGCCAACAATTTGAAACAGTAGGAGTGTAGCGTATGGATATGGATATTTCGGCTTATACCAGCCAGATTACGAATTCAGCTGTTAATAAGACCGGTGATAACTGGTCAAAAAATGACTACTCCAAGGCAACGGATGAAGAATTGATGGAAGCCTGCAAAGAGTTTGAAGCCTATTTGTGGGAACAGGTGCTGTCAGAAATGACAAAGAACGTAAATTTTGGTGTAGATTCCGATTCCACCAGTTCAACAATGGTAGATTATTTCAAAGATGAGGCAATGAAAGAAATTGCAGGACAGATAACAGAATCCACAACATCATCTTTAGCACAGTCATTATATGAACAGATGAAGAGAAATTATGAAGTTTAAAGTATAGAATATAAATTGGGATGACTGCCTACTCTATAGGCAGTCATTTTGTACCTTATAAGGTACAAATGACTTTATGGAGAAGTTATGGTATTAAAAGGGTATTTGGAGCATTTTTTATTTCACAATGAAGATAACGGGTATACAGTATTTAATCTTGCGATGGAAAAGGAAGATGTAATTTGTGTGGGCTTTTTTAAGTCTGTTGAGCAGGGAGAAACACTGGAGTTGACCGGTGAATTTATCAATCATAATGTATACGGGGAGCAGTTTAAGGTAGAGGAATATAAAATCATTCCGCCGGAAGACAGGGTTGCTATGGAACGCTACTTAGGAAGCGGTGCCATCAAAGGTGTGGGTGAGGCCCTTGCCAAAAGAATAGTTAAAGCCTTTGGAAACGATACCTTCCGTATCATCGAAGAAGAACCGGAACGTCTTATAGAAATTAAAGGAATCAGTGAAAGAAAAGCCAGAGAAATAGCTGTTCAGATGATGGAAAAAAAGGATTTGCGGGAAGCGATGCTCTTTTTGCAACAATACAGTATTTCCAACACACTGGCTATTAAAATATATAAAGAATACGGTACGGATATTTACAATGTTTTGAGAGAAAATCCGTATAAAATGGCAGAGGATATCTCCGGTATAGGCTTTAAAATGGCCGATGAAATCGCAAGAAAAACGGGTATAAAAACAGATTCCGACTATCGTATCAGAAGCGGACTTTTGTATACACTTTTGCAGGCGGTTAATGAAGGACATACCTATCTGCCGGTGGAGGTTTTGAAGGAAAAAGCGGGGCTTTTACTGGGAGTAGAAAAAGATGTTTTGGATGCACAGTTATCCAATCTGGCTATGGATAAAAAAATAATGCTGAAAACCTACGATGATAAGGTTTGTGCCTACGCTACAAGTATGTATTTTGCAGAACAGACTTGCGCGAGAAAACTGTGGGAATTAAATATTCCGTTTATCGACGGAGAATCAAATGTTTTGGCGAAACTGGAAAAATTGCAGGAAAATTCCGGGATTTTTCTGGATGAACTGCAGAAGAAAGCGGTTATGGAAAGCGTATGTAACGGCGTATTTATTTTAACGGGCGGACCGGGAACCGGAAAAACTACTACCATTAATGCCATGATAAGATATTTTGAGTCGGAAGGGCTGGAATTTTATCTGGCGGCGCCGACGGGAAGAGCCGCAAAGCGTATGACGGAAACTACGGGATACGAAGCCAGAACCTTGCACAGGTTGCTTGAATTAAACGGAAGAAGTGACAAGGACACAGCTTTTAAGGCGGGATTTGAACGAAATGAGGACAATCCGATTGAGGCAGATGTGGTAATCGTTGATGAGATGTCTATGGTGGATTTGTTTGTTTTTCAGGCACTTTTAAAAGCACTGATACCGGGTACAAGGCTGATTATGGTAGGGGATGTGAATCAGCTTCCGTCAGTAGGTCCGGGACAGGTATTACACGATTTGATTGAAAGCGGCTGCTTTAAAGTGGTTATGCTGGAAACAATTTTTCGTCAGGCAAAAGAGAGCGATATCGTGGTAAATGCTCATAAAATTTATAAAGGGCAGCAGATTTTGCTGGATAATAAAAGTAAAGATTTCTTTTTTATGGAAAGACGGGACGGCGCGGGAGTTGAAAATACTGTGGTGGAACTGATAAAAGACAGACTCCCGGGGTATGTCAGGGGTACATCAGCTGACATTCAGGTACTGACGCCTATGAGAAAGGGCCCTCTTGGTATAGAAGGATTAAATCCGCTTTTGCAAAAGGCGTTGAATCCTGAAACGAAAGGAAAAAATGAGATTGAAGTAGGCAATATCCTGTTCCGTGAAGGGGACAAGGTAATGCAGATAAAAAACAACTATCAGCTTGAATGGGAAATTGTCAGCAAATACAATATTCCGATTGATAAAGGCATGGGCGTTTTCAACGGAGATATCGGTACAATCCTCACGATAGATACCGTAAACAGGGAAATGTGCGTGGAATTTGATGATAAGAGAAAGGTCCGCTACAATTATGAGAATTTAGAAGAGTTGGAGCTGGCCTATGCCATAACAATTCACAAATCGCAGGGAAGCGAATATCCGGCGGTGGTATTGCCTATTTTGACAGGACCAAGGCTTCTTTTCAACAGAAACCTTTTGTATACAGCGATTACAAGGGCTAAAGAGTGTGTCACAATTGTAGGAAGTCGCGAAATGGTGGCAAGGATGATTGAAAACATCAGTGAATATGAGCGCTATACGTCTTTGGAGATTGCAATAAAGCAGATGGAGGAAGTATATGAATTTTCTCATTGAGTTATTGTTTCCGAGAAGATGTCCTGTTTGTGATAAGCCTGTGGATAAAATGGGGCGCTACATATGTGGAAAATGCCGTAAGAAAATACAGTATGTACAAAGTCCCTTCTGTTTAAAATGCGGAAAAAGTTTAAAGGATGATTCGGCGGAATATTGCGAAGATTGCAGAAATGCCAACCATATTTTTGACAGGGGAAGAGCCTTGTATGAGTACGATACCGTAAAAGAGGCAGTTTACCGGTTCAAGTATGAAGGACGTAAGGAGTATGCGGATTTTTTTGGTAAAGAACTGGCAGACAAACTCGGCAGAGAAATAAAAGAATGGAAGGCAGATGCTATTGTACCCGTTCCGCTTCACAAAGACCGCGAAAAAAAGCGAGGATATAATCAGGCTGCGCTTGTTGCGAGGGTTTTAGGAAGGAAACTGAATATTCCTGTAAATGAAAAAATAATCTGTCGGAAAAAGGCAACTGCGGTGCAAAAAAAATTAAAAGGGAAAGAACGGCAAAATAATTTGAAAAATGCTTTTAAAATAGGGCAAAATGATGTAAAATTAAAGACGATTATAGTAGTCGATGATATCTACACTACAGGAACTACTATGGATGAGATGGCAAGATGCCTGAAAAACGCCGGAGTCAGGGAAGTTTACTGCATTTCACTGGCGGTAGGCAGAGGTATATAGGAGGTTAATGTATGAACGTACGTAATTGCAGAAAATGTGGACGTGTATTTAACTATATTATAGGACAGACACTTTGTCTTTCGTGCAGAGATGCCTTGGAAGGCAAATTTAAAGAAGTAAAAGAATATGTTCAAAAAAACAGAGGATGTACTATCAACGATGTTTCAGAGGCTTGTGAGGTAGATTCCAACCAGATCAGACAGTGGATTCGTGAAGAGAGACTTGAATTTACGGAAGATTCCATGATTGGTCTTGCTTGTGAAATTTGCGGTGCAAGTATCAGAACAGGAAGATACTGTGATAAATGTAAAGCACAGACTTTAAACGGACTGAACAATGTAGTTCGTCAGGCGCAGGCAAGCAGACAGCCACAACAGCCTGCATCGAACAATCCAAAAGATAATCCAAGAATGAGATTCTTATAAAATATTCGGAGTCAGCTTATGTTAAACGAAGAAAGAGTTATTTTAATGACCAGACTGGCGTCTTATGAGGCCGGCGAGGGAAAACAGAATGTAGCTATCGGTAAGTACTTCCGCAGTGACTATATCAGAATGCAGACGATTAAATCCATTATTTATGCTACCATAACCTTTTTTGTTATAGTAGTATTGGTTGTTTTCGTAGATTTGGAAGCATTTATGGGAGATATCTACCAAATGGATTTGCTTGAGTATGCAAAAGGGATACTTTTCTGGTATCTGGCATTTGTGGGTACATATGGAGTGATTTCTTTTGTGGTATATTCTATGAGATACCGAAAAGCCAGGAAAAATTTGAAATTATATTTCAACAATCTGAAAAGATTATCAGAGATGTATGAAAATCACGGACCGAAGGGAAAGAGTAATGAGTAATTTACTGGAATTAAGAGAAAATATTAAGAGAATTTACGGAAAGTATGAAATGTATATCACACCGGTACTTAAGTTTTTACTGACACTGGTAGCGATTCTTATGATTAATTCAGAATTGGGATATATGGATTTGCTTAAGAATGTCTTTGTTGTATTGATGGCGTCTGTGGCATGTGCAATTTTACCATGGGGATGTTCGCTGGTTGTAAGCGCCTTGTTTGTAGTAGGTCATATATATGCAATGGCAATGGAATGCGCAGTTGTGGCATTGGCGATTTTTGTAATTATGTTTCTTTTATATTTCAGATTTACGCCAAAGGATGCATTGCTTGTACTTCTTACACCAATTTGCTTCTTTTTAAAAATACCTTATCTGATACCTATTTGTGTGGGACTTGTATGTACACCGGTCAGTTTGGTAGCTGTGGGTTGTGGTGTAGTAACACATTATATGATTGCTTCTGTTTCGGAAAGTGCCATTGCAATGGCAGGGACAGAAGGAGAAGTGAGTTCCAAATTCAAAATGATGTTGGAAGGCATTATGGGTAATACAACAATGATAGTTACACTATTTGCATTCATTGTGACAATTGTTGTGGTTTATATTATCCGCAGACTGGCAATTGACCATTCATGGACAGTGGCTATGGTTACGGGAGCTATTGTAAATGCGATGATTTTATTGGTTGGAGATTTGTTGTTGGATACAAAGATTTCAATCATATGGTTGTTACTCGGCAGTGTTTTAGCTGTTCTGATTGCAAAAGTATTACAGTTTTTTGTGTTCAATGTGGATTATAGCAGAACGGAAAGAGTGCAGTTTGAAGATGATGAATATTATTATTATGTCAAAGCTGTACCTAAAGTAACTGTGGCACCGGCGGCGAAAACGGTGAAAAAAATTAATTCGTCAAGAATGTATTAAAATCTTAATTCCATAAAAGGATGAAAAGGTTATGGATCAGATATTCAATTTTGTAGACAAATATTTGGCAAATTTATATTTTCCGGCGATACGGTGGACAGACGTCGTTGAGGTGTTGGTCATTGCAGTGCTTGTGTACTATATTTTAGTATGGGTAAAAAACACAAGAGCGTGGTCACTACTCAAGGGCGTTGTTGTGATTCTGTTGTTTTTTGTTTTTGCGGCTATCTTTAATATGACTACAATATTATGGATTGCGGAAAACGTATTTACAATAGCAGTTACTGCCATCGTTGTTATTTTGCAACCGGAACTCAGAAGAGCACTTGAAACTTTGGGAAGAAAGAACATTTTAACATCTATTTTACCATTTGAAACAAATAAGGTGCAGGAAGGAAAGATTTCTCAAAGTACCATTCAGGAGATAGTAAAAGCCTGTACGGAAATGTCCAGAGTAAGAACGGGTGCACTCATTGTAATTGAAAATGAACAGGGGATGGATGATTATTGCAGAACCGGTATTGACGTAGACGGAATTGTTACAAGCCAGCTCCTTATCAATATATTTGAACATAATACGCCGTTACACGATGGCGCAGTGATTATCAGAGGCAACAGAGTACTTTCGGCAACATGTTATCTGCCGTTATCTGATAGTATGAATCTGGGAAAAGAACTCGGTACAAGACATCGTGCGGGTGTAGGTATTTCGGAAGTGACAGATTCTGTTACGGTAATCGTTTCCGAAGAAACCGGAAAGATTAGTGTGGCATTTGAAGGGAAATTGGAACGTAATGTGTCACCTGAACGATTGAAAGAGCGTATTGACGCTATCAATACCAAGAATGCGATTGAAGGTAAAAATATCAAAATTTGGAAGGGAAGAGTAGGAAATGGGAAAAAAGCTAACCAATAACTGGGGCCTTAAATTGATTGCCATTCTATTTGCCCTTATATTATGGTTCGCAGTAATTAATATAGACGATCCTGTAGTTTCCGAAACGTTTAAAAATGTGCCGGTGCAGCTTGTTAATACGGAAGTGCTGACAGAAGCCGGACTGACATATGAAGTTTTGGATAATACGGCGGTGATAGAAACAATCACTATTTATGGACCAAGAACACTGGTAGAATCTTTAAATGAAAACGATATTGTGGCGAAAGCCGATGTGAATGAGATTACGGTGGCAAACACGGTGGCAGTTAATGTATCCGTGGATGTGAGAAACAGTTCTAAAATTACAAACATCAGAAGCAGCCTGGAATGTGTGAAATTAAATATTGAAGAATCCAAGACAAAACAGTTGGTTATTAATGCAACTACCAGTGGTAAGCTTGCCAGCGGATATATTGTCGGCGGTATAGAACTTGACCAGAACCGTGTACGTATTTCGGGTCCTGAAAGCATCGTGTCTAAAGTCTCATCTGCCAAAGTGAATGTAGATGTGGCTGATGCGAGCAGTGACGTAGCAACATACGGTACGGTAAGGCTATATGATAAAGCCGGCACGGAAATTATGAGCGAATTGCTTGTAAAAGGTACGGAAAAGGTTCACATTAACGTCAATGTTATTCCGACAAAATATGTTCCTGTAAAATATCAACTTCATGGAACACCCGCAGAAGGCTATGGCGTAGTGGAAGATGCCATAACATGTGATATTATGACGGTGTTGATTGCAGGCGAAACGGAAGTTCTCCGCGATGTGAATGAAATTATGATTACAGGTGAAGAATTGGATATCAGCGGATTGACTGCAGAAAAGGAATTCTCGGTAATGTTAAAAAATTATCTGCCGGATAACATTATTTTAGGTGATAAAGAATATGATGGTAAAGCGACTATCAAAGTGCCTGTAGAAGAGATTGCTACAGAGGTTGTAGAATTGTTAAAAGAAAATTTAACAATTGGAAATATACCTGAGGGAATACAGGTTTCTTTGGTAGATGTTCCGGATTATTTAGAACTTGAAGTGACGGGAACCGTTACAAAAGTCAGAGAGGTTATGACAAGTGATGTGACGGCAGTGATAGATATGAATGCAGTTTTACCAAGTACGGGTCTTTCCACATGGCTGGAGGGAACTTATGACGTGGAAGCTACATTGAATGTTCCTGAAGGTGTAGAAAATACACCAATTATAATAACCATAGAAGTTATTAAAAACACGTAATAGTGGAGGAAAATAAAAATGGCTAGATTATTTGGTACAGACGGTGTAAGAGGTGTTGCCAACGAAGAACTTACACCACAGCTTGCAATGCAGCTTGGGCAGGCGGGCGCATATGTTCTCACGAAGGAAAATGCACATAAGCCTACAATTATGGTAGGGTGTGACACACGAATTTCCGGCGATATGCTTGCAAATGCACTTATGGCAGGTGTTTGTTCCGTAGGAGCAAATGCGGTATATGTGGGAGTTGTACCTACACCGGCGGTTGCGTATCTGACAAAAAAATATAAAGTGGATGCGGGAGTCGTAATTTCGGCATCGCACAATCCGGTAGAATTTAACGGTATTAAATTTTTTGACGGAAATGGCTATAAATTACCGGATGCGTTGGAAGATGAAATTGAAGCCTTAATTAAATCTGATATGAACGGAATTAAGTTTCCGACAGGCTCAAGTGTCGGTAAAATTAAATATCGTACCGATGCAAGAGAAGAATATATCAATCATGCAATTCAGTCCGTACCGATTGATTTAAGTGGTATGAAGATTGTTGTAGACTGTGCGGAAGGGGCCTCTTTTTACACATCAGTAGAGGCTTTAAAGGAACTCGGTGCAGAAGTGGTAGCTATCCACAATAATCCGGACGGAACCAATATCAATGCGAATTGCGGTTCGACCCATATGGAAGAATTGCAGGCACGTGTTGTATATGAAAAAGCACAGGTAGGTCTTGCGTTTGATGGTGATGCGGACAGACTTCTTGCTGTAGATGAAAACGGCAAACAGGTAGATGGCGACCAGATTATGGCAATTGTCGGTAATCATATGAAAGCACAGGGCAAATTAAAGGGCGATACAATCGTTGCTACAGTGATGAGCAATCTTGGGTTTTTCATTATGGGAGAAAAGAACGGAATCAAGATTGAGCAGACAAAAGTAGGTGACAGATACGTATTGGAACGTATGAAAGAAATTGACGCAAGTCTTGGCGGAGAACAGTCAGGACACGTTATTTTCCTTGATGAAAATACAACAGGTGACGGCCTTTTGAGCGCACTTCATTTGCTTGAAGTAATGGTGGAAACGAAGAAACCGTTATCGGAACTTGCTGGGATTATGGAAGTATTGCCACAGGCACTTGTAAATGCCAAGGTTCCGAATCATAAAAAGGAAAATTATATGGATTATCCTGAAATCGCAGCGGCAATCGAAGAATTGACGGCAAAGTTTGCAGGAGAGGGAAGAGTACTTATCAGACCTTCGGGAACCGAGCCTAAGGTTCGTGTTATGATTGAAGGAAAAGACCAGAAGATGATAGAAGAAGAAGCTGTAAAGCTGGCAAATTTAATTCAAAATATTATGTTGTGATACTTTGAAAATAGTGATATACTAATGATATGTTAAGTTATTGGAGGATATAAAATGGTAAGCCAAAAGGTAGTTATTACAAACCCTACGGGGCTACATCTAAGTCCGGCTGGTATTCTATGTAAAGAAGCTATGCAGTTTAAATCATTGATTACATTCACGTTTAGAGATAATACCGCGAACGCGAAAAGTGTTTTAAGTGTACTTGGCGCGTGCGTAAAATGTGGTGATGAAATCGAACTGATTTGTGATGGCGAAGATGAAGAAGAAGCATTGAGAACTTTAGTTGAAGTCATCGAAAGCGGTTTTGGAGAATAATCGATTTTATTGTGCCCATGGGTAAGTCTCATGGGCATTTATTTTCGTTATAGGAATTTACTATAACGAAAATAAATATTGCTCCGCAAGATGCGCAGCTCGCGGAGAGGAATTTAATTGCTACGCAATACCGTTCGCATGCGGAGATTGCGCAGATGCGCAATCTGCATTATGGAGGAGTAAAGATATGAATTATACACGTTATAAACGTAATCCGGTAGTGGATTTTCCAGAAAGACAGTGGCCAAATCGTGAAATACAGAAAGCACCGGTGTGGTGTAGTGTAGACTTACGAGACGGTAATCAGGCACTTATCGACCCAATGGTAGTACATGAAAAACTGGAGTTTTTTGAATATCTTGTAAAAATGGGATTTAAAGAAATTGAAATCGGTTTTCCCGCTGCGAGTCAGATTGAATTTGATTTCTTAAGACAGTTAGTGGATAGAAAGATGATTCCGAACGATGTGGTGGTACAGGTTTTGACACAGTGCCGTGAGGAACTCATTGACCGTACTTTCGAGGCGATTGAAGGCTGTAAACAGGCAATCGTACATATCTATAATTCTACTTCTACATTACAAAGAGATGTAGTGTTTGGAATGGATAGAGAAGCCATTAAGGAAATTGCCATTAAAGGTACACAGATGGTAAAAGAAAGAGCCGCTAAGTTCCCGGGAAAAATTATTTTGGAATATTCGCCGGAAAGCTTTACAGGCACAGAACTTGATTTTGCATTGGATATTTGTACAGCTGTCCAGAAAAAATGGGGAGCGACAAAAGAAAATCCGATTATTATCAACCTTCCGTCTACTGTGGAAATGAATACACCAAATGTTTATGCAGACCAGATTGAATGGATGAATACACATTTTGAAGATAGAGAAAGCATTATTTTGAGTGTTCATCCGCACAATGACCGCGGTACAGGTGTTGCAAGTGCGGAACTTGCTCTTCTTGCAGGTGCAGACCGCGTGGAAGGAACGCTGTTTGGGAACGGTGAAAGAACCGGTAATGTGGATATTTTAAATATTGCATACAATATGTATTCCCAGGGTATTAATCCGGAACTTGAAATCGAAAAAGTAAACGAGATTATTGAAATATATGAACGCCTTGTGAAGATGCCGATTCACCCAAGACATCCGTATGCCGGAAAACTTGTATTTACAGCGTTCTCAGGCTCACATCAGGATGCAATCAACAAAGGTGTTAAGGCGATGCGTGACAGACAGAGCAAAATCTGGCAGGTACCGTATCTTCCGATTGACCCTGCGGATATCGGTCGTGAGTACGAACCGATTGTACGTATCAATTCACAGTCAGGAAAAGGCGGTGTAGCCTTTATTATGGATACATATTTCGGATTCAAGCTTCCGAAAGGTATGCATAAAGAGTTTGCCCGTGTTATCCAGAAAATCTCTGAAATTCAGGGTGAGGTTGCACCGGAGCAGATTATGGATGCATTTAAGGCTCAGTACTTAAATAAGAAAGAGCCATTGCACTTTAAGAAACTTAAAGTGGATGACTTAAGTGGTGAAACAGATTCCGTATTTGATACACATGTAACGGTAAACTATTCTTTGAATGGTGTAAACGGTACGTTTGAAGCTATCGGTAACGGTCCTATTGATGCTGTAAAACGTGGATTGGTTGAAAGATTTAATTTAGATATTAAGATTTTGGACTACGAAGAACATGCATTGCAGAGTGGTTCCAATTCACAGGCTGCTGCGTATATTCACCTTCTGGATATGGAAGCAGGAAAGGTTACTTACGGCGTAGGTGTAAGCTCTAACATCACAAGAGCTTCCGTGAGAGCTATTTTCTCAGCAATTAACAGATTGGAACTTGTAAAATAGTTTGTGTTTACAAAATAAGAAAGCCGCATCGGTATTTACCGACGCGGCTTTTGCTATAGAATTATGTTTATTCCCAAATGATTTCTCTTTCTTCCTGAGCAATGGCAATATATGTTTTTCCTGTATTTAATTCAATTTCATTGCCATCTAAATCATAGTATTTTGTAGCACCTCTGTCAGAGGTCTTTTTCCAACGGATTGGAATAACCTTACCCTGTGTAAAGTAGTATCCGCCTCTGGTTGTATCATGACATAAGAATACTTTGTAATCAGAAGAATTCGGGTCGTTACTTAAGTTCTGGCTCTGAGTAATCTGAACAATAACGTTGGCGAAATTGAGCTGTTTATCATTAGCTGCATCAATCTGTGGTTCGCCGTGAAGTGTTTTATAATAAACACCTTCTTCTTCATCATATTCTAAAGTTGGTTTAGAATAAGGGAAAACTTCTGATAAATCAATAAATGTTGCGTCTTCACCGTCTTCCAATGTATTTGTTTTACTTGCAAAAGTAAAACGGTCAGGATTGTGATAATCTTCCCTGATTTCTTTTGTATAGCCTAAAGCATCAATAGCATCATTGATGCCTTCGTTGCTGATGTACATATTGTGTGGTGCTTTTTTATCTGAGGTACGGAAGAAATATTCGTTACCCGGAGCACCTGAACCAACACCGGATTCACCGGAACCTGAAATGTTGTTTACGGATGGATCTGCAAATAAATCAGCCATTGTGTAAATACCGCCACCGTGAATTAAGATAGCATCGTATTCGAGCATCCAGAACATATAATAAAGACGGCAGCTTCTGATATTACCGATTTTCTTTAAGGATTCCCAGTCCTGAATAATACCCATCTGACGGGAAATTCCACCTTCTTCCATACATTCGTAAAGAACTTCGGCATTGCTGATACCGTATTGTGGCTGTGCTGTTTTGTCAGTAGGGAACATAACTGCAACCGGTCTTGTGTTAGAAACTTCTTCACGCACCCATTCATTTGATAAAAAGCTTCTTACCATATCTTCTTCCGGTGGTATATTCGGGTCCACTTTGTCTGCATCTGTTTTAGAAGATGAATCTTCATCCGGAATCGGTTCCCCCTCGATAATGTTATCTGCCGGAGTGTCTTCGTTGCCGCAAGCAATAAGCATACTCACAGAAAGAAGCATAAGTGCTAATAAGGCACATATTTTTTTCATGAAATAATCCTCTCTTTCGTCCTTTTTAAGTTATTTCTCAAAGTACATAATAAAGTATAGCATAAACTGTGTTTATAGTAAAATCTTTTTCAGTATCAAAACAATTTTGATTGAAACCTTTATTTGGTAATAGTATACTAGTAAGAGGAAATAATATAATTAACGATAATGAATGGAGAATAATTATGAAAAATATCGCATTGATTACAGGAATTACGGGACAGGATGGTTCTTATTTGGCGGAGTTTTTGTTGGAAATCGGATATGAGGTACATGGACTTATCAGAAGACACAGTATTTCCAATACCCAGAGAATAGACCATTTGCTTGCATCGGACGCCTATGGAAAAACATTTTTTGTCCATTATGCAGATACAACGGATTCCAGTAATTTGATGAGATTAATTGCCGAAATAAAGCCGACGGAAGTATACAATTTGGCTGCGCAGTCTCACGTGGGTATTTCTTTTGATGTGCCGGAATATACCGCGGAAGCTACAGGGAACAGTACATTAAAACTTCTGGAGGCAATTCGTGTAAATGGCGGAAACTGCCGTTTTTATCAGGCTTCCACATCCGAACTTTTCGGAGGAATTCCGGAAACCGCACCACAGAGTGAAACGACACCATTTTATCCAAAGAGCCCGTACGGTGTGGCGAAACTGTATTCATACTGGATTACGGTAAATTACAGGGAATCATACAATATGTTTGCCTGCAATGGTATCTTATTTAATCACGAATCGCCAAGACGTGGTGAAAACTTTGTTACAAGAAAAATTACACTGGCGGTGGCTAATATTATGGCGGGAAAACAGGAAAAACTGTCTCTTGGAAATATGAATGCCAAGCGTGACTGGGGCTTTGCGGGTGATTACGTAAAAGGTATGTACTTAATGCTTCAGCAGAATGAGCCGGGGGATTATGTACTTGCTACGAATGAAACGCACACAGTACGTGAATTTGTCAACGCGGCATTTGATGCTGTGGGTATCGAGATTCGCTGGGAAGGCGAAGGCGCCGATGAAAAAGGCTATGATGCGAAAACAGGACGTTTGCTCGTAGATGTAAATCCGGAATTTTACAGACCTGCGGAAGTGGAATTTTTGTGGGGCGACTGTACAAAAGCTGAAAGAGAACTTGGCTGGAAACGTGATGTATCCTTTGAAGGTCTTGTAAAGATGATGATGGATTCTGATATGAAAGAAATTACAGGTATGGATTGTGCTGAATTTAAAGTGGTCAATCATTAAGGAGAGAGAGATGTCACAGATTGCTTTCACAGATAAAATATATGTAGCAGGTCATAGGGGCCTTGTGGGAAGTGCCATTGTACGTTCACTTAAGGCAAAAGGCTACAACAATATTATAGGGAAAACACATAAAGAGCTGGATTTAACCAATCAGACGGCGGTACAGGCATTTTTTGAAACTGAAAAACCTGATGTGGTAGTTCTTGCGGCGGCAAAGGTTGGCGGAATCAACGCCAATCATACTTATCCGGCAGAATTTGCCTACGAAAATTTGCAGATTCAATGTAATGTAATCAAATGTTGTCACGATTATAAAGTAAAGAAACTTTTATTTTTGGGCAGTACCTGTATTTATCCGAAGCTGGCAGAACAACCGATTGTGGAAGATGCGCTGTTAACAGGAGCATTGGAGCCTACAAATGAGGCATATGCTATTGCCAAAATTGCCGGTCTTGAAATGTGCAAATTTTTCAAGCGTCAATACGGGGATAATTTTATCAGTTGTATGCCGACCAATCTGTACGGACCCAATGATAATTATGATTTAAACGGCTCCCACGTTATGCCGGCTATGATTCGTAAATTCCATGATGCCAAAATAAACGGCGCACAGAGCGTGGAATTATGGGGAACTGGAACTCCGCTTCGTGAGTTTTTATATGTGGATGATATGGCGGATGCCTGCGTATTTTTGCTGGAAGAATATGATGGTGAACAACATGTCAACATCGGTACAGGCAAAGAAATCAGCATCAAAGAATTGGCAGAGACGGTAAAAGAGGTTGTGGGATACACAGGAGATATTGTGTGGAACACCGAAATGCCTGACGGAACACCGAGAAAACTTACAAATGTAGATAAACTACATAAACTGGGCTTTAAGCATAAGGTGGAATTACAGGAAGGCATTGAGTTGTCCTATAAATGGTTCTGCGAGAATGTGGAAAATGCCAGATTGTAGATTGTTTATGAGGTAGAAAATGAAGACATACGGATTGATTATGGCTGGTGGTGGCGGAACCAGATTCTGGCCCTTAAGCCGAAAAAGAGTACCAAAGCAGCTTCTTAACCTGGATGGAAAAGAAGTGATGCTGAATGAAACGATAGACAGACTTTTCGGAGTTGTCGATAAAGAAGATATTTTTATCGTAACCAATGAAGAACAGGTGGAACTGACAAAAATTGTTACAGCGGAGCGTGTTCTTGAAAGTCATATACTGGCAGAACCGTCTGCCAGAAATACGGCCGCATGTATCGGCTATGGAGCGGTTGAAATCTTAAAGAAATACGGTGACGGAATTATGTGTATTCTGGCATCGGACCATTATATTAAGGACGAAGAAACCTTCAGAACCGTGTTGAAAAAAGCAATCGAGACGGTGGAAGAAACGGATGGTCTGGTAACCATCGGAATCAAACCTACCTTCCCATCTACCGGTTACGGATACATTAAAAATGAGGCCATAGAAGGTAAACGCTATAACAATGTACTGGAGTTTGTTGAAAAACCGGATTTAGAGAGAGCAAACGGTTATATTTCAGCCGGAAATTATGCGTGGAACAGCGGAATGTTTGTGTGGAAAGCCAGTACAATTCTGAAATATTTTGAAAGACTGTTACCGGATATTTATGACAAACTGATGATTATTAAGGAAGCTATGGGAACAGCCAGTGAGTCGGAAGTTATAAAAGCTATTTACGATACGATTCCTAAAATTTCCATTGACTACGGAATTATGGAAAGAGCGGACAGGGTGTATATGTTGGAAGGCGATTTCGGCTGGAACGACATTGGCAGTTTTGACGCACTTCCTGCCTTGTATGCAAGCGATGCAGAAGGCAATGTGGTGCGTGGAGAAAATATCCTGATAGATTGCAAAGAAAATATTGTGATTGGCGATAAAAAGCTGATTGCCGGTGTAGGCATCGAAAATCTGATTATTGTAGATACCGAAGATGCACTCCTTGTCTGCAAAAAAGACAGGGCGCAGGATGTGAAAGAAATTGTGGCGACTTTGGAGAAAACAGAACGAAAACATTTGCTTTAAATGAATTAAAGTAAGATGAGGTATATATGAAGTTATTAAGTGTAATTGTTCCCTGCTACAATGAGCAGGAGACAATCGAAGATTTTTATGCGGAGATAATGAAGATTGCGCCGTTTTTTAAAGGAAAAGAAATCGAAACGGAATTGATTTTTGTCAATGACGGTTCTAAGGATGAAACTGTGCAGGAAATTAAAAAGTTAAAAGCGCAGGATGAACGTGTTCGTATGATTTCTTTCTCCAGAAATTTTGGCAAAGAAGCAGCTATTTACGCGGGGCTTGAAAAAAGTAAAGGCGACTTTGTGGTGATTATGGATGCGGATTTGCAGGACCCGCCATCATTGTTACCTGAAATGTATGCCGGCATAGAAGAAGGCTATGAATCGGTTGCAACAAGACGTGTCAGTAGAAAAGGCGAGCCGGTGATTCGTTCCTTTTTTGCAAAACTGTTTTACAAAATTATGCGAAAAATATCCAAAGCGGATATAGTGGACGGTGCCAGAGATTATCGGCTGATGACGAGAAAATTTGTAAACGCCGTGCTCGGAATCTCGGAATATAACCGCTTTACCAAGGGAATATTCGGCTGGGTAGGCTTTGAAACAAAATGGATAGCATATGAAAATGTCGAGAGGCAAAAGGGACAGACAAAATGGTCTTTTTGGAAGCTTCTCATTTATTCCATTGAAGGAATCGTAGGATTTTCAACTGCTCCGTTGGCATTTGCTTCCATCGTGGGAATTGTATTTTGCATTCTTGCGTTTATATTCCTGATTTTTATATTTGCAAGAGCACTATTGTTTGGTGATCCGGTTGCAGGCTGGCCATCTACCATCTGTATTATTTTGATGGTAAGTGGTGTCCAGATGTTCTGTATGGGGATTATGGGACAGTACCTTGCGAAGACGTATCTGGAGGTAAAACATAGACCAATTTATGTCGTAGATGAGGAAGTCTAGTTGTAGTCTGTCGCGACGGATAAAGATGTTTGACATCTACAAATTGTGGTAAAATCTACAAGAAACCACAAGATATGGACAAAATGAACGACGGGATTTGCTAGCTTTTTTGCGTTAGGTGTAATAAGGGAAAAAAAGAAAATGGATATTGTGTTAATGAATGAGGTGGATTTGGAGATATATGTGACCAAAATCATGCTCGAGTTGGGTGTGCCGGCACATTTAAAAGGCTACCACTACCTCAGGACGGCAATTATGATGTCCGGTAAAGACATGGAAACCGTCAGTAGCGTAACGAAGCTCTTATATCCTGAGGTGGCGAAGAAACATCACACTACGGATCAGAAGGTCGAACGTGCAATCAGAAATGCAATTGAAATTTCTTGGAACAGGGGAAACAAAGAAGCAATCGAGATGTTATTCGGATATTCTGCCGGCAGTGGGAGAGCGAGACCAACCAATAGCGAATATATTGCTAGAATTGCGGATAAAGTCAGATTGGATATTCGTGCTATGTAAAGATAACAAATATACCAAAGTTGATGATACCGGGCGTCTAAGTGTCTTTGAAGACATTTGAGGGATGCCCGTTTTTTTTATTTTAAAAATACTTATCTTAATTCACCCGAAATTTCTTTTAATAACTACGAAAACTTAGTATAATAAAAAGGAATATCATTAAAAATTGCTGGAGGTCGAAATGACGGTTTTAGTGTCTGCCTGCTTAATTGCGTTATTTTTTATAATTCCATATCTTGCTGGAAATGTCTACAGTCTGCTTTTTAGAAAAAAGACGATGGGGATTATCTCAACATATGTATCCGGTATGGCGATTATCTATGCGTCTCTTTTTGTATTGCAACTAGCAATAATTAAACTTAGATTTAATTCTACTGATGTAACCAAAATATATCCTATTTTGTTTGGTGTATTCATTGTGTTGGGAAGCTTGTGCTTTGTATGGAAGCTCTGTAAAGAAAAAAGTGTGTTATGGGATGTTGTATGGTCAAAGAAAACAATTTGGATATATGCGATTATAGTATTGCAGGGGATTTTGTATATCTTTTTAAAAAATCCGTACTTTGAAAACAATGCACTTTTGGAAACTACAAAAGTGACTATGGAAACAGGCACGATATATGAATACAATGCCTTTACAGGTGGGGAAGCGGTAGCCGGCTTTCCGTTATCCAATAAGCTGATGTTTCTGCCTGTGCTTTATGCATATATTTGTTCAACGTTTTCAATAAGTCCGGTGGTGTTATTTAACTTTATCGTACCGGTTGTAACATTTGTGAGTTTTTATCTGGTAATGAATCTCTGGGTGCAAAAGCTTGGAGAAAAGCATAAGGTTGATGGGACAATGCTTTTACTATTCCTTGTCTGGATTGTTCAGGTGGGGGATAGCTGGAGTCATTCGACGGCTTTCCGTATTCTGCATACGGGGTATATGGGAGAAGCCATATTTTTTGGCGTACTTTTTGCATATGCCCTCTACGCCATAGGAAACAAGTGTTATTTTATTTCAGTGGTGTGTCTGCTTACCTTTCCGGGATTGATAAAATATGACGCGGTATTTGATTTTATCAAGGGTTTTGGCGGTTATTGGCGAGAAGGTATAACCTATGGCGGAATGCTTGTAATCTATATAATTGCACTGGTTTATTATATCAATACGCACAGGAAAACAAGCTTACATTTGCTAAATCTAAATTTAACAATTGCTCTTTCGCTTGCGGAAATATGGATGAAAGTAATGCGGAAAGAAAGTGTAAAGCGGCGTAAGGCGGTGGGGGGATTTTTGCTGCTGGGACTTCTTTTAATGTGCGGAAATATGACGTTTATCTCAGGAGCAACACAGTGGCGCAGCAATTTGTACGGAGCTCCGAAAGCGGAGTATGAATTACTTAAATCGATTGCGGCGGACAATGAAGAAGCCGATTTGAAGCTTATGGCACACGATGAATTGCTTTGCTGGGTACGGCGCTTGGATTTTGAGATGGTTCCTGTGGTTGGATATGACCTGGGCGGAAACGGGATAGAATGGTACAGCTATGAGACCTACGATGAGAGACATGTGGAACTGTGGGAAAGCGTGCATTATGTGTCTGCCGATATGGAAGCAGAACTGATGAAACTTAAGGAAGATATTCCGATGGATTATATTGTCGTGAAAAGGATTACCGAACTGGTTCCGATATACGATAATCCGGAACTGAAATGTGTATATAAGACCCCGTCGTATCTGGTGTATTCTGTGGACAAAAAGTAAGGAATATGATAGAGTAAATATGTATGATTATGCACAAAATAGTGTAAAGATGAAATGTTGGGTAGAGAAGGTTATGAGAGATTTGGTAAGCATTATTATTCCGGTTTATAATGCAAACAAATATATAGAAGCCACAGTCGATTCCGTAATGGGACAAACCTATGAAAACTGGGAGCTGCTTTTGGTAGACGACGGGTCTACGGACGGAAGCGGCGAAACCATTGAAAGGTTGGCAAGAGAGGATTCCACTAATCGGATTAAGGTATTATTGCCGAAAGAGCACGGAACGGCTGCCGGAGCAAGAAATTATGGCTTGAAGTATGCCACCGGAAGATATATTGCCTTTTTGGATGCCGATGATTTGTGGGAAAAGGACAAACTGGAAAAAGAGATGGCTTTTATGGCAGAAAAGAAAGCCGGATTTGTTTTTACAGGGTATGAGTTTGCTGATGCAAACGGAGTGGGGACCGGTAAAATTGTTAAAGTTCCGGCTACCCTCAGTTATAAGCAGGCTTTGAAAAATACGACTATTTTTACTTCTACGGTATTGATTGATACAAAGATAGTAGACAAACCTTTAGTTGTAATGCCGGAAATCAAAAGTGAGGATACGGCTACGTGGTATCAGATTTTACGTTCGGGACATCTGGCATACGGGCTCAATGAAAATCTGGTGAAATACAGAAGGGTGGCGAATTCTCTTTCGTCAAACAAACTGGAAGCTATCAGAAGAATCTGGAATTTATACAGAAAAGCGGAAAAACTGTCCCTGATATACAGTGCATATAACTTTGTATTTTGGGCGGTCAGAGCTGTACTTAGAAGAATATAGTATTTGCCATAACGGGAGATAGAACAAATGAGACAGTTAGAAGCATTTAAAAAGCTGATATTATTAGGACTTAGCGCAGTGGGACTGATTCTGCAAATAGCGATATACAGATATTTTTATTATGAATATTTTATGTATCCGATTAAATTGAGACTGCCGCTTTATAATAAAGGACACATTCTGCTTATTTTGATTTATGCGGTGTTACTTATCCTGCTAAACAAAATGTACGGTGGTATGAAGATAGGATACTACAGAAATGCGGAGGTTATTTTTTCGGAGATTTTTGCCCTTCTTGCGGTAAATGTTATCACATATTTGCAAAATTCCGTTATGTCCCTGTATTTACTTTCGGTAGGACCGACTGCTTTTATGACACTCTTACAGGCATTGTCGGCGGCGCTATGGACGGTAATTGCTACCTTTATTTATAAAAATATTTTTGCTCCAAGAAGACTTTTGGTAGTGCACGGTGAAAGACCGGTGGATGATATTTTAAAGAAGTTTTCAAGCCGTAAGGATAAATATACCATTGAAAAATGTATGAATATCTCTGAAGGAATCGGAACAATCTGCTCAGAAATTATGGAAAGAAATGCTGCGGTTGTTATATGGGATATTGATGTTATGACCAGAAATGAGATTATGAAGTTCTGTTACGGAAAAAATATCCGGGTTTATATTATGCCGCATATTTCGGATGTGATTCTGAAGGGGTCGGATATGCTGAATTTGTTCGACACACCGATTTTTTTAACAAGAGAATATGTGCTTACAATGGACCAGAGATTTTTCAAGAGAATGATTGATTTGTTCTGTGCCATTATTCTGGTGGTGGTTACATCGCCGATTATGCTGATTACTGCCATTGTGGTGAAATTATATGATGGCGGTCCTGTATTATATAAGCAGGTGCGAGTTACAAGAGATGATAAAGAGTTTAAAATTATGAAGTTCAGAAGTATGCGTGTGGATGCGGAAAAAGATGGTGTGGCAAGACTGGCATCTAAAAATGACAGCCGTATTACTCCAATCGGAAAATTTATCCGCAAAGTCAGAATTGATGAATTGCCACAGCTTTTTAACATTATTAAAGGGGATATGTCCTTTATCGGACCAAGACCTGAGAGACCGGAAATCATTAAACAGTATATAGCCGAAATGCCGGAATTCGCGTTCAGAACCAAGGTGAAAGCGGGACTGGCAGGATATGCTCAGGTATACGGAAAATATAACACAACACCATATGATAAATTAAAACTGGATTTAACATATATAGAGAACTATTCGTTGTGGATGGATATTAAACTTATGTTATTGACACTGAAGATTCTATTCAGTCCGGAGAGTACGGAAGGGGTAGATGACAAACAGGTTACTGCCTTGAAGAATGGCGAGAAATAAATACGGTGAACCGGAAAGTGGAGACAGAAAAATGTGGGAGTGCAGTTTTGCGGGAGAATCAATGGATTATAAATTGTTTTGGTTAAGGTTTGCAAAAAAAATATGGCTTATTATAGCAGCTACAGTTTTAGGCGCTCTTGCTGTAGGTGTTCCGTATTATTTTGTCAATGTTACGATTGGTCCGGGACCTGAGTATGAGGTGGTTTCGGAATATTATCTGGATTATGCAGAAGATAGTAGCGGAGCAACGTATGACTATTTCAATTACTATACATGGAGTGAAATTGCAGATACCGATGAGTTCATTTCTATATTGAGAGATAAGCTGCCGGCTGAAATGTTCGCCAGTGCCGATACTTTACGGGCAGATACGGATGCGACCGTGGAGTCTGATACAAGATATCTGACAACCACAGTACGAACAGAATATCCGGATAAAACACTGGAAATTGCCAGAGCTATGGAAAAGGCAGTTTTAGAGTTTGCAGATGTGCAGAAGGAGCTGAATTCCGTAAAAGTGGTTACATCGCCGTTAGAAGCAGATAAAGTATATCCTGATGTACGCCCTTTAAGAGCCTTTATCCTGGGAGCGGTTATCGGCTTGTTTGTAGGACTTGTAGGGGGCTGCGTATATATTATATGTGACAGTTCGATTTTTCTGCCAAGTACTGTGGAAAAGAGATATGGTGTCAAAGCACTTGGTTGTAAAAGTTTTACCGAAACCAAGAATAACGTATGTTATGTAATGAAAGATGCCAAAAATGCAGTGCTTGTGGGAACGAGAAATCGGCAGGAACACAAAGCAGCTGAAGCGGTGCAGTATATAAAAGAGTGTATGGATACTGATTGTGATATTCTTATGATGAAAGAGGATGTTGTTTCCAAGGGGTTTGATTTTGAACAGTTGCGTAAGGCGGACGCAGTCATTCTTATGATAGAAGCAGGAGCGAAAAACGGAAAGGCTGTTGAAAGGGCAATTGAGCAGATAAGAAGACAGGATGTTTCTATATCCGGTGCATTTTTATATGGAGAAGACAAAAAGCTTATAAAACATTATTACAGGTAGGATAGTTTATGTGGTTATATGTATTACTCACAGTAGTTGTTGTTCTACTTGGTATAATGGCGAACAGCGATTACAGGGGACAAGTACATAGTAGGGGACAAATTTTAAACAGGGTGATTCTGATTGCCGTGTTTCTTTTGTTGTTTGCGGTATCAGCGTGCAGAATTGCGGTCGGAAACGATTACTGGGTATACAGGTTCCAGTTTCGACTGATTGCGCAGGACAGACATGTCTCCTATGAAATCGGATTTCAGCTGGGGGTATATCTGATGCAGCTTTTGTTCGGCTATGATAATTATCTGCCGATATTCGGGTTGTTCTCAGCCTTGACGGTATTTTTCTTTGTAAAGGCTATGTATGACCAGACAGATCATTTTGCATATACAATCTTTTTGCTTATGACAGGCGGCTACTATTTTATGAGCTTTGATAATGTCCGCTATTATTTTGCACTGGCAGTGGCATTTTCGGAGATAGGAAGAGCGGTTCAGCAGGAATGCCGAGACCGATGGCGTGTGCCGTCTT